>Ga0213823_1001131_pt1 | contig 17510 bp, 19 predicted proteins | sample MC6MC0907MG_FD_179887 | JGI IMG/M metagenome (GOLD analysis project Ga0213823, IMG submission 179887) | Enriched soil aggregate microbial communities from Iowa State University, Ames, United States - MC6-MC0907-MG | ecosystem: Environmental > Terrestrial > Soil > Unclassified | place: USA: Iowa...
ATTTCATTCGTTTAATCACCTCGAGACAACACTGTTGATTATATAATGTGTAAAAATAGATGTCAAGATAATTTCTTGTCACCACTTTAAAACCCACCTATAATTATATACTATGAGAAGTGTATTTACTCCTAACAGTTTAAAATAAAGACACAAATTATAAGGGGGAGAAGCATGCAAGCAGTTGGAATTGTTGTTGAATATAATCCTTTTCACAACGGACATGCTTATCATTTAGAACAGGCTAAAAAAGCAGCACAGGCAGATCTCGTAATCGCTGTTATGAGCGGCACATTTTTACAACGTGGAGAACCTGCCATGGTAGATAAATGGACACGTACTAAAATGGCGCTTTCTGGCGGTGTAGATATTGTTATTGAACTGCCTTATGTCTATAGTACAGCACCTGCTACAGATTTCGCAAAAGGAGCCATTTCCTTATTAAGTGCTGTTGGTTGCAACTCTTTTGCCTTTGGAAGTGAAGACGGCTCTATACAGCCCTTTCTAAACACTTTCGAGCTGATTGACAGCCACCGTGCAGAATATGACCTGTTCATTAAAGACAGCCTTAAAACAGGTGCCAGCTACCCAAAAAGCCTACATTACGCCTATGAACAGCTTTCTCAGATGTACCCTGCTCCATACATCGATCTTGCACAACCAAATAATATATTGGGCTTTCATTATCTTGAAGCAGCGAGGGCACTTAACAGCAACATTAAACCATTAACAATTCCTCGCGTTGCAGCAGGATATCATGATGCATTAAAGGAAGATGCATCGATCGCCAGTGCCACTGGCATACGTAAAGCCCTTGCCTCTACAAATTCTTTACAAAGTGTACAAAATGTTGTTCCTACAGCTACTTTTGATTATTTAACAGACTGGCATACAAAGTATAACCAATTTGCAAGCTGGGAAACATTTTGGCCGTTATTACAGTTCACCATTATAAGACATACCCCTTCAGAACTTACTCGTTATGCAGAAGTAACAGAGGGCATAGAAAACGCAATTGTAAAAGCAGCCAAAAACAGCTCTACATTTTATAGCTTTATGGAAAAAATAAAATCTAAGCGTTATACTTGGACCCGCCTTCAACGGATGATAACACATATCTATACAGGGTTTACCAAAAAGCAGCTTCAAAGTTTTAACGCGCCCTCTTTTATTCGGCTATTGGGTATGAGTTCGACAGGACAAGCTTATTTAGGTCAGCAAAAAAAGAATATAGAATTACCCTTAATCAGTCGAGTTGCAGCTACAAATGATGCGATGTTAGCTATCGATATACATGCAGCAGAGCTTTATAATTTAAGTATCGAGCAAGGAACAAAGGATTTTACGCTGCCGAAGGATTATCAAACACCACCTATTCGTTGCTAAAGACATCAAAAGGGATGCTAAAGTCCTTTTAGCATCCCTTTATATTATTTTGGTTGAAGTTGCTTTAAATAATTGATAGCATCGTCAACGCTCTTCACTGGAACGATTTTCATTTTTGTTTTAATCTCTTTGGCCGTTTTGACAGCCGTTGCATAATTCGATTCTAGCTCTGGATACTTCGCTTTCATTTCTTGAGAGATTTCATCATCTGGTGCAAAAAAGATTTCCATGCCGTCACGATCAGCGGCAATAACCTTATAGTCTATTCCACCAATTCTTCCAACAGATCCATCTATTAGCATTTCACCTGTTCCAGCAATTGCATAGCCTTTTGTTAAATCTTCATCAAGTAATTGGTCTAATATTTCAAGTGTAAACATCAGTCCAGCAGAAGGTCCCCCTATATCCTCTGTTTTCATCGTCACTTTCGGATTAGTTTCAATCGATTTGCTTTCAGTATAAGAAATACCTAAACCCGCTCTATGTTCTTGGGCGTTAGGAATTTCCTGTAGTGTAATAGTCTCCTGGTGTTGTTCTTCATTACGTATAAATTGAATGGTTACCTTATCGCCAAGCTGCTTAGGTTTTAATAGATCCACAAGCATTTGCTGGCTAGTTATTCTTTGTCCATCAACCTCGACAATTTCATCACCAGCTTTTAAAATACCGTCCGAAGCTCCTCCGTCTAAAACGTTTAATATGAATACACCATTAAAAAGAACCTTTGTCTCTAGCCCAGCTCTTTGGAAGGCTACATATTTGGCATTAAATTGTGAATCAGACATTAACTTTAACTGTCGAATATTATATTCCTCATCATCCTCTAAAGGATTTCGTACTTGTTCAATATCCATTAGCTTTTGATATTTTTGAACTTTCGCCCACAAATACGAAAATGGTGTGGCTTGCTGCATAGCAACTGTCATTAAACTTAAAGACCCCTCACTATCTGCCTCTTTACTATCTACAGTAACAAATTTACTGACATCATAGGCACTTCCAGGTTTCATAATATACGCGTCTAGTCGGTATAACATCATAAAACAAATCACGACTATCAACACTGCATAAATACTAATTTTTTTCTTCACTTGAAAACACCTCCTAGGACGCTTGCAAAAACCATACGTTCATGTTTTTGCCTTTCTCACATATATTGATTTTAGCATTTGCCTATGTGAATGACAAAAAGTTGAAACGAGATGATAACATGTTTGCTACAATTCAAATAGTGCTCTGCGTAATTCTAATTCTCTTACTCTTGTTATTCCCACAAACCGCTCACAGTGGTACTGATTTAGGCTTAAATCTTTTCATGGAAGCACTTTTTCCGTACTTATTGCCGTATCTTGTGTTAACACAATGGCTTCTGCGTTTAACAGCCCCTATGCGTACCAAAACAAAAAGGGCTTCTTTATACGTACAAGCCTATATTATTAGTGCTCTTGGAGGCTATCCAACTGGCGCAACCACTATTGTTTATTTGAAAAATAGTGGTCAATTACACCCTAAAGAGGCAAATTTCTTGCTAGCTGTTTGTCATGCACCTAGTCCACTTTTTGTATTAGGTTTTGTAAGCCTTGATTTACTACACAGTAATACGTTTGGATGGTTGTTTTTATGTTTACTACATACGTTTAATATTTGTTGCCTAGTAACTGGCTACTTTTTCTTTCGCAAAACTGATTCACCTAATATCTCCGTACACAACACACCACTCTATAGTGCTCCATTTTCGGAAAGTATTAAAGAAACAGCCCCAACCATTCTACTAGTTGGTACAACCATCATCTTTTTCACAACGATTCAAACCATTGTACAACAAGGCTTAGATCAGCTGATACCAAAGCTTCCCTATACGATTGAGCTTTCCATAGCAGCTGTTCTGGAGGTAACGAACGGTCTTAAAATGACAGTTACAGCATTTCCAGATCTCCCCTATATCCATTTACTTGTTGTGATTTTGTTAACGATGCAAAGTATAAGTATTCACTTACAAATTTTTGTTATCGCCAAATCTGCAAAACTTTCTGTACGACCTTATATTAAATTCCGCCTCCTTAGCATAATCATTGTACCAACTATTTATGCTCTATTTTTTCTAAAATAACAATCGCTCTAAATATCAAAAGAGGATGTCATCGTTCTTTTGACATCCTCTGCATCCTTATTGTGTAAAACCATATTTTTCTTTTAAAGCCTTTACGACACATGTAGGGACTAGCTCGTTAACATCACTACCGTATTTCGCAACCTCTTTTACTATACTAGAACTAAGGAATGAATATTGATTTTTCGTCATGATGAAAAAGGTTTCGATTGTTTCATCAAGGAAACGGTTCATAGATGTAATTTGCATCTCATATTCAAAATCTGAAACTGCCCGTAAGCCACGAACAATTGCCTTCGCCTTTTTTTCCTTAGCATAATCAATCAATAAGCCTGAAGAACTCTCTATACGAACATTAGGTAAGGTTTTTGTCACTTCAGCCATCAAAGCCATACGTTCCTCTACAGAAAACAAAGGATTCTTTGCTGAATTGTTTAATACTGCTACATATACGATATCAAACACATCAGCCGCACGTTTAATTATATCTAAATGGCCGAATGTTACAGGGTCAAAACTTCCAGGAACTACAGCAATTTTTTCAGACAACTTATTCTCCCTCTTCCTCTGTACAGCGATAAACAGAAATAATTGTTCCGCCATAGGTTTCTTGTCTTGTTAAAACAAACTCCCCAAAATTTTGAGGTAATCCTATCTCTTTTGCATGTTCACATAAAATAATACCATCTTGTTGTATTTTACGGTTATCGACCAAAATCTGTACGAGGTCATAATATTCCTGCTGATGGTAAGGTGGATCTAAAAAAACGAGTTTAAATGTAATATCACGCTTTAATAGCGCTTTCACAGCGCGCTTTGCATCTATACGAAAAAGCTCTGTATATTCTTCATAACGGCATTTTTTTATATTTTCTTGTAGCACCTGGAATGCTTTAGGATCTTTCTCAATAAAAATAGCACGTTCTGCTCCTCTACTTAATGATTCAATCCCCAAGCCACCGCTTCCAGCAAACAGATCTAACGCTAAACCTCCATCAAAAAATGGCCCAATTATATTAAAAATGGACTCCTTTACTTTGTCAGTTGTAGGCCTTGTCGTATTTCCTGCTATTGCTTTAAGCGGCATTCCTTTGCGCTCTCCTGCTACAACTCTCATATCAGCATCTCACCGTACTTTCGTCTATATAAAGTATTTTGCAGCGAAAGGTTGGCCCTCCGCTGCAAAAGTTATTGTTGCTCTTGTTTTAATACTTGAATACGCTCATCCTTTTTTTGTAGTTCAACTAGGAATAATCGTTGTAACCAAGCTTCTTCTACATAATAATGATCAGCAATCTTAATGATTGGTTCAGAGATAGTCGAATACCTACGCTGGTTGAATACATAAAATCCAGGCTCTTTAGGGAAACGGAATGTACGATGCTCACTATTTACATAATAGCCATTCTTTCCTTCCGCAGCTGAGTAGCCGAGGTAAGGCAATAATGTATCTGCCGTATACAATACCTGTCCCTCATAGAGAATAACATGAACATCTTCCTTCAATGTATCATCCACATAGACATCACGTGCATCCTCAAATAAAAGTGGATAGGTTCCATTTTGCTGAGCTGCATTTAATGTAAAATAAGATGTCTTGGCATCTAATACCTGTGATAAGTACTTGTCCATTGTATCTGGTGAAATCGATTCATCTCCAAGCTTTTTCAATGTTTCCTGCCAAGCTTGTTGTTGAGCATCCGTCATGTAATCATTTAATGTCTTGATGATTTTCTTTGTTTTTTCTCCACCAATTGGATCGCTTATTAAATAGGATGCCACAACCTCAGGCAACCATTCTGGGGAATCTACAAAATTATATTGTGATTTGATTTGTGATAAAATTACTTCTTGCTCTACAGCTTGTGCAGTAAGTGTTGGTAAAAATAACAATCTTTCGTCATGAACTGCTACTGGACTTTTTTCTTGAATAATTGCAATATGCTCATCACTTAGAAGCTGTAAATTTTTTAATGACTTTAGAAAATCATTAGGGACTTCTTGCTGGGCATAAATTGATAACACCGGTGTCTGTTCTTGCGCTTTAAGCTCCCCGGCTTGCCAATATAAATCTTGAACAGTACCGTTTCCTCTAAACATGGTGTAATTGACAAGTACAAGTTGTTGTTGACCTACTAGGGGCAAACCCGTAACCCATTGTCCTTTCACCTTACTGTCTGTAGAAATTGAAACAATTGAATACGATGCTTCACCATTTATTAGTGTAGCAAAAACATTTTGAAGGAGCATCTTATTTTTTAAGCCACCCTCAATTGGAATTATGTATGACACAGATTGTGATTTTGTCTCCCCTTTTGCAAAGTAAGAAACTTCATCTGATAAACGATCACAGCTTTTTTCATTTTCAATAAAGCAACTAGCGTTTGTTGCTTTTTCAGGCCATTTAATTTTCACCTTTTGATTTGGTAGGTTTTTAAAATGTTGACGAATATCTAAGCTATTTTCGCGATAGACAATTTCTATTTCCTGAGAATAATGAAAATCCCCTATGCCTGTTTCTAAATCAGATGAATAAGCATGGTATTGGAAAAATACCGTTCCTGTAATGATTAGTGCTAAAATAGAAAAAAAGCTTAATGCAAATTTCATGTGCTTGACCTCCCGCAGCATGATACTATGAATATTGGAAAGGATGTGCAATTATTATGCCACAACAATTTATAGAATTAGGTGAAGGCTATGGTGATGTTTACGAGCTACTCGAAATTATTAAAACCAACCAGGAACGTTTTCATCAAGCCTTTTTACTAACATCTACAAAAGAAGACAAGAAGGTGATTTCTTTAGCTGTCGCCCTTAAACCAGTCGGCGAAAGTAAGTTCATGCCTATTTATATTTGTCGAGAAGGCATCCCATACAATGAAGAACAGCCAACACAGCGACAAAAAATGTTTGAAGCACAAATAGAACAACTCGGTCGAAAAGCAGTAGTTGTAGAAATAAAGCACTCATCTATATTTTCGGAATCAAAACTATTTTATCAATACTTAATAGGTATATTAAGACTAAATAACTATATACCTGCATTAACATAAGTTTATAGACCTACTTTGTAGTCATATTCCTTTGCTTTATCTGGTTTTGCATTTTCATATTCAGTTTTTACAAAAGGACGATAAGACGCCACAACGTCTTTCACAAATGGAAGGCGTTGTAGTTTTGTTGTCATCATGTCAATATCCTCACGATCGCAGTAAAGCACTACGTATTTTTGCCTTCTAGAAATATAAAGAACATGACCATATTTCCGAAGTGACTTCGCATGTTTTAATTGATGGACGTAAACGATTAGCCCTTGTCGTTCGTTCATAGTGGATTCCCTCATTTCTTACATAAAAGAATACCATAGACCAGAAAATGATAGCAACAGAGTTTAGCTGACAGAACGCTCAATTTTCCGTTATAATGGAAAAGCATACGACGTTTAACATCGTGAAGATGAATCAGTTGTTTTAATTAAATTCAATTGTAGCATCATTACAGGAACAGAAGAATGCTGAAAGATGATCATGCCTCAAATGAACCCTTTACAAGACATTTGCACCTCCATAATGATTGTTTTTCAAATAGGATGGCAAAAATCGGCATAAAAAAATCATCATTCACTTATATAACTAATTTTAATAGTAGGCCCTGTACTTACTACTATTGATTAAACAATGAATTCACTATTACTTTTTATATGAGGATAATTGTTAAGGAGGACGAATATGGGTAAGAAAACAAAAATTGCGCTTGCAATTGCAGCAGCAAGTGCAGCAGCATGGGCAGGCAGTAAAGCTATTTCAAAACCACAGCAACGCGAAGGTAAACAAGCATTACAATTCGAACGCCCCATAATTCTTGCACATCGTGGCGGAGCTCTTTTAGCACCAGAACATACAATGGTTGCATTTGAAAAAGCTGCACAGCTAGGTGTCGACGGCTTTGAAATCGACATTCGCCTAACGAAAGATGAGGAAATTATTGTTTTCCATGACGAGACAGTTGAACGTACAACGGATGGCTATGGGCTCATTGCAGATATGACGTTGGCAGAAATCAATGCCTTGAACCACGGCTACCAATTTGAAGATTTAGAAGGAAGTTTCCCATATCGAGAGGATAAATTAAAAGTCGTAACTTTACGAGAGTTGCTTGAAGCCTATCCAAATATGTTAATCAACATTGATATCAAAGATGCTCCTGATACGTACGAAGGGAGTCTGATGCCTTCTAAACTTTGGCGCTTAATCGAAGAGCTTCAAGCTGAACATCGTGTTGTTGTGACAAGCTTTTATGGTGAGCAAATAGATCGTTTTAATTTATATGCTCAAAATCAAGTAGCACTTGGTGCAGGTGAATCAGATGTCAGAAAAGCATTTGCTTCCTTCTCAAGTCAGTTTGGACATTTATATCACCCTAAAGTGGATGTTTTTCAAATCCCTCCAAAGTCAGGGGTTATTGCATTAGATTCTCCTAAATTTATTCAGTTTTTAAACAACCTCAATATTCCTGTCCACTATTGGACAATCAATGACCTAGATACGATGAAAAAATTACTCAATAATGGAGCAAAGGGCATTATTACAGATCGTCCAGATATTGCAGTTGAGTTATTACAAGTTCAAGAGTCTAAATAAGACCAGGAATGAAAGGGAAGCACACTGAACTGATGTGCTTCTCTTTCATGTAAATGTTAGATCCATTATTACAATACTTATGTTAAACAATCTATGATTGCATCAGTTACTTCTTGTAGTGTGGCAGCTCCACCCAAATCAGGCGTTTTTATACCCTGCGCTAATGTTTGCTCTATAGCATTCAATATCCTTGTTCCCACATCTTGATAACCAAGAAAATCGAGCATCATCTTACCTGTCCAAATTTGTCCAATAGGATTGGCAATTCCTTGACCAGCTATATCTGGTGCAGAACCATGGACAGGTTCAAACATTGATGGATATAGCCCTTCAATGTTTAAATTTGCTGCAGGTGCAATACCAATGCTTCCCATAATGGCACCACCTAGATCTGTCAAAATATCCCCAAATAAATTCGATGCTACGATAACATCAAAATTTTCTGGCTTCATCACTAAAAATGCCGCTAGTGCATCAATATGATTAGATGCTTGACCTACCTCTTCATATTCTTTTCCTACTTGAGTAAACACTTCATCCCAAAAAGGCATGCTATATGTAATCCCATTTGATTTTGTAGCACTTGTCACATGTCCATTACGTGTTTTGGCTAATTCAAATGCATAGCGTATCGCCCGTTCTGTACCCTTTCTTGTAAAAACAGCATTTTGGATTGCCACCTCATCTTGTCCACTATGTATTCTTCCTCCGCTTTCAGCATACTCCCCTTCAGAATTTTCCCTTACAACAATAAAATCAAAATCATTTGGTTGTCGTAAAGGTGATGGTAACCCTTGAAGTAGCTTTGCAGGTCGTACATTAATAGATTGCTGTAGCTCACGTCGAATTTTAATGAGAAGGCCCCATAATGATACATGATCCGGAACCAAATTAGGCATACCAACTGCACCTAAAAATATTTGGTCATACTGTTTTAACAGCTCAATGCCATTCTCAGGCATCATTTTTCCTGTCTCTAAATAGTATTCACAGCCCCATGGAAAAGTTGTCCATTCAAATTGAAAGCGTCCATCTAACAACGCTGCCTGATCAAGAACTTTTATTGCAGCTGGCACAACCTCTTTTCCTATTCCATCCCCAGGTATTACGGCAATTCGATAAGTTTTCATTAATGCTTCCTCCTTGAAATTAATTATAAAAAAGACTGTAAACTAACTCAGTTGCCTTCGAGTTGTCTACAGTCTAGAAGAGATATGTTATATACACATCCTATTTACGCTGAGCAAGAGCATGAACCGCCCGAGCCACATCCTCCTCCGCAAGATGAACCAGATGCAAAGAATGGATTACTAACAGGAACTTTTACCGCTTCAGAGACCGTTTTTCCTATTAATAGGCTAATCTCATCCAGTAAATCCTGAAAATCGTTTTCAGCAATTTTCAAGGCTGAAACTTTCTCATTTAAGTCAAGTGCCCTTTTCTGTTGGCGAATCGACTTCATAATTGTATGGTAGTCCGGATGATATTTTCCGAAACGTTGTACATCTTCGTACTGCTCTTTCATGCGATTAAATGCATATATAGCCTCTACAATTTGTGCATCACTATATACAGCTTCATACGCTTGTTGTAGCGCCATCGCAGGTTCTGAGGAAAGAATCATCTCACAAAGCGCTTCCGCCTCATCCAAAATGATTACCCAGTCAGAGGTCATCATCATCTTTAATTCCCCCAATCTCTTTCCCATCATAACAGATTTTATGGTAATTTTACATTAATGATAATTTTAATGAAAGAGGTTTTCCAAATGATGACAACATCTAAGGAGCAGGTTGAACAGTTAGTGGCCGAGATTTTACAAGACAGTACCGAGGAAGATGAAGAAGTTTTATTACATCTTTTAAATGGCCTACGGGAGAAACAGCAAGGCATTCACCGTCGTTATATTAATGCTACTTTACATATGGTAGGTAAATTTGAGCCTGAGGTCAGTGAGGTCCGTATCCCTATTACACCGGTCATCCATAATACGATAAAGGTGCCACACGGAGGTATTGTTGCAACGATTGCCGATGCCGCTATGGGAGGGCTTGCTTCGCGCTCTGTGCCTGAGGGCTATAATGTAGTTACTACGAACATGAATATATCGTATATTGCTACCACTACAAATAAAGAATTGATTGCACGTGGTCGTTTTGTTCATAAGGGACGCCAAACGCTTGTCATGGAATGTGATATTGAAGATGAGACTGGTCGCAGGCTTGCCATTGCTACAGGATCTTTCTTCGTTATTCAGCGTCGTCCGTAATTAAACTCGCAAAATAGTCTTTAATACATTGTTGATCGGAAAAAGGGAACTTTTGATTTTTAATTTGCTGTGTTTGTTCATGCCCTTTTCCGGCAACAAGGACAATGTCTCCCTTTTCTGCCTTTGCTAATGCTTGATGGATAGCAAGTTTGCGATCTAAATAAATTTCATAATATTGTTGCTCTGTAAAACCAGCAATAATACTTTCATTAATCACAATAGGATCTTCATCACGAGGATTATCTGTTGTTAAATAAATAACATCAGCATATTTACTTGCTACTGCCCCCATTGCAAAGCGTTTCGCCTTGTCTCGATTTCCTCCACAACTGAAGACAAGGTAAATTGTTTTAGAGCGATCAAAGGTTTGCAATACTGCTTGCAATGCTTCTGCTGTATGGGCATAATCTACATAAACATCAATTCCTAATGGATTTTCAATCTTCTCTAGCCTGCCCTCTGGTAGCCTTAACGACCACATATGTCCAACTATATCTTCCATAGGGACACCTAAGCGCCATACAGCCATTAAGGATGCAACAGCATTTTGCACATGGTATTTACCGACAAAAGGAATTTCTACAATATGCTCACTCGCGGAAGTCTGTAAACAAAGTACGGTTTTTCCAACTGATTCACTGACGATTTGAATATGTAAATCATTGTGATTATCAAAACCAAATGAGCAAGATTTTTTCTTATCATAAATACCAACAGAACGGCAAAAATTATCATCTCCATTTAATACTAGCTTTTTTGATAAATCCGCTAAACGTTTCTTGGCACGTTTATAAGCTTCTAAACCTCCATGATCTTCTAAATGATCTTCTGATAAATTTAAAAATACACCACAGTCAATGTCACAATGATCGAGCCTATGCTGCTGCAACCCCATTGAAGAAGCTTCTAATACAACATGGGTCACACCTTTTCGCACACATTGCTTAAGAATGGGGTGTAATTCTTTAGCTTGCAATGTTGTTAATTGCTCATAAGCTGTTTGTTGTTTCTCACCATTGATGAAAAAGCCAACCGTTCCAATAACTGCTGCATGTTTATGTAGTGCATTTAGAAGCTGACTAACAAAATGGCTCACTGTCGTCTTTCCATTTGTACCTGTAATGGCGATAACAGTTAAAGCTTCTGCTGGAAAAGCAGCAAGCTTTGCACTTGCATACGATAAAAATAATGCTGTATTTGGAACCCATACAAAAGGAATTTCTTTATCTATAATTGGCAAAGAGATACTTTCTTCTGAAACGATGGCAGCAGCTCCACGTGCCAATGCCTCTTTGACAAACCGACTTCCCGATGTTTTTTTACCTTTTCGCACAATAAATATATCACCAGGTTGTACCGCCTGTGCATAGTCCTCTACACCAGTAATTTCTGTCCGTATAGATCCTCCCGTCACGCTACATGGCCAGTCTTTTAATAACTCTGCTAATTGCAAACCTCATTCCCCCTTTCAGTTCTCTATCATATGACGGCGTTTGTAACGGTGTGACGAAAAATGTAGAAGCCTAAAAGAAGGAGAAACTCCACATAAAAAATGAAGACAAGCCCGTTTGTTGAAAGCTTGTCTTCATCTGAATATTCTTCTGTTATGGTAAGGTTTGATTTGATTTATCTGTAGATTCTTCGCTATCTTGTTTTTCATTTTTCGTCTCTTCATTATCTTGCTCTTCTCTACCCACTTCTTGTGTAGTAGGTTCAAGATATATTTGCGTATAATAATCTACAAAGGCGCCAGAACCAACGCGTGTATATCGATCATTCAAAAGAACTTTTCTATGTTCAGGAGAATTTGTCCAGCCATGCATGGCTTCAATCGCATCAAAATAAGCAGTTGCCAGGTTTTCGTTCGCTTCACTATACTCGATTTTTTGCGTCTGTAATCGTTTTTTTAGATCACCATAGGTTGGAGATTCATGCGCTAAAAAATTTTGCACCTTCATGTCCTCACTATGCATTCTTGCTGCTTCCTCCAATGATTCATCCATTTCTAAAGGAAGTAAATCATGGTGGACTCTTGTTACATTTAGCAAATCGTCTAATTGTTTAGCGCTAGCCACATCAATTTCTTGCTGTAAGAAAGAGGAAGGTGGAGTACGTCTAACAAGCTCCCCTTGATAGCTCATTTCATATGGCTGATGAAGGACAAGTGTTTCACTGTCTGTATATCGTATCCCTTGCAACTCACTTGTCTCCCTATCTATGTAAAGCTGTGCATAAAGACCATCAAATTTGATAAGCAGCCTTGTTTGCATATCTTCTTCACTCATTGAGAAAATGAAAATATTTTCGCCTACAGTGGCGGCTACCTCATAATCAATGATCGTCATTCTGTATATTTCATCACGTTTTTGGCCTACTTTAAAAGGAAATGCATCAATTTCTTGTCCTGCTATGTAAATTTGTGTCACAATATTATTATCAATACCAATCATAAAAAAAGTTGAAACGTCTTCATTGTAGACCCACCATTGATAACCGAATGAAGACGGCTCTTTTCTTGCAGGCTCCCCATATTGTTCTAAAACAGTTTGTGTGCCTTTTCCTATCAATGTGGATATACCCGTTTGTGGACGTGTCATTGCTCCTATTGCAGGTTCCTGCTTTAGCTGTGTTTGAGGTATGATATTCGAATTGGTATTTGGGCCTTCTAGTGGCTCATTTTCCTTAGGGGTATTAAAAAACATAAAACCAATTAATGCAACTGCACCACAAACCATTAAAATGCGGAATAAAGCTTTCATACAGGACTCCTTTTCATCACCATTATTGTAAGTTATTATATCAATTGTAATTGGGTTGACACAATGTTGTCATTGCAACAATGTCGAATATGCTCTATTATAAAAATGAGCGTATACTTTGTACGAGAACCTAAAGGAGGATTATACATGTATTTTGAAAATACTAACCTTGAAAATTTAACAGCTGATCAAGAGCTAATTGTCAGCATTATGAAAAAACATGGTTTAGAATGTGATGGCGGCTGGGATTACGAACGTATGACATTCGATAAACGTTTCGATACTCGTGAAGGTCGCTATTACCTACGCGTATTCGCATATGCCATTTCTGGTGATGTTGGCGCACATGATGCCATCCTTACATTAATGAAACCAGCACTTGGTAAATATTATTATCCACATGGTGTAGAATATGGGGATGATGAAGTTTACCCAGCACACCTTGTAAAAAAATGTGAAGAAATCTTAAAAAAGGTTAAATTAGAATTAGATCAATTCTCAATCGAACCTACACATAAAAATAACTTTGAACCTGTTAACGCACGCTAATCAATCTTTACTGTTTGAAAAGTGATATAGCATTAAATAGCTTCATTGTTACGAAAAGACTGGCAGCCCAGTCTTTTTTATTTTGAGTAAAATTTTGATTTCTTCTCATACTACCTATATCTATAACAAGATGTAGGTGAGAAAATTGTTGTCATTTTTTAATCGTCCTTTTTTTCGTCATCCCATTATCGTCATCGCAGTTGGGGTTTTTATCCTCTGGTTCATTTCAATATCATTGCCGATCTTACTTGCCTACTTAACTGCATTACTTTTAGAACCTATTATTGTTCGAATGAGCAAACGTTTTCGAAAAAAGCGTAAGATAGTGGTCTCCATCTTTTTTTTATTTTTTCTAAGTATATCTTTATTATTATGTACGCTTATCATCTATGTAAGCTGGAAACAATTTTCATCTTTTATTATTCATATTCCAGACTATCTGAATCAACTCTCGGCCATATGGATTCAAATGCAATCTAAACTAAGTAACCACACCTATCATTTGCCTGTAGAACTAGTTTCACAAATTCAATTCATGATTGCAAGAGCTTTGGCTTCAATCGAAAATTTTGCATTCTCTTTAACAAATGTCAACGTCTGGTCGACTTTACTAACGTATATCCCAACACGATTATTTGATATTTTTGTTTATTGGATTGTCTTATATATGTTGCTTTTGGAATTACCAACCATCAATCAAAAATTATTAATGCCCGTTCCATTTCATTACCATCAAAAAATCGTATTTATTGGGCACCGAGTTAAACTAGCCCTATTCGGATTTTTGAAAGCACAATTGCTGGTAGGTGTAAGTATTTTTGCATTAGCGATCGCAGCTTTTTATTTTCTCAAAACACCCTTTCCTCTATTGTTAGCACTGCTTCTTGTCGTTTTAGACTTCATCCCATTTCTTGACTCATTTATTTTATTAGTCCCTTGGGCTATTTATCAAGTATTTGCTGGCGATTACCTTTATGCTGTTGTGTTAATTTTATTAACAGTGGGACAATTTTTAGTTCGTCGGATGATTGAGCCGAAAATAATAGGCGATAAAATTGGACTTTCTTCACTTTCTACCTTTATTGCGATGTTTATCGGTTTTAAAATTTTTGGTTTTCTAGGTATTTTAATTGGACCATTACTTTTTGTAGTGGTGCTCTCATTAATTCAGCCAACGACAAAAAACCTCCCACCTGTCCAAAAATAAGGTGGGAGATTTTTTTAAAATCCTAAAATGGCTTTAATAACAGATGTTGTTTCGCCTGGTTCAAATAGAATATACAATAATAAATAAACAAGTACGCCAGTAATAGCGACGAAGAACCAAATAATACTTGTAATCGGTCCGATGCGTCGGTGTAGTTTAAGATTTGTTTTAAGACCCGAAATAATACTAACAATCCCAAACACGGCCCCAGATGTTGCCAAGATGATATGGAAAATCAAGAAGAACGTATAATATGGTTTTAGATGTTCTCCTCCACCAAATGCAGTATTTCCAATAAACACTGTACGTGAAGCATAAATGATAAAGAAGATCAGTGCAGCAACACCTGCAGCAAGCATTACTTTTTTATGTCCTTCTACATTTCTTTTTATAATTAAGCCCCATCCTATCGCTACTAGTACAGCACTAATCACGATAAACGATGTACTAATAGTAGGCAAAATTTCCAATTCCATTGTCAAAACCCCTTATACAAAGTAAATTTCTATTTTACAATTAATGCTGCTGTTGACTCTCCCATTGTTTTTGATGGGCAGCTAATGCATCAGCAGTAATTTTATCTGGATCTTTTTGTTCAGAACGATACCATTTTGTAAAGATTGCACCAAGTAATATACCAAAAATAAGTTCTTGTATGATTTTCATAAGTACGCCACCTAGCTGCTGGTCTGCAACAGGTTTCATGTCTGTAAACAACTCGGGCCCTGATAATGATAACCCTGACAACGTAGAGGCTGGAACACAAAGCTCCATTGCTTTTAACCATGCATCTCCATTTGTATAGGTTTCGTACATGGCATTAGGTGCAAAAATGATTAATCCACAAGCAGGTGTAATTAAAACGGCATTGGCAATAATATAGCCTAATTTATGCAAGGGCTTCATTTGAGTTCTATCTGGCATATTTTGAATTAAAGGCCAGTACATAAAAACAGCGGATAGAAATAATACAAATGTATAGGTACCATGTAGTGTTTCATTTAATTTAATATAATCTAATACTGCAGGTAAATGATAGAAGGAAAATAGACCAATAAATACAAACACTGCAACGACTGGTAATGTTAGTACTTTAAACAGGGTTCTAACAACCGGTGCTTCAATAGCGACCTTCCAAACCCACCAAGGGATTCCTTTAATTAAAAAAATAGGTACAAGTAATAATAAGATAGCCATTTGCACCATATGCATGGTAAACATAATGTGAGCCATTAAATCCACTGGAGATCCTTTGATGATATAAATTGTAATCATGGCTAACACGAAATAAATGGCTTCTCCCTTTTTTAAAGGTTCACTTACTTTAAAATCTTTACGCCACTTTACTGTGACTAAAAAATAGATGATTGTTATAAAAACAAGAACTCCTATTAGATATGGGCTCCATAATGCTTGGAAACCAAATATACTAAGTGGCATATAGAACGCACTCCTTTAAACTTCAATACCCCTATTATAAAACGCTTACAGCTATACTGCAATGAACGAACGGTGAACAAATGTTAAGTTTGCCAGTGTTGGCTTCTTTTTGCAACCTTCACTATTTATATTCCAGCTTAAAAATACAAAAAGCACGTTCGTATAAAGTGACGAACGTGCTTTTTTTGGTGTTTACCACCAAATGATTGTTAAAAAGGCTAAGAAGAATGTAAATGCGATTAACATTCCCACCCACATGAAGAAACCAATAACGCCACCGAAGTGAGTTTTTTTGTCTTCTAAGTGCATGAAAGAATAAAGCTGAAGTACAACTTGAACACCAGCTAACAATAAAACGAATGGCATAATTAAGTATTTAGAAAAATCAGCTGCAACTACTGCGAATGCGATAAACGTAAAGAATATCATAAGCGCGAAGTTGATTACTTGTTTACGCATATGAACGGCATTATGATGTCGATCATACTCATATTGTGCCTGTGACTTAGCAACTATAGGTGTATCGTGTGAAGACATTATCCGATCACTCCCATCAAGTAAACTACTGTAAAGATGAATACCCAAACTACGTCAATAAAGTGCCAATATAAAGCAGCTACGAAGAATTTAGGTGCATTGTATAGGTTTAAACCACGTTTAGCATTACGGATCATTAAAGTTGCAATCCATACAAGACCTAAAGTTACGTGGAAACCATGTGTACCAACTAAAGAATAGAATGCAGTTGCAAATGCAGATTGGTTAAATGTAAAACCAAGATGCACATAGTGTTGGAATTCGTAGATTTCAAGTGCTAAGAATCCAAGACCTAATGCTAAAGTAATCGCTAACCAAGTTTGCATACCTTTAAAGTTAAAGTTACGCATGTGGTAAATTGCATAAACAGATGTTAGTGATGATGTTAATAATAACATCGTCATAGCAAATGCTAATGGTAATTCAAATAAACCTTGAGTTGTGAACTCCATGCCAGCTGGCCCTTTGTTCTTAAGCGCTAAATAAGTAGCGAATAAACTTGCGAAAAGTACAACTTCACAGGCAAGGAAAATCCAGAAACCAACGACTTTATTTTTACCTTCCATCGTAGCTTGTTCAGGATGATCTGGCCAAGTATGAGGAGTAAATT
>Ga0213823_1001133_pt1 | contig 17497 bp, 8 predicted proteins | sample MC6MC0907MG_FD_179887 | JGI IMG/M metagenome (GOLD analysis project Ga0213823, IMG submission 179887) | Enriched soil aggregate microbial communities from Iowa State University, Ames, United States - MC6-MC0907-MG | ecosystem: Environmental > Terrestrial > Soil > Unclassified | place: USA: Iowa...
GTTTCTATCAATGGCTGGTCGAACACCCGAAGCTCGGGCCATGGATTCGTGACTACCTCGACGGCAACGGCATACCGCTCAAGGGCAAGGTCTACGCGATCGGCTTGATGTGGGCGAGCATTCTGTTCTCGTGCTACCTGGTGCCGCTGCCGTGGGCGCGGGGGTTCATGTTGACCAGCGCGGTGTTGGTGACGGTGTACATCCTTCGGCAAAAGACTTTGGATAAATCCTGAATACCACCGCCCCCGCTACATCTACGTTTATCCCCGATACAGCACCTCAGGCTGTCTATTTCCCGGGTTTCGAGCCAGTTATCCAAGTGCACTGACACTGACCACTCGTCGGAAAAAGCCTCCTACCTGTTATTTCTGACAGTAGCCAACACAGCAGCTTCAGCGCTGAATGGACTCCATCGTTCTTGTCCCCGACAGCCCGAAGGAGTGCCCCATCATGTTCGTCAAGCCCAAGAAGAAAATCCCTGTCCCCTTGGCATTGCGTGACCCGGTGGTTCCCGGGCGCCTCCTGCCTTCCGGTCAGTGGGGAATCAACCGGGCGGCGGCGCTGCTCACCTTTCCCGATGACGGTCTGCAAGTCGTGATCCCCGTCTGGGCCAACAAGGCTGTCGGCGATTCCGTCAAGCTGCTGCTCACCGGACGTGAGGTCGACGGACGTTCCATCATTGACGAGGCCGAGCTCAAGCAACCGACTCTCTTGTGGGTGGCTCCCCGTCATCTGCAGAGAGGTTCTTACGAGCTCACCTACGAAATCAAACAGCTCAATCAAAAAGAAGAGCGTCCGGACAAGCCCCTCGACCTCTTCGTCAAACTGGAACTCCCCGGTGGCCAGGATACCGACCCGAACCCCGGCAGCCACTCCAACCTGTTCATGTACATCCCTCCTGAAATCGTCAACGGCGGTGTGGACAAAGACGTTGCCGAAGCGGGAGTGCCGATTGTCATCAGGTCCGAGTCCGGTAGCGGCTTGCCTTACCCCGACATCGCGAAGGACGACGTCATTCATCTCAGCTGGGGTGGCTTTTTTGAGTATTCCACACCGGTGACCCAGGCGCAGATCGACGATCCGGCGGCAAACCCGATATTGATCACGGTCTCCAAAGCCACTATTGAACGTGCTGGTGACACCGACCTCTCTGGTCTGGCGGTCACCTTCAAGGTACGCGACATCGTCGGCAATGAATCGGAAGACTGGTGCAAGGAAATCCGCATCGTCGTCACCACCGGCATCGACCTGCTGGCCGCGCCTATCGTTCAAGAGGCCGTCAACAACAAGCTCGACGTCGATAAACAGGGCGATAACGACATCACGGTGCATGTCACGGCCACCCGGCCAGACTTCGAGATGGATGACATCATTCATTTGACCATGCTCGGCACCACCCTGGAGGGCGAAAAAGTCGAAGTCACCGCCCTGCCCCAGACCGTCGACAATATCCCGCATAACTACGAGTTCAAGCTGCCCATTGCCGACGTGCGCAAACTGGTCAATACCCAGGTCAGTTTCTTCTATCGGCTGGAACGCAGCGGCAGCAGTGACCCGTTACGCTCAAAAAGGCAGTTTGTACAAGTCACCGGCGCAGCCCACCGCCTGGCCGCACCGATCATCGAAGAAGCCGAGGGTGACTTCATCGATCCCACGAAGAAACCCGACGTCCGCATTCCGTTCGATCCGGCCATCAAGTACGGCATGGGCATTGAGCTGTTCCTGTTGGGTAAACGTCCGGACGGCAGCACCTTCCTGCCTGAGTTGAAGTGGCACATTCCGGAGGAGGATGAAGTCGAGAATCCCGAAGGTTTCGTCATCACCGTCGATGACTACAACCTCAAGCTCCTTGACGGCGGAACCCTGAAGGGGTGGTACGACCTGCTGACAGCCGAAGGCGACGAGATCCTCAGACGCGAGTCGCTGCACACGAAATTGCTCAATGTGGGTGAACCGAAATTCGAGCTGGACGCACCCATTGTCCTCGGGGTGGAGAACGGTTTCCTCGACCCGGCCACACTGCCCGGCGGTACCAGTAAACTGACCATTCCCAGGCCTGTGGTGAAGCCATGGGTAGCCAACGACGAGGCCACCTGGAAGTGGGTGGGCGACATCTCCGGCGAGGAAACCGGGTCCCGCACCTTCAATGCCGTAACCGCCCAGCAAGACTGGGTCATCAACCTGGACGCCGCCTTCGTCGCCCAACACATCGAACCGAACCGCGACAGCAAGATCACCGTCCGCTACCAGCTCTGGCGCCATGCCACAGATGAGACCAGCCTTTCGAACCCCTTGATATTCACCGTGGGCCAGGCACAGGAACAACTTCTGGAGCCGGCAAAAGTACGCGAAGCCGTGAATGACGTGCTCGATCCGGCCAGCGTGCCGGTCGAGGCCACCGTGTTGATTGCCGCCAACCGTGCGGAGAATGCCGGTGATCACTTCTACATGAACTGGCGCACCGCTGATGGCAGCGTTGATCAGGACTATGACAAAACCATCAGCGGTAACAACAAGGGCAAGGAGGTGGAGTTTCCGGTTCCTCGGCAGGTCGTACTGGACAGCCTGAACCACACGGTCACCCTCAGTTATTACGTTGAGTTGTTCGAAGGGGGCACACGCCCTGGAAGGGACTACGACTTGCGCGTGGAAGCGGCGCCTGGCGTGAAACTGCCGGTGGCCACATTCCTGGAAGCCAGCGGCGCGCAAAAGGACCAGATCAACCCTGACGATGTTTTCCCCACTGGCGCAACAGTGGTCATCGCCGCCAGTGCTGCGCTTAAAACCGATGATGAGGTTTTTGTGGAAGTGGCAGGCAATACCACTTTCCCAAAATCCCACAAGGTCCTGGCCAGTCAGGCTGACAAAGAACTGGCGGTGATCAAGATTGAGCACACGTTCATTGTCGACAACCTCGATCGCAGCATTGCCCTGAGCTATACGATTGTCCGCAAGGCAGGCGGAACCGATGGCCCGTCTGATCCGACGGTCTACGATGTCCGCAAGGTGATTGGTTCCGGCGCGTTGAAAGTCATGGGCGCTCGCTTCAATCGCAGCACCTACAGGTCATCCGGCGCGTCGCATGTATTGAGTGCGTTCAATGCCACCACCGGCCAACCTTTGCAGGCGCAGTGGAAATACCCGGACGACAGCCAATGGACGACGGCCAGTACCTGGTATGACACCCGGCCGCAACTGCCATTGCAGGTGCGCACCACGGACGATGCACTGACCCTGAACCCGGCGAACATCTTCGGCAACGGCAACGACCAGACACTCACCGGACAATCGGCCTACGTCGCGCATCGCAATGTGGGTGATGTCGTAGGCTGGGGCAACGCCGCTTATGGAGCAACGATCCCCTCCACCATCATCACTATGGACGACATTGTCGAGGTGAGTTGCACACGCAGCGCCTACGCCGCACGCCGTGCCAACAATGCGGTGGTGGCCTGGGGAACCGTTACGGAAGGTGGCAGCATGGGCGGTGTTTCACCGCTGGGTTTCAAACAAGTGGTGGGTAACGCCGTCGCCTTCGCTGGCGTGAAGCTGACAGGGCAAGTGGTGGCGTGGGGCGACGCTGCCAATGGTGGCACCGTACCGGACATCATCGGTCAACACCGCGATATCGACCATATTGTGTCTGCCGGACAGGCGTTTGCCGCATTACGGACCACCGGCGAAGTGGTGGCCTGGGGGTTGGCCGCCAATGGTGGAACCGTGCCGGGCGAAATCGCCAGGTTCGACGATATCAAGACATTGATCGGCAGCAATGCAGCCTTCGCTGCGCACCGGGCCAACGGGCGGATTGTCGGTTGGGGGCATGCAGGTTATGGCGGCGCTGTACCAGGAGCCATCGCTCTCCTCGACGACGTCATCGAATTGAGCTGCGCCAATGCCCAGGCGTTCGCCGCTCGGCGTGCCTCCGGACATGTCGTGGCCTGGGGAACAGCCGAATACGGCGGCACAATCGACCCCCTGATCGAAGGGCTGGACGACATCGTCGAAGTCAGCTCGACCTGGCGCGCCTTTGCCGCCCGGCGCAGCAACGGGCATGTGGTGGCATGGGGCAGGCCAGCCGAGGGCGGCGCCGTACCAAGCGAAATCGCCACGCTGGATGACATTGTCCAGGTATGCGGGTCATCCGAGGCTTTCGCTGCGTTGCGCAAGAACGGCACGGTAGTCGCGTGGGGCAATCAGACGGTCGGCGGCAATACCGCGCCTGTCGTCGGTCAATTGACCAACGTGGTGGCGCTTTACAGCAACACCACCGGTTTCACCGCGCTGACGTCTGACGGTCGTGTTGTCACCTGGGGCGTTGCGGCCGGCGGCGGTGACAGCAGCGCGGTGCAGGAACATCTCCGGGGCAAGTTCTCGTATCTGGCCACACCTGCAACACGGGGGCTGGCATTGAAAGCCAGTCGCAGGGCGCTGCTCGACACGCCCCGATAACCCCGATTCCGGCGATCTTTCAACTCATGTTGCCCGGCGCTTCTACGCAAGCGCCGACGGCTGCTGCTCAATAGGTGAAGCCATGCCTGCCAACGCTCCAACACACAAAGCGCCTTCAGTGGACGAGGCTCCAGATGGCGTACTCGATCCTGAAACGATTCCGGCCCGAGGCGCCACGGTGCGCATCACCCCCTACGACGACATGGCCTATCGTGACTGGATCTACCTCTTTGTCGGCAACCACTACACCGACGACATTCCCATCGGTTCGAGCGCAGTGGGCAAGGATGTGGAGTTTGTTGTTGCCGCAAAAGAGTTCATCGCTAACGACAACAACATTTTGCCCATTCGTTACGAAGTGGAGCGCGCGCCGGCCACGATCAGGAACAGGAACAGGAACAGGAAAAACAAAAAGTTGCCTCGAACCCTGCGCGAGGAATCGCTGACACTGGATTTGCTGCTCAAAGCCCCTTTCGAAAGTGCTGCGATCCTGGATCTGAGCACCGAAAACTACGTGGCCTCGGTCAGCAAGCCGCCCAAGGAAACGCCTGCGTTCACACGCATGACCCGGGAAGCCAATTGGGGTACGGCTCCCTACGTGTACAGCTGCAGTGATAAAAGCATTGCAACCATCGATTCAGCATCAGGCGAGGTCACTGCGGTGCGCAACGGAACGTGCACGATCACCGCGACCGATACCCTGAACCAGACCCAGCATTACGAACTGACAATCAAAGGAATTCTGGAGCTGCACCACCTTACTCACAGAGCCGACTGGGAGGGCATGAAGGTCCTCTGCATGCAAGCCAAAGTGCTGCCCGTCTCGCTGGCCCAGATCAAACGCTTCTGGTCACTGTATTACCCCACCAGCGGCCAGGTGGGCGAATACCTTGGCTGGCTGCATTACCCGGTCTGGACCGGGGACGAACTCGGCGCGGGGACCGCCTGGTCTTATGACCTGAACGGTTCGCACGTCAACGAAAATGCCAGTGGTGATGACATCGGCACCTTTCGCCAGGCCGTCGGTATCAAACGCGACTGAAGTGGATTCCCTCTGGACGACGCAGCCCCCTCGTCAAGGACACGACCATGGCATTGAACAAAGTGTTGTTGCTCGCCCTCTGGCTGTTCAACAACCTGGCTGTGGCCGCCACCGGCCCGGAAGTGGCCAGGCTGCTCAACACCCGCTATCAGAAGACCACGGCCGCATGCGTGGGCGAGCACCCGGCGTACTTCTGCAGTGGCGTATTGGTGCGCGGCAGCCCCAAGGCAGGCGAGTTCTGGCAGCACGACGCAACTTCTACCCAGCTCGGCGCGGAAAGTTTCAGTTACCTGCGCGCCGACTTGGAGATTCAGCGTGTGGCAAAAAAATACGGCGTGGTGTTCAGCGATCAATTCACTGCCATTGGCGAAGGTAAAGTGTTGGATGTGCTATGCATTTACCCGTATGCGTTTATCCCGGCCAGCAATCGTCCGGATTTCGGCTGCGGCCTAACAATAGACGAACGCACCAGGCAAGATCCCGCGTCATGCGCAGCCCAAGGCGTTAGCGATGCCCAAAGTTGGGTCACTCACTTTCAGCAACAAGGTTATTACCCACCTGAACAATGTTCATTCAGTAGCCGTACGCCCGCACTGTTCAAGGCGAGTCTGGTTGCCCATGAAAGTGTGGGCGGAATTTGGTCAGCCCATCCAAACATGGTGCAAATCAGAAACTGGGACGCCACAGCTCCCAGGCAAATCCCGATACAAGCGCTGTTTTACGATGTACTTCAAAGCGGCTCATTGCTGGGTGCGCAAAAGGATCAGCGTGACTACTTCGCCGCCACCGGGGACTGGCTGCCGATCCTGCGCATGAACCTGCAGCAGCCCCCCGGCGCGGTATTCGGTTTCAACCAGCAGGATCAGTTGTACACCGGGTATCAGGTGGCTTCGCGGTTGAATGCGCGGTATGCCGATACGTCCCCCGCTTGTCGAGGAGATACCGCTGCGTATAACTGCAATGGCGTGCTGATACGTATCACCGATGCATCGCCAGCGTTTCATGCGTGGAATCCCAGCCCGGGCTCCACCTTGCGAAACGCCGTGGCGTTCTCCTACCTGCGTTCCGATGTTTATGCATCCAGGCTCGTCTATGGCAAGAACCAGGGCTTGATCATGAAGGAACTGGCGGCCCCTGCTGCTTACCCTCTCACCCTGCGCTGCGCGTTCCCCTTTGATGGTGGAACCGACTTCAGATCAGCGGGTTGTAACGAGCATAGTCTCGACCCGGTGCGCAGCAGGCCGTGCGACGAGCAGGACATCAACAGCGGCCAGCAATGGGCAGCACATTTTTATACGCTCTCTCACAAGAGTACCGGCTGCAGCTTCAACAGCAGTCCGGAGCAGTTTGAGCAGAGCGTCGTGGCGCGCTCTTTTTTGAATGCAACCGACCAGACCCAACACAACGAGGTCGTCATTGCTTCGTGGCCCCAAGACTTTGGAGATCGACTTCCCCTTGAGGCATTTTTCTATATCGCGGACGCGGGAAAGGCCAGTGCGGCTTTTTTTCAGCAGGACTTCTTTCAGCAGACCGGTCGTTTTCTGCCCGTTGTTCATTTGAATCTCGCGGCAGATAAAGGTCATGAATTCACCTACGACCCCGCCGATCAAAGTGTTTCCGAGACTCTCCTGCAGAAACCGCTCAACACCTCACATCCCCCGACACGACACTCGGCGACCTTGGGGTATTACAAATGAACACTCCGATTTCGTTACTCAAACAACTTCTGCTCGCGCTATGGCTGTTCAACAGCCTGGCCGTCGCCGCCACCGGCCCGGAAGTGGCCAAACTGCTCAACACCCGCTACCAGAACACCACGGCCGCATGCGTGGGCGAGCACCCGGCGTACTTCTGCAGTGGCGTATTGGTGCGCGGCAGCCCCGAGGCCGGCGAGTTCTGGCAGCACGACGCAACCTCTACCCAGCTCGGTGCGGAAAGTTTCAGTTACCTGCGCGCTGACCTCGGCACCCGGGTGCTGGCACAGAAAAGCGGCGTGGTGTTCAGCGACAGCTTCACCGCCATCGGACAGCGCAAAGCGCTCGACGTGTTGTGCGCCTATCCGTTTGCGTTTGTCATGACGGCTACCCGCCCCGCCTTCGGTTGTGGCTCGATCTCAACCACAGTCGCCGAGCCGGATCCTTCCTCCTGCGCCGCCCACGGTGTCACGGATACTCCGAGCTGGATGGCGCACTTCCAGCAACAAGGCCTGCAACCGGACAAACAATGTTCGCTCAGCAGTCATGCACCGCCCCTGTTCAAGGCCAGCCTCATTGCCCATGAAGGCTTCGATGCTACCTGGGCAGCCCGGCCAAACCTGCTGCAGATCAAAAACTGGGACGCCGCTGAGCCCAAACAGATGCCGATACAAGCGCTGTTTTATGACGTGACGCAAACCGGCGCATTGCTCGGTGCGCAGAAGGACCAGCGTGATTATTTCAATGCCACCGGGGACTGGTTGCCGGTCCTGCGCATGGATCTGCAGCAAGGGTCTGACGGTGTGTTCGGCTTCGATCAGCAGGACCAGTTGTACATCGGCTATCAGGTGGCTTCGCGGTTGAATGCGCGGTATGAACACACATCACCGACCTGTCAGACCGGTAAAAGCGCTTACTTCTGCAATGGCGTTTTGTTGCGTGGATCCCAGGCTTCTGCAGCTTTTCACATGTGGAATCCCAGCCCTATGTCGGTGGGCAACGGCGGTGTTTCCTTCACTTATCTACGCCGGGATGCGGGACTGACCAAGCCGGTTTACTCACAAGGTTTTCTGATTCGTGAAAGCTTTGCTCCGGCGGCCTACCCCTTGAACGTGATGTGTGCCTATCCCTTTGATGGCGCCACCAGCCGCCCTGATCAGGACACCTGCCGCATACGCGGCGACCTGTGTGACGAGCTGGGTATCACCACTGTGCAGGCCTGGGCAACTCGATATGCCAGCGCACCACGCAGCAGTTGTGCGTTCAACATCGACCCGGCGCAGTTTCAACTGAGCATTGATGTCCGCCCGACAGCGCCCAATGGCGATGGCTGGAACGAGGTGATGATCCAGACCTGGCCGCAGGACATTCCGCTGAAAATCCCGGTTGAAGCGTTCTATTACAGCCTCAAGGCGCACTACAACGCAAACGGGCTGGCACAGGCGCAATTCGCCCAACGCGACTACTTCCAGAGCACCGGACGCTTCTTGCCCATTGTTCTGGTTGACCTCGAAGCGACGGCTGACCAGGTCTTCCGATACAACCCCGCCGACCAGAACGCCCCCGGTAGGCCCGCGAGCATGTTGATCACGCCGGATCTCTGACAACTTGAGGGATCAAGCCATGGCTTGCATCTGTAGCGAATGACCGCTCATCGAAAACCCGGGCATACCTGTTATTTCTGACAGTAGGCAACACTCGCCACATCAGGCCCAATCAACCAACGCCCTCCTGGCAGAGCCACATGTCCTTCGCTGAGGTTTTTCGTCATGACGCACTTTCACTCCTTCCTGTTTCCAGGCTTGCAGACTGAAGTTCCGGGGCTGCAACTGCGTCCCTTGCGGATTTCGGCCATGATAGAACCGATCGTCGATGGGGACGGCGGTATCAACTGCAAAACCTACTACCAGTTTCCCGACGGTTTGTTCTGCGCCGTCGATGCCTACGCCGCACCCATGCGCAAAGGTGACACGCTCGATATCTATTGGGGCAAGGATCACAAGATCTTTACCCGGGTTCTGCAGGACGACGAAGACGGCAGCAACCAACCGGTGTTTTTCTTCCTGCCTGTGACGAACATCCTTCCGGGCTGGGCAGACGAGGTCTACTACGTACTGACCCGCGCAGGCAGCCCCCCCCCCGGCGAACCCGCCAGGCCCTTGCGAATACTGGTGAAGCTGGATCTGCCGGGCGGCAAAGACGATGAACCCCATTTGCCCGGGCATGCAAAATTGCACATCGTGCAGCTGCCGCGCGACGTCATCGTTAACGGTGTGGATGCGGTCTGGGCAGCCAAGGGTGTGCCGATGGTTATTCCTCCCTACCCGAACATCGCCGTGCGCGACGTTATCCAGGTGCAATGGGGCAATGCCTTCTTGCCACCGCATACCGTCAGCGCCGATGAGGCAGCCGGCACGGCACCTATCGAGATCACCGCACACCAGGACGATATTGTGGCCGGTGGCGACGGCAACGCGCAGGTGGTGCATTACGGGATCCATGACGAGGTATTCAACCACTCCGAGAAGTGGTCGCTGAGGACCACAGTCAAAGTCATGTCCGGAATCCGGCAGCTGGATGAGCCGATTATCCAGGAGTCAGTCAACGGCATCATTGATCTCGACAAATTGAACAATCGCGATGTCAACGTGCATGTTCGCGCCTCCACCAGCGATTTCCAGGTGGGTGACACCGTCACCATGACCTGGGTAGGCACACCACCCACCGGTGCTCCGCTGCCCAACCAACAATCCCAGAGGGTGGAAAGCTTCCCCAGCATCCTCATGTTTCAGATTCCGAATGCGCAGGTCCGGGCGATTGCCATGGGAACCGCAGACGTATCGTATGTGCGCTACAAAAAGGACGATGGCTCTGCGCTCCCTTCCAGGCACGAACTCGCCACGGTGGAAGGCCGGATCCCCGCGCCGGTCTTGAGCGAAGCCGCGGGCAATACGGTGAGCGCCGATATCACATCGGCCACCGTGAACATTCAGTACCCGGGCATGACCGCGGACGATATCGTCGACATGGCCTGGCTGGGCACCAAGGCCAATGGCATTCCCTACTTGTATGAGGCTCGGCACATCGTCAGCCCGCAGGACGTGGAAAATCATCGCGTGACCTTGTACGTGCCGGGAAAACATCTGCGGGTGCTGGAGAACGGTACACTGAATCTGTTCTACCGTGTGTCCCGTGACGGGCCGCACTGGCGGGGCACGCATGAGTCCGGGCATCAGGAAATCAAAGTGTTGCGATTCACCTGAGAAGCAGGCGTCAGGTCAACCCGCCGGCCCGGACAGCGGGTTGACCGGCAAGCCAGCACAAAAAAACGCCCGGCAGGTGCGAGGCGTTTTTCAGCTATTCACATCATGACGCGGCTTACCAGGTCCAGCGCGCTCCGACATTCAAGTCATACGGCTTCTCGATGTACTTGCCATGGCTGTAGTCGTAACCGGCATACACCTGCAGGTCCTTGGTCAATGCCACTGCAACGCCTGCGCCCAGCACACCACGGGTGCCAGACAAGTCGTTGTTGAACTGATTATCAGCGTTGACCGTCACGCGGTTGTTATTGATGAACTCGTGCTGCACCGCAACGCGCACATAAGGCTGGGCGACCATGCCATTGCCCATGTTGAAGTTGCGGCCCACAGTGGTTCCCGCTTCACCCAGCACCGAGCGGCTGCGATCGCCGTCGGCCTCCATGCCATTGTCCAGATCAAAGTTGCGCCCACGAATCAGCGCAGTCGACAGTTTGCCGTACGGCTCGATGTAGTAGCCGTTACCCAGGGTGATCTGGCGCCCGAACTCCGCCGAAGCGCTAATGCCGGAGTTGTCATAACTGCCCTTGGCCCGCGTGCCATCGCTCATGCCGACTTTCGTATCGCTCTGAAAGCGGTTGAACTTGAGCAGCGCATCAAAGTAGTAACCGCTCTGCTTGTTCATCCAGGTCACGTAAGGGCCCAGATAGTAGCTGTCGACCGTACCCGAAGTCCCCTGTGCGACGTCCAGGTTGGTATGGCTGTGGCCACCCATGATCCCGGCCACCCACAGACTGTCGCCCAGGTGCGTATCGGCCCCCAGAGAAAGCCCTTGCTGGGTCTGCTGATAACCCACGCCGGAAGCGGCGCTGATGTTGTACTTGTTGCCGTAGGTGCGCATCCACAGGCCGGTGTCACCCCCATTGAAACGCAACTCGCCCATGCGGCTGCGCAATGTTGCCGCCTCGGCATGCAACAGCGTCACCGGAGCGTTGAACAGCGCCAGTACCGATTTCGCTCCGGGGCTGATGGTCTTGGTGGTCGGTTCGAGAAACCATTCCGTACCGCCCTCCCCCACTTCTCGCCGAGCGAGGTCATACGACCAGGTACCCAGATCGACATGCCCGCCTCTCAGGGCAAATTGCGCGTCGCCGGCGGCGGTGTGCACCAGGGTCAACTGCTGCGGGTTCAGCGCGTCCAGACCGGAAGCGGCCACCAGCAATCCGAATTGCCCGCTGGCAACGCCCGTGACATTGAGGAAGTCGTTTTGACCGGTGGCGAAATTGCCCTTCATTTCGAACGTACTGGAACCATCCGGCGAGCCGGCCAGCGTGCCGACGTTCAACTCGTAGAACGTATCCGGCACATCCTGCGCACCAAAGCGCACCGTCCCGCCATTCATGGCGAGTGTTCCGACCTTGTCATTACCGGTCAGGGTCCAGCTCGAACCGCTGTTGACGGTCACGCCGTTGACATTGTCGAGACGGCCGGTCAGTTGCGAGTTGTTCTGCAGGGTGACGTTGGCGGTCGAACCGCTTTCGACCAGCACGTCGCCGGTCATACGGCCTTGATCAAAGGTCAGGTTGCCGGTGCTGTTGCCGGCAATGTTGATATTGCCTTCCAGCGTACTGCCCTCCACGGACAGGGTCGCGGTCGAGGCATCCTGTACGTCAAGCAGCACATTATTGCCGGCAAGCACTCGGGTTCCATTCAGCACCCGTATCTGCGCATTGACTCCGGTATTCGCGAGGATCGCTGCCCCGCTGAGCCCTTGCACCAGAACATCGTCCAGCGACACATTGGCGCCATTGCCGACCCCAGCGATATCCGGACGCAACCGGATACCGTTCATGCCCCCCGTCATGCTGCCCCCCGTCGCCCGGACCTCTGCACCGAAGGTGCTCAGACCCACACCGTTTGCCCCAGTGGCGCTCAGGTGGGTATCGGTCAGTTGAATATCACTGCCGCCACTGGTTTCGATCCCCGCCGTCTGGCCAGTGATCCGACTGCCGCTGATCACAGCGGTTGAACCGGTGGTAGTACCACTGATGCGTCCGATGAACATGCCCATGCGCGAGCCCGTCACTGTGGCATCAGACACATTGGCAGCGGCGTTGGTAAGGGCAATGCCCGCGCTGCCAAGCCTGCCCGAATAAGTCCCGCCCAAGGCATTGAACTGCGATCCCGTGTTGATCGATACCTCAAAAGTACTCGCACCATTGGCGTTCAATACGCCGCCATCGCGGGCAACGTAATTATCCTGCGCAGTGTTCTGATCGATATTCAGCGTTTGCCCTGCTCCAACCGACGTCAAGGCAAAAACAAGAGGGCTGGTAGAGAAAATTGGCACCAGGGACAACCATGCCAGACGTGTTCCTGACCACGTTGATGAAAACAGATATGTACGACAACCCATATGACCTCCTTACCACTTTTCGAGGGAAATACTTGCGCTGAATTACCAGCAAAACTGCGGGGCAATGTACAAGGAGCCCACGATTCTTTCTGTAGGAATAATCCTGAACTTGATAGAGATTAATACCCGGTACGCGGACAGACAGAAGGAGGGAAGCGCAATACACGCCTCCGCCCTTCAAAAGACGCTTTTACGCGTCTGTGGATCCGTCACAATATCTATCGTTGAAATCCGCGACAACGACCCTGACCGCATGTTCTCCAGAGGAATGAGTGTCCCCATCGATAACCGTTGAATATATAATTTTGCCGTTCCCGTCCTTGATCGGACGAAGTGCATCAGCGAATGGCAAGTAAACGTCAAACCCAGTTATATGTTCACTACCCTGCAATACCTTCTCAAACTTATAATCCTCAATATCAGGCGCCCCCGGGTCAAGCTTGCTTCGCGACCAGACAAAATCCAGTTTCATGTCTGCTACAAGAGAGCCACCGCCAGCGACCCGGACAACTGCAGCCGACCCAATGACGGGTATATCCCGGAGCGAATCGCAATTCAGAAACTTGATATTCCCCGGATTGGTATAAAGATGCTGGATGACCGGATCAGGCAAGGTCACGGGATATATAGCAACTTTGACTGGGGTAGGCAGGGATGGATTTTCATTTTCACCATTGTTCGGATTTGTAATCACATAACGAGCTGTTTTCCAGCCGTTATTGGTTGCTTCAAACACCGCCGATTTAAGTTTGAATGGGACCTTGAAAGTATCAGGATCTTCCGTTCCATCCACTTCATACTCACCTTCGGGTGCGGCAACTTTCTGGCCTTCCCAGACGAGGGTGATAACATCGGTGGCCTCGAGGTCATCTGGAAAGTCCAGATCTATATCGACATCAGTGCCAATGTCGGCTTCCACCAATTCATTATCTTTGCTCGATCCCTTGACGACCAATTCGCCCAGGTTCGGGTTGCCCACCTCCGGGTCGGGTTCCGGATTAACGGGGCCGGGGATAGTAAAATCGATCTGGACTGTCTCCCCTGTTGGTTCCGGGAATTCCTTGCCATCGCGAACGATGGCGTAAGTCACCGTTGCATCCCGAGGTCCGTCGCCACCGGCCGCCGCATCTGCAAAAGGAACGCTGACGATCACTGCACTCGTGCCGTCGGTAGGCTTGCCAGGCTGTTCTATCCCATCGAAAATGACCACGGCCCTGTCAGTTGACAAGCCATTATCAAATTTGGGGATGACCACATCCAGAACAGGGTAGGCATCCTTCAGATCGGTTACACCGTCTTCGTTCACTGGTACCTCTGGTGGCTGCAGACCGCTGGGGGTTGGTGTCAGTTGCACATCAAATGTAAAGGGATCTCCCTCGGGCCCGATATTCCCGACTCGATCTTGATACTTACAATAAAATTTATGCTGTCCTTCCCCCACACCCTTAACCGTAGCCGTAGAAAGATTTAGCTCGATAGGAACAGTCAAATCATCTCCAACAATAAACGGCGGCACAGGAACACCATCATAATAACCAGCATAACTATCACCCGTCGCGATATCATCTGGCGTAGAGATAGACATAACTATATTAGGAATACTGTCCAGATATTCACGCGTCAACACTCCATCAATTACTTCGGTGGGAGGCACCGGAGCCCCCCCAGGATTACTATGATTGGGAGCCTTAATATCTATATAAAACCGCGACACTTCCGATGGAGTTTCAATACCGCCATAATTAACTATGTATTTCAAATCAAACAGACCAGGACTAGCGGTGTGAACCCCTAATAATGCCAATATAAAGTCATCGTTCATTGGAGGAACTTGCATCCAATTTGAAACCAAATCGCTTCCTTTGTACAAAGCGATGTATAATTCGTCCGGCTTGGAACCCACAGGCCTTTCTACATCGATGACTTGGACATCGCAGTCTTGTCCCTGACGAGATAATTGCAACTTCTTCACGTTTTGATCGCCTGGAAGTGCCGGTAATAAATTTACAACCTCCGGTGCTGTGATCGCCCGTTTTTTCAGCGACTGGCGCAACACATACAGTTTTCTACGGGCAGCCTCTGCCTTGGATAACATCTTCAAGTTGTTCATTGCCTGTTCTCCTGATCAAATGGATTCGCCAGGCCATCTGTTCCCACTACAGCTTTCCAGACAGACACCCGGCATTTACTGCACTTGCACGAAGCGAAACTCGTCAGTTTTCGTTACATAAATCGTTGGTGGGTGAACATATTTCACCGCTGGGCAGGGTGCGATTGATGATCACGAAGTCTGCAAGCGAGTTACCTCGGTCACCATTGCGCTTTTTCAACCGATAATGAACCAGTGCAGAACCTCGATTGACCATGGGTGCAATCAGGGTGTCGTAGTCGTCAACGACTATGTCGACATCCTCCCCGGGCTGGTACGTCGTCAACTCCCTTCTTATTTCTGCGTAAGTACCTTCAATCGGCCGGGTGCCGTTGGGCCCGGCACAGCCTTGCCAGATCAGGGTGATGACATCACCCTGATCGATGCGTACATCGGCCGGGACTCTGACTTTGACGCCTTCCCAGAGTCGGGGTCTGGAACAGCAATGAAGCTCACCTTTTATTCCCGCATCTGGAAAGACCGGTTCTTTCAGATCCGTTATCGGAACGATTTTCACCCTGACCGGAGTTGGCAGCGACTGCTGCTGATTCACGCCATTACTGGTGGTGTAATAAACGGGCAGTGCCGGATTCTCCTTATCGGTATCGATGACATTCCAGGGCACTGAAAACCTGATTGTATTGCCGGCCACATCTGAAGCCTTGACCACATAGCGGGCAACGAAACCGGGGTAGCTTCCCCAATAAAGCTCAAGTACCTGGCCGGCTTGGGGGGCGTCATACAGTTTCAGTTTTACCGTGGCCGGATAACCGTAATCGGCGCTGAGCAAGGTATTGAGGGTGAGGGTTTCTTCTCCATACACCTCAACCAGCGCCAGGTCTGCGTTGATCAGCGCCGGTGCGTTGGCATGGTCCTGTCCTGCCAGCGTCAAGTTGACGGCAACCAAAGTCGGCGGAGAAGGAGGCCCATACGTCGAGCCTTGGCGAATCCGGTAATAGACACTGGCCTGGCGCGGTCCGTCGCCCCTGGCGTGCAAGTTCATCCATGGCACCGGGACAATTGCCGGAAAGTCCGCAGGATCGATTGGAATTTCATCGACCAGAATGTCATCCCAGAAGATAGCGGCGCAGTGTGTAGCGTCTGCAAAGTCGTACTCGGGGATTTCCACGACCACACCGTCACGCGCCTGTTGCCGATCAAGCACTCCCCGGTCGGACAGCGGCACTTTGGGCGGTTGCAGCGCACCCGGTGCGGGCGACAGGTCAACCTCGATCCACGAAAGAATGGAGCGGGGCCCTTCGTTACCGGCCCGGTCCCTCAGATAGTAATAGAGGGCGCGACGACCCGGGCCCCAGACACGAATCTCATCGGCGTACACGGTGATGCGCAGGCGTTTGTCGGCGATATCTTCCGGGCTGAACTCTTGCTCGCGTATCGGCACTTCAGAGTCCGGCGGGCTGGCGTTATCGGTCCAGTAATACTCAGCACGGTCGCCCACTGCTACATCGATATACCAAGGCACCAGCACACTGACCTCGCCCTCCTGGATGAGATAGGTTTCGGTAATGACTCCGCCCAACTCGGCAGGGAATACCACCGGGCCAGGTGTGTTACCGAAATTGGGTTTGCTGGTATCGATGGTCAGGGTTTTACGATCACCTTCGACCGGATGGTTGCCGTACCTGGAAATCTGGATCGCCACCTCATAAACACCTTCCTTGAGCCGATAGCTCGGCACTTTCAGTGTTTGCGGAAAAACGATGAGATCGCTGGTCGGATACCACCTTTCATCGACCATATCAAAAGCCGCACCTTTAGGCATGAATCCCAGTTCGACCAGATCGGCCTCGCCCGGTCCAGGAAACCCCTGTTGAAAATCCATGAACGTGACAGCCAGATCATCACCCAGTGCCGACAAAGGCAGCAGCCCCCACGGGTCATCGGGATCCAGCACGGCAGGCACCTTCGGCGCGTCGATCTGCACAGCTTCCAGAGTCGTATCGTCAACGGATGCCTGTTCGCCAGGTTCTTTGGACTTCGCCATCTCCGGCCTTCCTTTTCGACAATGACGGCAGCGCGGTTTGGGCTGCCTGGGTGATGGCTTCATTTAATGCCGGGTAAAAAGCCCTGCCTACTGTCAGAAATTACAGGTATTGCTACCGCCCGTCGGAAACGACCATGGTGCTTGACGCAAAATGAACAGTGGCATTTATCCGAAACGAAGTTCGCGCCCACCGCGTAGTCGTGTAGGCACAGTGTTGTGTCCGACGACACTCCCCCTGTGGGAGCGAGCTTGCTCGCGAAAGCGTCGGTTCAGTCCTGTGGTGTTGAATGTGCCGGCCTGTTCGCGAGCAAGCCCGCCCCCACATTGATAGGCGGCGAGCAAGTGGCCAGGGCTCACGACCGTTCATCGCAAATACCTCCTTACCTGTAATTTCTGACAGTAGCCAACGCTCGCCACCTGCCCCTAAATAACCCGGAGCCTTTGCTTCCCACGACTCTGGAGTCTCTCAGCATGCTTAT
>Ga0213823_1001136_pt1 | contig 17419 bp, 12 predicted proteins | sample MC6MC0907MG_FD_179887 | JGI IMG/M metagenome (GOLD analysis project Ga0213823, IMG submission 179887) | Enriched soil aggregate microbial communities from Iowa State University, Ames, United States - MC6-MC0907-MG | ecosystem: Environmental > Terrestrial > Soil > Unclassified | place: USA: Iowa...
TGTTTCCGCAGGATTTCACCTGGCACAACTACAAGGTGATTTTCACCGACCCGAGCTGGTACACCGGTTATCTCAATTCGCTGTATTACGTCAGCCTGAACACGGTGATCTCGCTGAGTGTGGCGCTGCCGGCGGCCTATGCGTTTTCGCGCTATCGCTTCCTCGGCGACAAGCACTTGTTCTTCTGGCTGCTGACCAACCGCATGGCGCCACCGGCGGTGTTTCTGTTGCCGTTCTTTCAGTTGTATTCGTCGATTGGCCTGTTCGATACGCACATCGCTGTGGCCTTGGCGCATTGCCTGTTCAACGTGCCGCTGGCGGTGTGGATTCTGGAGGGCTTCATGTCTGGCGTGCCCAAGGAAATCGACGAAACCGCTTACATCGACGGCTACAGCTTTCCCAAGTTCTTCGTGAAGATTTTCATCCCGCTGATCGGCTCGGGCATCGGCGTCACGGCGTTCTTCTGCTTCATGTTTTCCTGGGTCGAACTGCTGCTGGCGCGCACGCTGACCTCGGTCAACGCCAAACCTATTGCCGCGGTGATGACACGCACGGTGTCGGCCTCGGGCATCGACTGGGGCGTGCTGGCGGCGGCGGGGGTGCTGACCATCCTGCCGGGCATGCTGGTGATCTGGTTTGTTCGCAACCACGTGGCCAAGGGCTTTGCCCTGGGTCGGGTCTGAGGAACGCATGATGGAATGGATGAGCTGGACCACCCCCACGGCGGGGTTCTTTATCGCCATCGGCCTGTTGCTGGTGGGCATGACCACCTGGGAATTGCGCTCGCCGAGCATCCTGCGGCGAGGTTTTCTGCCGATTGCCACCACCCGTGGCGATCGCTTGTTCATCGGTCTTCTCGGCAGCGCCTACCTGCATCTGCTGGTAATCGGCGTCACCGACTGGAGCATCTGGGTAGCGTCCGCGCTGTCTCTGGTGTGGCTGTTGGTTGTGATGCGCTGGGGCTAGTCGAGTCGCTCGGCAATCGTGCTCCGTAACTCAAACTGGAGGTCTCTATGTTCGACAAAAACAATAAGCTGCGACATAGCATTTCATTGGCAGCCATGCTGGCACTCAGCGGTTTGAGCGCATCTGCCTGGGCCGATGCCTACGAAGACGCTGCGAAAAAATGGATCGGCAGCGAGTTCAAGCCGTCGACCCTGACGGCCGATCAGCAGCTCGAAGAGTTGAAGTGGTTCATCAAGGCCGCCGAGCCGTTTCGCGGCATGGAAATCAAAGTGGTTTCCGAGACCCTGACCACCCACGAATACGAGTCGAAAGTGCTGGCCAAGGCCTTCAGCGAAATCACCGGGATCAAGCTCACCCACGACCTGCTGCAAGAAGGCGACGTGGTGGAAAAAATGCAGACGGTGATGCAGTCGGACAAGAACATTTACGACGGCTGGGTTAACGACTCGGATCTGATCGGTACGCACTTTCGCTACGGCAAAACTGAATCGATCACCGACCTGATGGCCAACGAAGGCAAGAACTTCACCTCGCCAACCCTCGATATCAAGGATTTCATCGGCATCTCCTTCACCACTGCGCCGGACGGCAAGATCTATCAACTGCCCGACCAGCAATTCGCCAACCTCTATTGGTTCCGCGCCGACTGGTTCGAACGCGCCGATCTGAAAGCCAAGTTCAAGGAAAAATACGGCTACGAATTGGGCGTGCCGGTGAACTGGTCGGCCTATGAAGACATCGCCAAATTCTTCAGCGAAGACGTCAAGGAAATCGACGGCAAACGCGTGTACGGGCATATGGACTACGGCAAGAAAGACCCGTCGCTGGGCTGGCGCTTCACCGATGCCTGGTTCTCCATGGCCGGTGGCGGCGACAAAGGCATCCCCAACGGCTTGCCGGTGGACGAGTGGGGGATTCGCGTCGAGGACTGCCACCCGGTCGGCTCCAGCGTGACTCGCGGCGGCGACACCAATGGTCCGGCCGCCGTGTTCGCCACCACCAAGTATGTCGACTGGCTGAAGAAGTACGCGCCACCGGAAGCGGCGGGCATGACCTTCTCCGAATCGGGGCCGGTGCCGTCGCAGGGCAACATTGCTCAGCAGATCTTCTGGTACACCGCGTTCACCGCCGACATGACCAAACCGGGCCTGCCGGTGGTCAACGCCGACGGCACGCCGAAATGGCGCATGGCGCCGTCGCCGCGCGGGCCGTATTGGGAGGAGGGCATGAAGCTCGGCTATCAGGACGTGGGTTCGTGGACGTTCATGAAATCCACGCCTGAGAAGCAGAAGCTCGCAGCGTGGCTGTACGCGCAGTTCGTCACCTCGAAAACCGTATCGCTGAAGAAAACCATCGTGGGTCTGACGCCGATTCGCGAGTCGGACATCAACTCGCAGGCGATGACCGATCTGGCGCCGAAACTCGGTGGCCTGGTCGAGTTCTACCGCAGCCCGGCCCGCGTGCAATGGACCCCGACCGGCACCAACGTGCCGGACTACCCGCGTCTGGCGCAACTGTGGTGGAGCCACATCGCCGAAGCGGCCAGCGGCGAGAAGACCCCGCAACAGGCGCTTGATGGATTGGCCAAGGATCAGGACGCGATCATGACCCGCCTCGAACGCTCCAAGGCCCAGGCCACTTGTGCACCGAAGATGAATCCGGAGCGCGACGCGCAGTACTGGTTCGATCAACCGGGCGCACCGAAACCGAAACTGGCCAACGAGAAGCCGAAAGGCGAGACCGTGAGCTACAACGAACTGCTGAAATCGTGGGCGGATGCGCGTAAGTGATCGTGGGACTGTGAAAGGCGAACGGCACCGGAAGGTGCCGTTTTTTTTGGTGCCGCTGCGATTGCTATCGCGAGCAGGCTCACTCCCACAGAGGTTCGCGGCGTACACCGCATCTGTGAACGACACAAAAACCTGTAGGAGTGAGCCTGCTCGCGATAGCGGTGTGTCAGACGAAAAAGATATCGACTGACCCGCCGCCATCGCTTGCAGGCAAGCTCCCACAGATTGCAGTGGTGTTCACAAAACTCAAAAACACCCTGCCTACTGCAGCAGCTATTAAAGGGCATCGGTCAATGCCAGCTTCATGCTTGAGTTTCTTCAAAGGTATCAAGCATGGCGTCAGGCAATGGCGAATCGAAATCTTCAGGCAGCACCAATGTGCCTTTCATAGCGCCAATTCGTGGTGTGCCGGTTTTTCCTGTGTGAGCGAGAAGGCGCTGCGCCCGACCTTGGACTGCCAGAGCCTCGATTCCTGCAACCAACTCACAAAACATATCTCTGCTCATAGTTTGCCCCGCATCGTTCTTCAATCTGCAAAGACATTAACCATAGAACTCCACACTCAAGGCTGGCTGTAGGACGAAACGGATGTTAGGGCAGGAGCTTTCGGAGTTTTTGCGGAGACGAGAGCGTATCGGTAAGAAATGGTACAAAACTCCCGATTCCCAGTCTGACATTCAACATGGATATCACCTGATCCGACGTTTTCGCGAGCAAGCTCGCTCCCACAGGTTTTGGCGGCGTTCACACATTTTGTGGATGACTACTGTCCCTGTGGGAGCGAGCTTGCTCGCGAAGGCTGAGTATCAGGCAGTGCAGATGTTGAAGGACCCACCGCCATCACAAGCAGTCGAAGGCCTACAGGTTTCAGTGGTGTCCACAAAAACTGAGTGCCCCGCAAATCACTGTGGGAGCTTGCCTGCAAGCGAAGGGGCCGTTGGCGTCACCGCAGGAAACCCGAGCCTGAACACGGTCATCGCCCCCGGCAAGCTCTTCACCTCCGCCACACCCTGATGCAGGCTCATGATCGAGCGCACAATTGCCAGCCCCAATCCGGTGCTGCCCTGTGAGCGTGAGCGGCTGCTGTCGACGCGGTAGAAGCGGTCGAACAGATGTGGCAGGTGTTGCGCCTCAATCCCGGCACCGGGGTTGCTGACCAGCAGGGAGGCCTGGGTCGCTCCTTGTTCGATCAGCAACGTCACGGTTTTGCCGTTCGGGCAGTGGCGTAGCGCATTCGACAGCAGATTGGAAATCGCCCGCTGAATCATCAATCGATCCCCCATCACCTGTGCGCTGCCGAGCACATTCAAATGAATCTGCTTGTCCTGCGCCGACAACGAAAACATCTCCGCGACCTTCGCCACTTCAACTTCCAGCGCCACCGCTTCAAACGGCGCCAGCGCCGACGGATGACTGACCTGCGCGAGAAACAACATGTCCGAAACAATCCGCGCTACCCGCTCCAGTTCCTCGGTGCACGACACCAGCACGTCCTTGTATTCCTCTGTCGTGCGTTCGCGGGACAAGGTCACCTGCGCCTTGCCCATCAGATTGTTGATCGGCGTGCGCAACTCATGCGCCAGATCATCAGAAAACTGCGACAGCTGCTGCACCCCGGCATCCAGCCGATGCAGCATGAAGTTGATGCCTTGCGCCAGTTCGCTCAGTTCCTGAGGCATGTTCACCACCGACAATCGATGTTCCAGGTCCTGGGTCGAGACCATCGCCGCCACCTTGCGAAACTCACGCAGCGGCGCCAAACCACGCTGCACCGCGCCCCACGCAGTGAGGCCGATAAACACCAGCAACAACGGCAAGGCAATCAGCGTCGAGCGCAGATACGCGCTGAGCAAAGCCTGATCATGGGCGTTGTCCATCGACAGCAGCACCGGCACGCTGTTGCCGTCCTTGAGACGAATCAGCTTGGACACGGTGAGCAATTTCGCCCCTTCAGCATCAATGCTGTCGGAGTAAGTCAATTGATCAGTGGTCGCCCGCACCGCTTTCAATTCAACCCGTGGATCGCTCAAACCACTGCCGGATTTGAGCAGCGGCGAACGCAAATTCAAGCGGTCAAAAATCGTCAACGTCAGGTTGTCATGGCCCATGACCTGATCGAGCAGCATGTGCGGTTTACCGCTGATTTCATTGGCATCGACGTACAAATACAGGCTGTGCTCCACCTGCGCCATTTTTTTCTCAAGACTGTCGCGGGACAGTGCATTGAGCTCATGGGTCAACGCGAAATAGGCAAGGATCGCCAGGAACACCACCAGCAGCGCGCCGAGAATACTCACCGTCAAACCCAAGCGCATCGACAGGCTGGAGGGCTTCATTCCCGTGCCTCCAGCACATAGCCGACACCGCGCAGGGTGTGAATCAGTTTGCTGTCGAACGGATCGTCGATCTTCGCCCGCAAACGGCGGATCGACACTTCGACCACATTGGTGTCGCAGTCGAAATTCATGTCCCACACCAGCGAGATAATTTGTGTGCGCGTCAGCACTTCGCCGGACTGGCGCATCAGCAAATGCAGCAGGGCGAATTCCTTGGTGGTCAGGTCGATACGTTGCGCACCGCGAAACGCCCGATGGCGGCCTGGATCGAGTTCCAGATCGGCGACTTTCAATACCTGCGGCACCGGGATATTTTCGCTGCGGCGCATCAACGTGCGCACCCGCGCCAGCAGTTCGGGGAACTCGAACGGCTTGACCAGATAATCGTCGGCGCCCAGATCGAGGCCGCGAATTTTGTCGGCCAGACGCCCGCGCGCTGTGAGCATCATCACCCGCGTGGAGTGAGTGCGACGCAGTTGTTCCAGCACGCCCCAGCCATCCAGTTCCGGCAGGTTCACGTCGAGAATAATCAGGTCATACGCTTGTTGTTGCGCCAAGTGCAGGCCATCGGCACCGGTGGCGGCGTGATCAACGACATAACCACTTTCGGTCAAACCCTGATGCAAGTATTCGGCAGCTTTAAGCTCGTCCTCGACTACAAGGATTCGCATGATCTTTCACCACTTTTATTTAATGGGTATTTAATTACAAAAGGCCCTCACCCTAGCCCTCCCGAAACGTCGGACCGCCCATAGGGAGAGGGGACTGAATGCGGGATATTTCAGAACTACGCCGACGTGAAGAAAATTTACTGAATCCATAATCGACTAGATGTAACAGGTCGATATATAACGCCAGACATCTCGGTCGGCTCCATCTCCCCCCGGGAGAGGGCTGGGGTGAGGGGAAGTCCGGACGATAAAGGTTGTAGTGGCTATAGGGTCAACCGCCAAGCGCTTTAAAACGGTGCTCTGCGACAGTCGGTCGCAGCACAAGCAACAAAATCCCCATGAGTTTGATTCCGGCAAGTGCAATTCAGCAGATAACTACCGTGTTTTTGTTTCCATGTATTTCGATAACGCCATTTGCACTTCGCATCCTAGAACAAAACAACTTCCGCAAACCGTGGATAACGGATTTGTAATGTTCCAGTCACCTTGTCGATAAGTTCAAAACCCTACCGTGGCGGCATCCGAGATTCTTGAATAAAGGAAGTCTTCCATTGCCCGGTTTAATAAAACTGACGGCGCAATCACGCCTGAAAAAAACCGCCAGCGGCATCCTGTTGCTGGCCTGTACCAGCCTTGCAAACGCGGCGCCTCTGACTCTGGATCAAGCCCTGCAAAGTGCTTTCGCCGGCAACCCGGACCTGGCCGCTGCGCAGTGGGAAATCGGCATCGCCCAGGGCGATCGGCAGCAAGCCGGGCTGATCCCCAATCCCGAAGTGTCCTGGGAGGCTGAAGACACTCGCCGCGAGTCGCGCACGACCACGGTAATGCTCAGTCAGCCGATCGAACTGGGCGGCAAACGCGGTGCGCGAATCGACGTCGCCAGCCGTGCGCAGGACGCTGTCGGCATCGAACTGGAGCGTAAACGCAATGCATTGCGTGCCGATGTCATTCAGGCGTTCAACAGCGCGCAAACCGCGCAGCAACGTTTGCAGCTGTCGCGCCAGTCTCTGCAACTGGCTGAGCACGCTTTGCGCGTGGCGCATGGGCGCATCGAAGCGGGTAAATCGTCGCCGGTCGAAGGCACGCGCGCGCAAGTGCAGCTCTCGGAAGTGCGCCTTGAAGTGAGCCGCGCCGAACGCGATCAGGCCAATGCCTATCAGCAGTTGGCGCAAGTCATGGGCGCACCATTGCCGACGTCGATCAAAGTGCAGGCACCCACGCAAAGTATGCCGGCCGTCCCGCCACCGACCAAGTTGCTGGATCGTTTGAACGAGACCGCCGAACTGCGTCTGGCCAAGTTGCAGATCGATCAGCGTGAAGCATCGTTGGGCCTGGAAAAGTCCCAGCGCATCCCCGACCTGACCGTGAGCATCGGCAGCCAATACAGCGAAACCGAGCGCGAGCGGGTCAACGTGGTCGGCCTGTCGATGCCGATTCCGCTGTTCAACCGTAATCAGGGCAACGTGCTCGCGGCCGCGCGTCGCACCGATCAGGCGCGGGATCTGCGCAACGCCACCGAACTGCGTTTGCGCACCGAAGTCCAGACCAGCCTTGCGCAATGGCAGACCGCCAACGGCGAAGTCACTGCATTCAACCAGACCATCCTGCCCGCCGCGCAAAGTGCGGTCGACAGCGCCACACGCGGTTTCGAAATGGGCAAGTTCGGCTTCCTCGATGTGCTCGACGCACAACGCACGTTGATCGCCGCGCGTAGCCAATACATCCAGGCCGTCAGCGAAGCCACCGACGCCCGCGTACGCATCGAACGGATCTTCGGCGACCTCGCCGTCAGCCCTTGAATTTCACTTTTCACAGCACTGCGCGCAGGTATGACGCAGAGGAGTTTCCATGGATAAAAAACTGATGGTGGTCGCGGTGGCGACGTTGGCGCTGGGCATTGGTATCGGCTCTATGTGGTCGGGTAAGGCAAGTATCGACGCGCATGCCGACGAGGCTTCCGAGCATACCGATCACGCCGAAGAAGGCGCCGCTGCCGAAGGTGAGCATGGCGAAGAAGGGCACATCGAACTGAGCGCCGAACAAATCACCGCTGCCGGCATACAACTGGCCGAAGCGCGGGCGCAACCCATCAGCCTCGGCCTGCCGTTCCCCGGCGAAGTGCGCTTCGACGAAGACCGCACCGCCCACGTCGTACCGCGTGTGCCGGGCGTGGTCGAGTCAGTGGCGATCAACCTCGGGCAAACGGTGAAGAAGGGCCAGTTGCTGGCAGTGATCGCCAGTCAGCAGATCTCCGATCAGCGCAGCGAGCAAGCCGCCGCGCAGCGTCGTTTGGCCTTGGCACGCACCACCTATGAGCGCGAGAAAAAGCTGTGGCAGGACAAGATCTCCGCCGAGCAGGATTTCCTCCAGGCGCGCCAGGCGTTGCAAGAAGCGGAAATTGCCGTGAGTAATGCGCAGCAAAAGATCAGCGTGCTCAGCGGTAGCGTGGTCGCCACCGGCGGCAATCGCTATGAAGTGCGGGCACCGTTCGATGGCGTGGTGGTGGAGAAACACCTGACGCCGGGGGAGGTGGTCGATGAATCCACGGCTGCCTTCACGCTCTCGGATTTGTCGCGGGTGTGGGTGACGTTCGGCGTTTCGCCCAAGGATCTGAACAAGGTGCAAGTGGGCAAAGCCGTGACCGTCAGCGCACCGGAATTGAATGCACAAGTCAACGGCAGCGTGGCTTACGTCGGCAGTCTGCTTGGCGAGCAAACCCGCACTGCGACCGTGCGCGTCACCTTGGAAAACCCGCAAGGCTCATGGCGCCCCGGTCTGTTTGTCACCGCGTTGGTCGCTACCGACAGCCGCGAAGCGAAAGTCGCCGTACCGGAAACCGCGATCCAGACCGTCGAGGACAAGCCCACGGTATTCGTGCGTACCGACGACGGTTTCGAAGCACGGGCAGTAGAGCTGGGCAGTCGCGCCGCCGGCCATGTGGAAATCACTCAAGGGCTGGAACCGGGCGCGCAAGTCGCCAGCGCCGGCAGCTTCGTCCTCAAGTCGGAGCTGGGCAAAGCCTCGGCCGAGCACAGTCATTAATTCTGGAAAGTCCTCATGTTCGAACGCCTGATCCAGTTTGCCATCGAGCAGCGCATCATTGTGCTGCTCGCCGTTCTGCTCATGGCCGGCCTCGGCATCGCCAGTTATCAAAAACTGCCGATCGACGCCGTGCCCGACATCACTAACGTCCAGGTACAGATCAACACCGGCGCCGCCGGGTTCTCGCCACTGGAAACCGAGCAGCGCATCACCTTTCCTATTGAAACCGCCATGGCCGGTCTGCCGGCGCTGGAGCAGACCCGTTCGCTGTCACGCTCGGGCCTGTCGCAAGTCACGGTGATCTTCAAGGACGGCACCGACCTGTTCTTCGCCCGCCAACTGGTCAACGAGCGTTTGCAGATCGCCAAGGAGCAATTGCCTGAAGGCGCAGAAGCGGTCATGGGGCCGATCTCTACCGGCCTCGGCGAGATTTTTCTGTGGACGGTCGAGGCGAAGGAGGGCGCGCTCAAGGACGACGGCAGCGCGTACACGCCAACCGATCTACGGGTGATTCAGGACTGGATCATCAAGCCGCAACTGCGCAACGTCCCGGGCGTGGCCGAGATCAATACCATCGGCGGTTTCGCCAAGGAATATCAGATCGCGCCGGACCCAAAACGGTTGGCCGCGTACAAGCTGACCCTCACCGATCTGGTCACCGCGCTGGAGCGCAACAACGCCAACGTCGGCGCCGGTTACATCGAACGCAGCGGCGAGCAGTTGCTGATCCGCGCGCCGGGGCAAGTGGCGAGCTCCGAGGACATCGCCAACATCGTCATGGCCAATGTCGACGGCACGCCGATCCGCGTGAAGAACGTCGCAACCGTGGAAATCGGCCGCGAATTGCGCAGCGGCGCGGCCACAGAAAACGGTCGTGAAGTTGTACTCGGCACCGTGTTCATGTTGATCGGCGAGAACAGCCGCACGGTCTCGCAAGCGGTCGCCAGCAAGCTCGAACAGATCAACAAATCCTTGCCGCAAGGCGTGATCGCCGTGCCGGTGTACGACCGCACGCACCTGGTCGACAAAGCCATCGCCACGGTGAAAAAAAACCTGATCGAAGGCGCGATTCTGGTCATCGCGATTCTGTTTCTGTTCCTCGGCAATATCCGCGCGGCGTTGATTACCGCGATGGTGATTCCGCTGTCGATGCTGTTCACCTTTACCGGCATGTTCAGCAACAAGGTCAGCGCCAACCTGATGAGCCTCGGTGCGCTCGACTTCGGCATCATCGTCGACGGCGCGGTGGTGATCGTCGAAAACACCCTGCGCCGCTTGGCCCATGCGCAGCAGCATCACGTACGCTTGTTGACCCGTGCCGAGCGTTTCAAGGAAGTTTTTGCCGCAGCGAAAGAGGCGCGACGACCGCTGATTTTCGGGCAGTTGATCATCATGGTCGTGTACCTGCCGATCTTCGCGTTGAGCGGCGTCGAAGGGAAAATGTTTCACCCGATGGCGTTCACTGTGGTCATCGCTTTGCTTGGTGCGATGTTGCTTTCCGTGACCTTCGTGCCGGCGGCGATTGCGTTGTTCGTCACGGGCAAGGTCAAGGAAGAAGAGGGCGCGGTGATGCGCGGCGCACGTCGTGTGTATGCGCCGGCGCTGGCGTGGGTGATGAGTCATCGTGCTGTCGCGGTGGGCGCTGCTTTGGGCGTGATCGTGCTTAGCGGCGTGCTCACCAGTCGTATGGGCAGCGAGTTCGTGCCGAGCCTCAGTGAGGGTGATTTTGCCCTGCAGGCCTTGCGTGTACCGGGCACCAGCCTGACGCAGTCGGTGGACATGCAGCAGCGTCTGGAAACGTTGATTCTGGCCAAGGTGCCTGAAGTCGAGCGCGTATTCGCTCGCACCGGCACCGCCGAAATCGCCTCCGATCCGATGCCGCCGAATATCTCCGACAGCTATGTGATGCTCAAGCCGAAAGAGCAGTGGCCGGACCCGGACAAGTCCCGTGAAACCTTGATGGCTGAGCTGCAAGCCGCCGCCGCGACGCTGCCGGGCAGCAACTATGAACTGTCGCAGCCGATCCAGTTGCGCTTCAACGAATTGATCTCCGGCGTGCGCAGCGATGTCGCGGTGAAGGTGTTCGGTGATGACATGGACGTGCTCAATGCCACCGCTGCGAAAATCGCTGCTGCCATGCAGAAGGTCAACGGCGCATCCGAGGTCAAGGTTGAGCAGACTACCGGGTTGCCGGTGCTGACAATCAACATCGATCGCGATAAAGCCGCGCGTTACGGGCTCAACGTTGGTGATGTGCAGGACACCATCGCCGTTGCGGTCGGTGGTCGTCAGGCCGGGACGTTGTATGAGGGCGACCGGCGTTTCGACATGGTCGTGCGCTTGTCCGATGCCATGCGCAAGGATATCGACGGCTTGTCGGCGTTGCTGATTCCGGTGCCGGCGCCTTTGAATGGAGCGGCGAATCAAATCGGCTTTATCGCGCTGCAAGACGTCGCCAGCCTCGACCTGGTGCTCGGGCCGAATCAGGTCAGTCGCGAGAACGGCAAGCGTCTGGTGATCGTCAGCGCCAACGTGCGCGGGCGTGATATCGGCTCGTTCGTCAGCGAGGCCGGCGAAGTGATCGAGCGTGACGTGCAGGTCCCGGCCGGCTACTGGACCAGTTGGGGCGGGCAGTTCGAGCAGCTGCAATCGGCGGCCAAGCGCTTGCAGATCGTGGTGCCGGTGGCGCTGCTGTTGGTGTTCGGCTTGTTGTTCATGATGTTCAATAATCTCAAGGATGGCTTGCTGGTGTTTACCGGGATTCCGTTTGCGCTGACCGGTGGGGTCATGGCGCTGTGGCTGCGGGATATTCCGTTGTCGATTTCGGCGGGGGTCGGGTTTATCGCGTTGTCCGGGGTGGCGGTGTTGAACGGGTTGGTGATGATTGCGTTTATTCGTAATTTGCGGGAAGAGGGGCGGTCGCTGTCCGATGCCATTAGCGAAGGTGCGCTGACGCGTTTGCGGCCGGTGTTGATGACGGCGTTGGTGGCGTCGCTGGGCTTCATCCCGATGGCGCTTGCGACCGGCACCGGCGCTGAAGTGCAGCGACCGCTCGCCACCGTAGTGATCGGTGGAATTCTGTCCTCGACGATCCTGACACTGCTGATCTTGCCTGCGCTCTACCAACTCGCCCATCGCCGGGATGAAGACGCCGTTCCAATTCAATAGCTAATCCCCCTGTGGGAGCGAGCCTGCTCGCGAAGACGATCTGTCAGTCAACAATGATGTGACTGAACCACCGCTTTCGCGAGCAGGCTCGCTCCCACAGGGGTTCCGTGCACTGATCCGGCACATAACGGATATGTAATTTCCCCGCCACCGTCACGAAAGGTGCGCCTTGTTACCTTGATCCCGTCAGTTACTTAAACGAGGAATCAACGATGAAACTTGCCCAACTCACTGCCTTCGCAGCCGCTCTGGCGATCTCTTCCGTGGCTCTGGCCGAAGGCGGTGGCGACCGCACTTTCGAACGGATGATGACCAACAACGACCGCTCCATGGAGTTGTTCGTCGCCAAGGAAAAAGCCGCCGGCAACCCGGTGGTCGTCAACGACAAGAAAGACGAAACAACCCGCGATCTGTAAGCCTGCTGCAGTTATAGAAGCCCTTCATCGCGCATCGATGCCGGGCTTTTTTTTACGCCCGGATGGGAAGGTAATGGATATGAAAGTACTCAAATTGATCGCATTCGCCGCTGTCATGGCGATGTCTGTGAATGTGCTGGCTGAAGGTGGCGGTGATCGCACTTTCGAACGTGCGCTCAGCGCCAACGCCAAAGCGATGGAACAGTACGCCGCCAACCAGGGCAAAGCGCCGCCGGTGGTGAAGGATTATGAATATGGAATGAAGCTGGACGTGGTCAAGGTGGTGAGCGTGGTGAAGCCGCAGGCTGCGTGCAAAGTGGTGCCGACGGCCATGACTTATGAGGACGCCAAGGGGCAGCTCAACACCATCAAGTACAACGTGATGGGCGCGTGTCGAAACGGCGGGAGCTGAATCTGTAACGTCTAATCGCGATCCCGTGTAGGAGCTGCCGAAGGCTGCGATCTTTTGTTCTTGATCTTAAAAATCAAAGTCAAAAGATCGCAGCCTTCGGCAGCTCCTACAGGGTCGAATTTCAATATCACGATGCGTATTTCAATTCGTGATGTTTAAAGGTTGTGTGGGAATCGCGGAACCTTCCCACAATGTTTTCAGGTTGTCCGTCGGACGTCCGCTCTCTAGCCTGTGTGGGTCGCTGCCAAATCAGCGATCGGGATTGGAACCCCGTGGCTCAACTGAAGCAAAACGCACTGTTCATGACGTATGCTTGCGCACTTTCAAGTGTGCACTCCGTTATGGCGGCTGTGCGCGGGAGACTTCGAGTCTGTCGGGTTTGCTCAGTTACCCGGGTTCCAACCTGCGTACAGCTGCCACCCTTTCGCGTGGAACCGAAAGGGCCAGCTCCACCTTCAAGCTGAGTAAAACATTATGAAAAAGCCAACCCCAAATCCCCCCGAAGCAAACGCAATCCCCGACGCCAACTCAACATCCCCTTACGCCTCCGTCGACACCCGAAAACTCCACGAAGCCGCCGACCGCGCCCTCGATTTCTACCTCAAACCCTCAGCCGCCATCATGTCCGCGCCGTACATCCCCAACCAGATGTTCCTGGTCAATCCCAAAGCCGATACCGAATCATTACTGGCCAACGCCAGCGAATCCCTGGCCTCGGCCACGGTGATGCTCGGTGACTTCGCCGCGCTGTTGGGCGGCACCCATCGCAAGACCCTGCTGGGTATCGCGCAGGTGGTCATGCTTGGCGAACTTGCGGTGAACAAGGCATTGGATAACGTAGATCCTGCGGCGTAGCTATCAATGGCCGGGTTTTATCCGTTGTTTTTGCGTTGACCTCAAAATCCTGCCCCCTCACCCCAGCCCTCTCCCCCGAGGGGGCGAGGGGGAAAGGGAGCAGATCTTCAAGCCATTTAAAACCACATTACGCCTCGGTTTTTCAGGTCGATATATCTTCAACAACCAGCTCGGTCAGTTCCCTCTCACCCTGGGGGGAAGGGAGCAGGCTTTCGAGCCATTCAAAACCAGAGTACGCCCCGGTTTTTCAGGTCGATATATCTTCAACAACCAGCTCGGTCAGTCCCCTCTCACCCAGGGGGAAAGGGAGCAGGCTTTCGAGCCATTCAAAACCAGAGTACGCCCCGGTTTTTCAGGTCGATGTATCTTCGACAACCAACTCGGTCAGTCCCCTCTACTCGAGGGGGAAAGGGAGCAGGCTTTCGAGCCATTCAAAACCAGAGTACGCCTCGGTTTTTCAGGTCGATGTATTTGCAACAGCCAACTCGGTCAGTCCCCTCTACCTCTGGGAGAGGGCTAGGGTGAGGGCCGGGCCTAAACCTGGAATACATAACCACGGCAAAACGCAGAGCAAAAAAAGGCGCCCCGAAGGACGCCAAAAGATTCACCTCTTACCAAAGGAGCAAGGAGCTTCTAAAGGTGAATTTGCATCATCCGCGCAATCAAAGAATCGCCAACGGATACTCGACAATCACCCGCACTTCATCCAGATCCGACTCGAACGCCGTGGCGCGGGTTGTAGCCTGGCGCAAGCGCAGTGACAGATCTTTCATCGAACCGCTTTGCACCACGTATTTGACTTCGATATCGCGCTCCCAACGCTTCTGATCGGTCAGCGGATTACCCTCGGCATCGCGGCGCATATACACGGCGTTAGCGTTTGAATAATCGGCGTCGGTGCCGCGCGCGTAGCGAGTCATGAACGACAAACCGGGTACGCCGTAAGTGCTCATGTCGAGGTCATAACGCACCATCCACGAACGCTCTTTCGGCGAGTTGAAGTCGCTGTACTGGATCGAGTTGTCGAGGAAGATCGAATCGGACTGGCGCAGGTAATCGAAGTCGTCATTGCCGTTGTTGCGCTGGTGGGAGAGGGCGACGGAGTGGGCGCCGAGTTTGACGCCGACGCGACCGCTCCAGATGTTGTTGTCGAATTCGCCGAGCAGTTGTTTGCCTTCATCGACGGCTTTGTAATAGTTCAGACCACCGAACAGCGACAGGTCGTCCGAGAGCGGATACGTCCAGGCAGTGCCGGCGTAATACTGATTCCACGCATCCTTGAGACGGCTGGAGTACAGGCTGAAACTGAGATTCTTGTTCAGCACATAATCGCCGCCGCCGTAAGCGATCCACGGCGAGTTGACCGGGCCTGCGTAGAACGTGGCGAAGTTCTCGCGCATGTCGCTGGACACCGGTTGGCTCATCGCATGCAACCGACCGCCCTGCAACGAAAGACCTTCAATGCTGGTGTTGCTCGCCGTCACCCCGCGAAAGCTTTCCGGCAGCAGGCGCGAGTCACCCGCCGCAACCACCGGATTGGCCGGGAACACATCGCCAACCCTCACCACCGTATCAAACGCCCGAATTTTCGCGGCGCCGCCGACCTTTGTGTATTCATCCCGCGCCTCGCCATCACTGTTAACCGGCAATACATCAAACGAACTGCGCCCGCCATTACGGCCGTCACCGGTATCGAGCTTCAGCCCGATCATCGCAAACGCATCAACACCGACGCCGACGGTGCCCTGGGTGAAACCGGATTCGAACTTGCTGATCACGGCATGCGCCCAGGCTTCGGAATAACCATTGCCGGTGGGGCTGGACTGACCATTGCGATGATCACGATTGAAGTAGAAATTGCGGTTGAGCAGCGTAAGGCTGCTGCCTTCGACAAAGCCTTCAGGCTTGTCTTCTGCAAACACCATGGACGGCCCGGCGCCGAGTACCACCGCTAAAGCGGCCATCGATATTTTTGTAGGGTTAACCATCAAACACTCCTTGGGTTCGGCAGAACGGGAACGTGCGTCGGCGTGGGTTTTGTTGTGCGACGGGCAAGGGCCCGCCGGCATTGGTCGCCGGGTCACATCGTTGCAAGCTGCGGATAACGCCAAGGTGATGAGGGAATTACAATTTCGTCATGTGGTTATTTGGATTGAGTGAACGCCACACAAACCTGTGGGAGCGAGCTTGCTCGCGAAAGCAGAGTGTCAGCCAATCAAGATGTTGAAAGTGCCTACGCCATCGCGAGCAGGCTCACTCCCACAGTAGTCTGAGTGAGTCTGATAGGTCGCATGAGTGCAGATGTGGCTTTTTATCGTTCGAAGGTATCCAGCAAATTGTGTGATAGAGATGCATCAAATTCTTCGGGAAGTGTGAGTTTGCCCTTCATGGCGCCGATCCGTTTTACACGGATCTTCTTCAAGGTGATTTTGCCTTTGCGTTCTTCGCTTAACGCATCAAGGCCATCCATCAACTCTGAATAAATATCCCGCTTCATGGTTCGTGGATCTCCACTTGATAGGTGATCCTCAAATTTAACCGCAATTACCTTCTGCAGAATGTCAGCCATTGCTCACCGCTTTGCAGGCAAATTCCTAAAAAGGGGAGAGCGTAGTAAGTCAAAAGATCGCAGCCTTCGGCAGCTCCTACAGACCGCATACCATCCCAATGTAGGAGCTGCCGAAGGCTGCGATCTTTTTGATGTTAAATCCCACAAAAACAAAAACGGCACCCGAAGGTGCCGTTTTCATTTCTAGCCAGCCAAGCAATCAGCCCGCCAGACCCGCCTGCTGAACCAGAGTCAGCAATGGCTGCGGGTACACACCCAGGAAGAATGCGACCAGGGCGATGGCCAGCAGCATCACGCCGCCTGCCTTCTGTTCCCAGTGCAGCTGGGCGTCGTGGCGACGCAGGTTTGGCTCGATCAGGTACAGGGTGACCATCACGCGCAGGTAGTAGAAGACGCCGATGGCGCTGCCCAGCACCAGCGAGCCGACCAGCCACCATTGGTGCGATTCAACACCGGTAGCGATGATGTAGAACTTGCCGATGAAGCCTGCGGTCAGCGGGATACCGGCCAGCGACAGCATCATCACGGTCAGCACGGCGGTCAGGTACGGACGGCGCCAGAACAGGCCGCGGTATTCGTACAGGGCATCCGCGTCACGGCCGTTGTACGGCGAGGACATCAGGGTGATCACGCCGAAGGCGCCGAGGCTGGTGATCACATAAGTCACCAGGTACACGCCGATGGCTTCCACCGCCAGACCCTTGCTCGCCACCAGTGCGATCAGCAGGTAGCCGAAGTGCGCGATGGACGAGTAACCGAGCAGACGCTTGAGGTTGCTCTGGGTCAGGGCCAGCAGGTTACCGAACAGGATCGAGGCGATGGCGATGACGGTCAGCACGTCGCTCAGCACGCCACTGCTGGCGGCAGGGGAGATCTGGAACAGACGCACCATCACCGCAAACACCGCAACCTTCGACGCGGTCGCAAGGAACGCAGCCACTGGAGCCGGAGCACCTTCGTAGACGTCCGGCGTCCACAGGTGGAACGGTACCAGCGAAAGCTTGAACGCCAGACCGATCAGCATCATGCCCAGGCCCAGTTGTGCCAGCGAGCTAGGCAGGCCAGTCGCAGCCAGGGCCTGACCGATACCGACGAAGCTCAGCGAACCCGAATCGGCGTACAGCAGCGCCATACCGAACAACAGGAACGCGGAACCGGCGGCCGACAGCACCATGTACTTGATGCCGGCTTCCA
>Ga0213823_1001138_pt1 | contig 17400 bp, 9 predicted proteins | sample MC6MC0907MG_FD_179887 | JGI IMG/M metagenome (GOLD analysis project Ga0213823, IMG submission 179887) | Enriched soil aggregate microbial communities from Iowa State University, Ames, United States - MC6-MC0907-MG | ecosystem: Environmental > Terrestrial > Soil > Unclassified | place: USA: Iowa...
GGCATTTCAAGAAGGTCGGAACAAAGAGCGAGGTACCTCTTTACCGGCGGGACGTCAGCGGCCGATAGGACGGCGTCAGGTGCAATCGGCCCCACGATAGAACCGGGGTTCGGATGGGCGCGGAGCGTGCGGCGAGAGAAGCTCATCAGCGGCACAGAATGCGTCGGGCATAGATCCATACCAGGAACCTGATGCGAGCGATGCCAGTATGCGCAATCGAACGTTTTCAAGTCCTCATCACGGCATTCGGGGCACAGCCGAACTGGACGACTAGCCGCTGGGACATTCGCATTGAATAGGTAGGGAGTCATGCCGGTTACCGAGTCTTCTGAAGGCCTTCGCGTCTGGCACCCGAATATCAGATTCTGGAGGCTGTGCCGGCTTAGGTAGTCCTCGACAGGAATGCCACACAACTCGGCCACTCTTTTATGCATAGGTCCGAAGATGCCAAGGCCGCTATCCCCGCGCGCAATAGGAAGCTCTACCGCTAGCTGGGACGCTCGTTCAAATCCGTTTCTGTAGATCAACCTGTACATGTGGCCAGCCATGAACTCGTCTGGGTAGGGCTGTAGAACCATCAGTTTTCTTTGCGGCATTGGGCTAGATACTTGTGAACAAGGGTAAATGTGCGAGGGAGAAGCTCTTCCCGTCTCTGCCAGCAGCGCAGCTTCGGGAGCGCGGCGAGCATCGCCTGCCGCGGCGTTCCGCTAGATTCGCCAGGCTGCTCATGCGCGATGAAATTGCGAACCTCGAGGGCCAGAGCGACGTCACGGGCGTGCCAATCGACGTGGCTTGTGCGTGATGGCCCGGGCGTTACAGATTCGGACGAGGTCTTGTAAAGCCAGTCGCGATCATGGCGATAGAGCCAGACGTAGTCTGCGGGATCGCGTCGACGCAAGGCAGTGATCCCGGCGCTCGGGAAGCGCTTCACAAGTTGCTGCCATCTGCGGTGCGTGTCGCGCCATTTGCGTTCTAGGCATGCAGTGATCCATTGCTGACGTAGATCCGGAATCGCGTGGAGGAGACCGACCACCACGCCAATCTTTACTCCGAGCGTCTGGGCGACATCAGTCGCCCTCTTCCCCTTGAGAAGCTCGCGAATGACGGCCGTGTGGCGCGGAGGTCTTCGCAGCTTCAACGGAACATGCGCCTTCGCTGCCCACCGGATTACAGTCTCCGTTTGCACGCCGACCTGGGCGGCGGCGCGGCGCGCGGAGTAGCCTCGATCTCTGATGAGAGTAAGCGCCTCGACCTGCGAGGCACTCAACCCTGCCTGAGGCGGCGACTGCGCTGTGAGCTGCGTGAGCGAAGGAGAGGCGCGATCGGATCGGTAGGCTTCGCAGAACTTTAGCCAGGTCCCGTAAAGCCAATGGATGAAAAGCAGGTGGCGCAACGGATTGCTGCTGTGCCCGGATAACCGCAGTACGGTTTGGACATAGCCCGGACGACATTCGGGGTCCAGCGGTAACGCGTTGAACTCAGGTAGTTCGGACACTTCCATAGCTGCATCCGCGCAGTCAGCAGCTACGCGCTTCAGGTTCAACTGGCGCCGGCCTCGGCCATAGCCGAGCAGAGCGAGGTCGTTCACGTAAGTGTCGTGAAGCTGCCGGTAATCGATTCTTCCTTGGTAGAGGCCTATCGAAGATGCGATGACCAACGACGTGAATGAAAGCCAGGATGCAGGTGCTGAAGTCGCGGGGGAGGCGCAGTCGAACTGAGGATCATCGTGAGGAAGAATCCATAGAAAGCGGCCAATGCCGTTTGCTTTGGTGCTTGCTGCAGTCAACTTGCAGAAATGCGTTGGGCAACTCCAGGCGCCCGGATACTGGTGATCGCGATGCCAATACGTGGTGCTGTACATCTTCACGTCGCTCGTGCAGCACAAGGGGCAGTACTTCAAAGGATGTGCCGCTCCGAATCGACTGCTCATGAGGCCAAGCAAAGATTTGGTCCTGCCCGAGCTGTTGCGCTTGACCTCCGCCAGAATTTCTTCCTCGCAACGCGCCGATCGCCACGGCAAGTAAAAAGGCAGGATGGTGTGATGCGCGACGAGGTCGGAAAAGGACGTCTTGAGCGAACCGCCGCTGCGCGATAGGAACGTATCGACATGGGCCGGGATGTCGTGCCGGTCCCCTTGTCTGGAATGGCCAAAAAGCCTCTGGGTGGTTGCACCCGCGCGGGACTGCAGGGACAGCACATGCTCGCGAGCAAAAAGGCTGTACAGCGTTTCGTTCGGAAGCCAACCGCTGACTTCCATCCGGTGCAAATTGGGTTTGGCTGTCATGGAATATCTCGCGCTCACGTGGGCCCTAGGCTCTATCTCGGCATCAGGGGGCCGCCACCCTTTCTCTGGACCTCGGTTTGCAGAAGTTCGGCGGCAGAGAGTTTGCCGGCACGTCGAACGGGCCTCTTAGGCGTCGGCGCGGCGGCAAGTGTCTCCCGGCTTTTGTCAGAGATTTTTTGAATGTGCGCAGCCGCCTGGTGTGCAATAGGTCGAAGCAGTTCTTTCTGAAGCTCTTCTGCTAGTCGCCGTTCCCTCGCCACCGCTCGGTCATTGGCCACAGCTTCGGCCGTAGCGGCGACAAGCGGAAACGGGCACTGATACTGGGCATTGGTCTTGGAGGGCTTTTCGATCAGCATTGCTTGCACCTGTTTGCGATGGACGGAGTAAGCCGTACTCGAAAATGCGTTGGCCAGGTCAGAGGCTACGACCTGATGTCGGCCCTGCTCCCACGCCGCAGCATACGCAGAGCAAATTAGGTAGGTCAGCAGCCGTTTCAGGCCCGCAGTCTTCTCAAACATCTCAAACCGCTGCGACGCCAAGTCGACTTGTAGGGTTGGTGACAGAGCTTCCGTCACTGCCGCGAGATAGATCTTCCAGTCTTCCGAATCCGGCCTTGACGGAAGTAGTACGGACGGAGTCGCGAGGAGTCGTTGTCTGTCCTGTTCCGGGCGCCTGAGCAAAAGATTACAGAGGCTGTAGTTGGCGACAAAAGCGAGGGGCGCTCCGAGGTGAGAGAACTGATAGAGTGCCTTCGTAACGGCCGTGTTTGCCTGCGCGCTCTGAGTCATGAACTGCATCTCATCGAGGATGATCAATGACACGGCATTCTTGAAGATGATTCCAGCCACCGCTTGAGTTGTATCCTTCGGGGCATCAATCCATTCTGCCTGGACGAAGGACCGCAGCATCTTGGATACGGTGGAGCGATCTTGCGCACAAATGAACCATGACGCGCTCGCCCTCAAGCGCCCGCCTTGTGGACCAAGGTTCACTTCTTGCGACTGCGGAAGGATTCTGTGCACAGCCTGCATTAGGCTGCTCTTACCCACACCGGCAGGACCGGTCAGGCAGACTGGAGCACGGAAGTCATTGCCTTGATACCTACGGTTGTAGAGGCGCTGAAAATAGTCCTTTGGATCGACGTAGTTTCGAGCTCGATGTGCTCTAGCCATGCCGACAAATTTTTGAATTAACGTCACTTCCTCGGACGAGGGGATGTAAAGACCGGCCAGGTGCTTCCTGACTTCCGAGTCGATAAGATATGCCGGCACGTCGCCAAGATCTGATCTTGGAGCTACACGTGTCGTGGCTGCGGCCTGAATTTCTTCCGGCGTATCGAGGCCGGGAAAGCTATTCAACGCCTCCCAGCTAATGTGGTCATGCATGCGATTTTCCGGTGGAGATTTTTTTGACGTCCTGGTTATCAAGTGCAGCAGAACCCTTCAGCCCTGCCCGCGTGGACCGGCGCTTGGTACTCTCCCAACGCTGCCCGGTCTCTGCCTCAAAAGCGCGCTTTTGAGCCACTTGGGCTGCATCACGATGCTCTAACAGCAAGGTTCTGCTGTCTTTCAGTACGCGGTCTTCGGCCAGCAGGTCGTCGAAGGTACGATAGAGTTGCTCTTCGTCGTCACGCAGCTTGAGTACGGCGGCCACCTCTACAAGGCAGCCGTCAATTTCTACCCACAAGTACCTGATGCAGAAGGGCAGGTAGTAGCCGGGCACGCTCTTGGTGCCGTTTTCCCCGATGCGGTCTAGCACGTTCGTATCGCGAAGTTCGGGGGAGTCGTATCTCTGGTGCCGCAGATATGCGCCCTCTCTGTCCAACCTAACTGTGATCGGAGCCAGAAAGCGCCGCACGGCGGCGGCGAAATTGCATTGCTCCGCCAGATTCCTGGCACGATCATCCAGGAATTTCCAAACTCCTACCGGGTTGGGGCGCACGTTCTCGCGGATCATTTCGGGCGTCATGCGACCCGAAACGTCGGCTCCCTGAATCTCAGCCAGGAGGCGCCGGATTTCGCGCCGCGCCATTTGATATGCGGTTAGATCACTGATCAGGTAAGTCTCGGGACCTTCCGTTTCAGTTCTGCGTCGCTGGGCCGACTCCACGAGCGCTTTGCTCTGGCCCATACCTGACGGCGTAAGCTCACGGATCGCTAAGGCGTCTGATGGCTCATCTGGTACGCCAGGTTCGCGTTTGATGCCTGGGCCCCGGTCAGTGATGTGGCGAGGTGACAGGCCAGCGCTAGGCCATTCATGCTCGTCGATCTCGATGTCGAATAGGCTGCAAAATTTGGTCTTAGGAATTGCCGCGCAGAACAGCATCGCGTTATAGGCTTCGCTTGACTCGCCGCCGAACGAGAAGCCAATGCCTAGGCGCATGCCTGATGCGGTATCCACGGCGCGCGCAACATACAGCGCCTGGAGGACAGCGCCGTCGATGTAGCCTTTAGGCCGGTCCTCACATACGTAGGCGTCCGCCTCGGTGGCTTCATAGAGACTGCTCACACCCTCAGGGAAGCTACCCATATGTGCCGCGAATCGACGGCGGAACTTGACCTCTCCGTACAGGGTGCGTTGAACAGTGGCCAAACCATAGTACTTGTGGACCTGGTAACGGTATTGATCGTAGGTCGGGATGTGGTCACCGACTAAGGTCATGTGTCCCGACTGATCGTAGACCGGCCTTCCCTTGAAGTCCGCCTCCACCGCGTCCCGATAGATCTTCCGCAGCTTCTTACCGAGCGCGGAGCGCTTGGCGTAGCTGGTCAGTATGAGATCGATCGTCTCTGGAGTGGGCCGAACGCCGCTCAGTTTCCCTCTGATTTTTGACGGTCGGCCCAGTTTCGACTGCGAGGCGGTGTTGGAGAGGCGGTCCCATTGACCGATTTGCGCGAAATTCGGTAACAGTGCCCACGCATTGCGCCCGAAAGTAATGTAGGTCAGAAACCACGTGCGTAGACGACCGGAATTCTTCCCCACAGATTTGGCGTATGCACTGATCAGGGATTCAGGAAATGGCGCGGCCAGGATCTCCTGTTCTCGTTCCAACAACGGGGCAATGGCGAGCAGTCGCTCCTGGACACGCTCAGCATTGGTCATTTTCTTAGCGATCCTGGACGCGTCGAGTCGGATCAGATCGGTATCCTTCAATCCGTCGAGGTGCGGCGGTAGCCCGGAGGGGTTCGGCGCCGGCACGATCTTGCCCTCGGCTAGGGCCGCTTCGAAGCGAAGCCGATCAAGCATGATCAGGTGAGCCGCGGGGCGTTTGGCGTGCGTGAACAACGCGATAATCGCGCGGCCGCTCTGATGATGGTTTCTCACCAGGTGGTAAACATTCCCCTTGGTCAGACTCATGAAACCCTCAGGTGCGATAAGAGGTGAACCTACCTGCACGTGTCACCTCGCGAACCAATGGCTGTAGTCGACCAGGACATCCGAACGTTCCCGTCGTAGCGGCTTGTCGGGCAATACAGGGCGGTAGAGATCCACCCTCACATCGCGATTCCAGATGGCGGCATATAGGATCTTCACGCAATCAAGGCGGTCCACCCCGGTGCGGCGCTCGAGTTCTGGCAGGATCGAGAGGGGCGTGATCGACAGTCCCACAAGCTCTTGAAACTTCCCAACGATGTAGGAGGTCTCGCCCTCACCAGCCCTCGCGGCAGTATTCGTTGAGCTAAAAAGTGCCGTCAGGTTGGCGATCAACGAGGAGTCAATTTCCGCTTCGCTGACTCGGGCGGTTCGAATGCCTGCGTCTGAGAAATAAAGTTCCTCGAGGTGATGCCGGTGCTCAGCGCGAGCCTGCGCTTTCGGGACGCGAAGCGGGTTGTAAAGGCGGTGAGGTGTGAGCGAGAACGCTGACGGGTCCTTCTTGACTGTCCAATTGACGCAGTAGCAACCCTCGCTATCTCGAAGGAAAAGCAGCAGGTCCCCGAGATAGGGGAAGGCAGCTCGGACCTGGCTGCCGTCGGACTTGGTCACCCATACGACGGGGTGATCTGAGATTCGGCCCAGGCGGTCCGCGACGTCGATGGTCCCCTCGAACATGGGCATGTCCGCTGGTAGAACACCGAGGTAGTCGGCAAGAGGATGCGGCGTGCGGAATGGCGAGAGCATATGTTGCTCTCGCAGCTCGAACAGCCCGGGGTGATATAGAACGAGTAGCGCTGCAGCCCTCTCCGCCAAAGACAACAGATGGATGTCTCGTCCCAGCTTCTTCGAGAAGACCGTTGAGGGACGGCTGTTCGCCGGCGCTTCGTCGCGGGTTGCACGAATGCTGGGCTGATACTCAGGGCCCCAGCCAGGTTTAAGTTGTCGTTGTTCGATCAGCTTGAGACGCTTCTCGCTGATGAGCGCATTGCGAGCCATAGTGAACTCCAGGTTGAAACGGGCGGGAATGGGCGTTGCCATTCCGTGTCTGGAGAACTCGCATCACATGCGTAGTGACGAGTGCGTAACTGCCCCTGCAGATGCTTGACAGCACCTCGCATAGAGAGCAATATTTGCCCAGGTTTGATCCACCTATCGCACGTCTTCGAAGGCCAGATGCTCCTGCAAGAGCGCTGGCCTTTTGTGCAAGTTCTCATCTCATTCAGTTGGCTACTTCATAGCTGACATTCCTCAAAAATTTGGACGACAGAAGTCCGTCGCCTCGGCGCAATGCGCGAGGCGGATGGTTTGTGCCCGCTCGTCGGGCGGCTCTTAGTGGCTGGGTAGTAAGTTCGCTAAGTCTGTCCGTTTCGCTGCTAGTGTGATGCCAACGACCGATTGCGGGCACGACCAATAGATGCCGGGCCTTGTTTGCTCAAACGGAAGAATCCAAGCTTCTTCGCCATGGACGCAATAAGTGTGGTCCTAAGGAATCCCTCGTTGCTGAAGGCTTCACATTAAGCAATGAGCTACCACCGATTATGCTATCGGATTTTGTTCTGGTGTCAATGTAAAAAGCAATTATAAGTCATTGATTTATATTGATTTTTAATCACTTTGTTGTGCCTATGTTCTTGAGATTAAAGGCATTTCTTATTTGGCTAATTCAGTTGGCCTAACAGTTTTTCTTGAAATTCTGAAAGTTATTGGCAACAAGTCCTTTACCGAAACAGCTTCGTCCGTGCCGTATCAAAATTGTTTTGAGGGTATAGATACACCGACGTGCGAATGTGCTTCGGTGTCGCCGGGATGCAGCGCTTTGCCAAGTTGCCGGAATGTCTACTGCCTTGAGGGTCCTGCCGAAGGCAGGTGCGTCGGAGACATTTCTGACGCCTAATGTCGTCTTCTGCGTCAGCGTGACTAAATGTATCTATAATTAGGGTGTGGAGTGAGGAGATGTTCCTTGCTGTGCTTGGGAGAGCACTGATCAGGAATAGCCCGATTCATGGATAAATTTCAAGAGGGCCTTACCTGATGAAAATCAGAAAAATAAAGATCGAGAATTTTCGGGGGGTTAGAGAGCTTGAATGGAGTCTGCCCAACGCCGACGTCTTCTGTCTGATTGGCAAAGGGGACTCCTCCAAATCCACCATTCTGGAAGCCATCAGATGTGCTTTCTACCCTCAATGGAACCTGATACTGAGCGATGCTGATTTCCACCAGTGCAACGTAGCTGAATCTATCGTCATTGAAGTCACCATTGGAGCCTTAACGGAAGCCTTCTGCTCCCTAGAAAAATACGGCCAATACCTGCGTGGCTGGGACCCGGCAGCCCTCAAGCTCACCGACGAGCCTGAAGACAACCTGGAGAGTGTTTTGACCGTGCGGCTGACGGTCGGGAAGGATCTGGAGCCCAAGTGGCTTGTTATCTGTGATCGTCATCCTGACGGAGTTCCGTTCAAACAGGCCGACAGGAACACCGTGAGCGTGGGTCTCATCGGTACCTACAGTGAGAGGCTGCTTTCGTGGGCTACAGGCTCGCCACTTGCGAAACTGACGGAAGCTCAGAGTTTGAACGAACTCCTGGCGACTGCCTCTCGGACGGCCAGAGCATCTTTAGACGCTAACCGACCTGTCTCCCTCAAGAACTTTGATGCAGCGGCCGAGAAGTCACAGGAAATTGCCAAGTTGTTGGGTGTCCCCGTACTGCACGCCTACAAGGCGCACCTCGATCTGGCTTCTATTAATCTGAAGGTTGGTGGTTTGGCTCTACATGACGGTGACATTCCGCTTCGTCAGCTAGGTCTTGGGTCACGGCGAATGCTGCTATGTGGAATCCAGAAGATGGGCTTGGAAGAGGGGCACATCACTTTGTTTGACGAAGTGGAGTTCGGCTTGGAGCCGCACCGAATCACCCGCCTTATCAAGCATGTTCGAGAAGACAAGCGGGGTCAATACTTCCTCACCACGCATTCGCCTGTTGTTCTGCGAGAACTTACCGTCAGTGATCTCTACATCGTTCATAGCAAGGCAGGTGTCGTACGAGTCATTCCTGCCTACTGTGAAGGTCTGGCAGCTCATGAAGCTCAGGGGAAAATTCGGTCCAGTGCCGACGCGTTCTTGTCCAAGAAGATCGTCGTCTGTGAAGGAGCAACCGAGGTAGGCTTCTTGAGGGGCTACGATGACTACCAGGTTGGGAGGCGTAAAGATCCGTTCTCCTACCACGGAGTTTCCTTGTTGAACGCAGGTGGTGCGAGCAAGATCAAAGCATTGGCGGAAGCCTTTAAGCTGCTCGGCTACGACGTCTGCGTTGTTGCTGATGGGGATGCTGAAAAGCAGTTCTCTCCTGCCCACGAAGCGGAACTTGAACGCAAGGACATATCGGTCCATGTGTGGGCGGATAAGTTCTCGCTCGAAGAAAGAGCGTTTCAGGACTTGCCATGGGTCAGCGTAATCGCAAGTGTGAAGCTCGCACTAACGGTTCCAAGCTTGACCGTCTACGACAACGTGCGTTCTAAGTATCAGAAGCCCCTTGATGCAGACGTTGAAAAATGGGCAGACAGTCCTGAGCTTAGGATCGCTATCGGGAAGGCTGCAAAGGGGTGCGACTGGTTCAAGGACATCACGCGGGGGGACTTGTGGTTTCAGGCTATCAGCCCTGCATTCGACGATGCTGGTTTTGCGAAGAAGGACATCGCCACCAAGCTTTCAAAGCTCTGGGCTTGGGCCGAGCATGTCTGAGGACCTGGCTCTCAAGCTCCACAACTGCCCTAACCGAGGGTACGTGATTGCGCCTGCCGGCTACGGCAAGACGCACCTCATCGCCTTGGCAGTGAAAGCGGCCAACAAGAGGCAATTGATCTTGACTCACACCTTTGCGGGCGTGAATTCCATCAAAACCAAGATGAACGCCCTTGGTGTGCCCGCCGCCAGATACCAGATTGACACGATTGCGAGTTGGTCACTGCGACTTTGTCTGGCCTACCCGAAGACCTCCGGGTGGAAGGTGGAGCATCCCAGCAGCAAGCAGTGGAACAAGCTTTATGAATGTTGTTCCGGATTGCTGGGGAAGCAGTTCGTTCGACGCGTTGTCGCTGCCACTTATGCAGGCCTCTACGTGGATGAGTACCAAGACTGCTCCGATCGGCAGCATTCTTTAATCTGGGCCTTCGGCGAGTTTCTACCCTGTCGAGTCCTGGGCGATCCTATGCAGGCCATTTTTGACTTTGGTGGTGACGAAGGTAAGCCCATCGACTGGGCCGTGAGTGTCTATCCAAACTTCACGTGTCTCGGTCAGCTAGAGACGCCGTATCGCTGGAAGATGGCCGGTGACCCGAAGCTTGGAGATTGGCTAAAGAAGGCAAGGGAGAAACTGGAACAGGGCCAAAAGGTCGATCTTCTGGTGGATCTGCCTGAGTGTGTGAACCGAGTACATACCGCCCCAGAGTTCCTCATCGCTAAGCAGTACAGCACGCTCAACGGGCTATTAGGGAACAACGAGAGCGTGATTGCCTTGCATGGCGGGGATCAGCGATCAAAAAACAAGACGCACGATCTGGCCCTGCGCTTGAATGGTCGATTCTCTTCCATCGAAGAAGTCGAAGGCAAGGTGCTTCACTCATTCTTGAAAAAACTCTGCGCGGCTAAGACTACCAAAGCGGGTTTTCTCCTGGCGGTAGCGTTTGCTAAGAAGTGCTTCACAGGTGTCGCGAAAGCCCTGACGGCCGGGACAAAAAAGGGTGAGCTGGCGAAGCAAAGCAAAGCGACCAAGTATCCCTTGGTGCTGCATGCTGCGAATGCTTACTTGAGCAGTCCAACAAGTACTCACCTGAAAGCGTTCTTTTTGGCGCTGAAGGCGAACCCTGAGACGTCTGCATATCGTCGCGACTTGCTATATCGCTTCCTCAGCGTTTTGAAGCTTCACATTGATGGAGCAGGCGCGAATTTGGCCGAGGCTGCGAACTTCTATCAGCGTGACATGAGACGCACGGGGCGGCCGATAAGTCACCGTAAGCTAGTTGGCACAACGCTATTGGTGAAGGGGTTGGAGTACGACCATGCGGTCATTCTTGATGCCGATGCTCTGGACGTCAAACATCTGTACGTCGCCATGACCCGTGGGGCTAAAACCCTGACCATCATCGGCGTACAAAACCAGCTGCCAGCCCGATAGCAAGTTGTTTGTCGCTTAGCCATACTAATTCGTATTACTAATTTATCTGACGAGAGATATGATAGTGGCAACCCGAGTAAAAGTTGAAAACGAAGAATCTGCAGTCCTCCTTCGCCCGGAGAATGCAAATAAGAAGTACGAGGCTCTGTTTTTGGAGATAGATTCTGGACAGATAAAAGTGCCGATGTTTCAGCGTGAGTTTGTTTGGGATAAAGAACAATCGGCTAAGCTAATCGATAGCATCTTAAAAGGCTATCCAATTGGAACTTTTATTTTGTGGAAGACGAGGGAGACTCTTCGTTCAGTCAAAGATATCGGCTACCACAAACTGCCCGACACGCCCAAGGGCGATTATGCTCAGTACATTCTTGATGGCCAGCAGAGAATAACCTCTCTCTACGCGATACGAAAAGGCATCAGAATCACAAAGGATAAACAGGAAGTCGACTATCGTGATATCTATGTCAATCTTGACTATGACGCTTCGAGCGATGAGCAGATCGTCACGAGCCAGCGGGAGCCTGATAAAACGTATGTCTCCGTCCATGATTTGCTCACAAGAAAAATGGGCGATCTGTTTAAGCAAGTTAAGCCTGACCAAACAGACTTAATTGAAGACTATAAGACGAAATTGACAACATATGATTTCGCGACTATCACAATCAAGGATTACCCAATAGATATCGCCTGCGATGTGTTTTCAAGAATAAATACGGGTGGTAAACCGCTGACTGTCTTTGAGATCATGGTCGCGATGACTTATGATGAATCGAAGGGCTTCGATCTCGCGCTGAAATATGAAGAGCTTCTGCATGGTAGCGACGAGGTTGATATAAGCCTCGCAAAAGCGAAGTTTGAGACGGTTCCAGCAGCGACCGTCCTTCAAGCGGTGGCTGCAATATCAGTGGGCAGCATTCGGGCCAAAGACATCCTAAAAATTCGGCGCGAGAAGTTCATCGCCAATTGGAGTCCAATGGTTTCGTCCATGTTTACGGCGGTGGACTTCATCAGGACCAAGCTCCATGTCTCAGTTTCCCAGCTTCTTCCTTACGCTTCCCTGTTGGTGCCGTTCACGTATTTTTTCTACAAGAACAACAACCAAAGACCGACAGAGACTCAGGCAAAATTGCTGAAACAGTTTTTTTACTGGGTGGGATTGAATTGGCGCTATAGCGGATCAACGGAAACGAAGATTGCAGAAGATTTGAAGAAAATTGGGTATATCCTCAAGGAAAAGCAGCCTAAGTATTCGTCTGACGAGCTTCAGGTATCCGCTGAGGATATAGCGGAAACTTGGTTCTCCGCCGGAAATTCTAATGTCAAGGCTATCCTTTGTTTGCTTGCCTCCCATAAGCCGAGAAACTTGGATGATGATAGTGATGTAATTTTGGATAACTCGAATTTGAAGATTGCATCCAGTAGAAATTATCATCACTTCTTCCCTAGGGCTTATGTCAATAAGCACTTCAAGGATCACGAGCCAAACTTGATTGCCAACATCACTCTTATTGATGCTGCCTCTAACAATAAGATTCGCGCAAAGGCACCGAGCTTCTACGTTGAGCAGTTCAAAGGGTCAAATTCCAAATTGGCAAGTTCCCTAAGATCTCATCTCATCGGTGGTCCGAAGGACTATGGGATTGTTGATGACGACTACGAACGCTTCATCAGCAAGAGATCGGCGGCCATAGCCGCAGCTTTGAATGAGGCTTTGAACCCGGAGTTCTGACTAATGCCCGAGAAGCTCTCGCTAGTTGATTTGCAAAACAAGGTTGGTCACTCGCTGCCGGGTGAGAGCTTCAGGCTATCGCATAGGATCACGGCATAAGGGCACTCTCGGGTGATTTGAGTGGTGAATGCCGGAGATGGAGAGCGGGGTCTCGGTTCGCGGTCAGAATAGCGAGGCCCGTTACTCATCGGGTTGGCTACGCCGAGCTGAGACCCAACTGAGCCGATCTAGGCGCTGCCGCTAAGGCCGTCAACCTGTTAAAGTTCTCATCAATTTTCATCGCTCGAACGCAGTTCATGAATCAATGGTTCGGTTGTGCGAGAGTTTCGAGGCATGACCAGTGTCATTGGGAGGGATAGTTTATTAACTCACTTCGATCCAACGATCTGCGCCTGGTAGATGACCTCGTTGATTTCATCCGAGGTCCTGGGTTCGTGCTCGACTTTTCCGATGCGAGTTTTGCGGATTTTTTTGCCACGGAGTTGAGAGTCAATATCGACGATCCTAAATATGCTGCTAACGGGGGCTCCAAGGGGAAGCGGCTACGCTATTTCTTGCAGAGGTGTGACGATGCCACTGCGGTTTGCGTACTTACAGCTCTCTGGGAGCACCGTTCCGATTATCTTGCCCGCAGCGACCGCAAGGATCCTGTAGTTAATGCGCAGTCTCGCTATCAAGGCTTAATTAATCGTCTCTCCGGGAGTGCGGCTCCGAAGCCAACCCAATCCCCATTCCCACCGATCGTCGGTCGTCAGAAGATCGCCACCATTAAGGCGGAGCTGCTACAGCTCTCGTCACTCAATGCCCAGGCTCGTGGTTTTGCTTTCGAGGGATTCCTCAAGGAAATGTTCGACGCATTCGGTCTGGCCGCTCGGGAACCGTTTCGCCTTCGCGGTGAGCAAATCGACGGCAGCTTCCAGCTCGGCAGCGAGACCTATCTGCTGGAAGCCAAATGGCACAACCAGCTAATTGGAGTCGCCGATTTGCATGCATTCCATGGCAAGCTTGAGCAGAAGGCCGCTTGGGCACGAGGCCTGTTCGTGAGCAACAGCGGCTTCTCCAATGATGGCCTCATTGCCTTCGGCCGAGGCAAGCGTGTTATCTGTATGGACGGCCTCGATCTTTATGAGTTGCTTGACCGCGAGATACCGCTCGATCAAGTTCTTGAACAAAAGGTGCGCAAGGCAGCCGAAACCGGTATGCCCTTTCTTCGCGTTCGCGACCTATTTCCGAGCTAAGGAGGGCGCATGGCCCAATTCAATGATTGGTGCGACTCGGCAGACACGCCATTAGGTAATCATCATGTTCGCGTCATGACGGGCCGGCCAGCGGATACTGCGATCGGCATTCAGGTGACGGCCAGGGCTATCCCCACCCACTACGCCGCCGAGGAGCGCATCGCCGCCGCGCTTGCGCGGCTGGGCAAAGCCACAGCCGCGCAAATGGTCACCGATCTTCTCCCGCAAACGCCACAGATCCGATCGGGCGATCTTGGCGAAATCTACGCTACGGAGTGGATCGACGCGCACAGCGGCTATCGTGCACCGATCAAACGGCTACGCTGGAAGGATCACCGCAACATGGCGATGCGCGGCGATGACGTCATCGGTATGATGCTCGACCCAGCGACACAGCACCTCCGCTTCCTTAAGACGGAAGCAAAGAGCCGCATCGACCTTCGCGCCCAAACGCTGGAGGAGGCGCGCACCGGCCTGAATAAGGATGGAGGTCTGCCGTCCTCGCACGCCCTATCATTCATCTCAGCTCGGTTGATGGAGCTGGGCACCGACGCTCCGCTCGTCGACGCCATCGACGAGGCGCTCTACCGAAACGGCATCCTGCCTGAGAGCGTGAAACATCTCCTCTTCACCTTCTCGGGAAATTCTCCCGAGGCCCTGCTGACGCAGGCGCTGCAAGCCTATCCCGGCCCGATCGGGCAATGGGGCATCGGTCTGCACGTCAATGGACACGCCGCCTTTGTCGGGGCCGTCTACGATCAAGTCATAGCCGATGCCAACCACCCCTGACTCGATCACAGCGGCGATCACCGAGGCGGCGTCGGCAGGCTTCCGCGGCAGGCTCATTGCGCGCGGCCAGGCCCGCGCAATGATCTGGCGCGACGGCATTCTCCCACCCGACGCGCCCGCCTTCTCACCACAACTTAGTTTCGATCTTCACAGTTACGCCTATGGCTTGCTTGGGCTGGGGCTTCGCCTCCTCGAAATTGACGGCGACCCGAACCAGGCACGGACGGCATTCGAACAGGCCGCAACTGCTCTCGAAGCGGTTATGGCCAAAGGCAATCGCCGCGATTCAGATCGCGACTTTCATTTCGTGATGGCAGCGGCCAGCTATCACCTCGCGCACCTTTCCGCCCGGGCCTATTCCCTCCTTGCAGTCGTGGCCGACGAGGCGAACTTCTCGCCGATCGAACAGGCGCTCGGACTGTTGATGCGCCGAGACATCAACGCGCTGCGCGCGCGAGTGTATGCCTTCCGCCTCGATGGCCGAGGATCAGACGCGACTATTACGACGCTCTTCCAGCAGCGGCTCGCCGAGCCCGTCGCCGCCGACGCGCAGGAACGAGACGGAAAAGACTTTCTCTTCGAGGGCCTGGATCTCGCCCTGACGGACACCTTCTTCGGTGCCTTTTCGACGTTCCTGCTCGCCCTGGATCGCGGCGAACGTGCTCTTCTCGACTTGGCAATCGCCCAGCTTCGCCAGAATCTCGAAATCTGCGGGGAGCTGAACCTGCTGCCACAATGGTGGGTTCATCGAGTCGCCATCTATCTGCTTTCCGATCTCTGGTCGAACACCTTCCACGAAAAAGTTCCGCTGCTTCCCGCCGGGGGGGCTGCTCCTTCATGGTCCGGCCTCCGCGAACTCTTTATCGCCTTGCTCGCTCGCCGTCCAAGGGCAGAGGTCGACCTGTGGCCGTCACAGACTGAGGCGGCGTCGCGCGCTGTCGACCAGACCGACAATCTCGTCGTCTCGCTGCCGACCAGTGCCGGGAAGACCCGTATCGCCGAATTGTCCATTCTGAGATGTTTGTCCGGCGGGCGGCGCGTCATGTTCGTGACCCCGCTTCGTGCCCTGTCGGCGCAAACCGAAACCACGCTTCAGCGCACCTTCGGGCCGCTCGGCAAGACCATTTCCGCCCTCTACGGCAGCATCGGCGTGTCCGGCTTCGACGCGGATGCTATCCGCGAGCGTCACATCGTCGTCGCGACCCCCGAGAAGCTCGACTTCGCCTTGAGAAACGATCCGTCGCTGCTCGACGATGTTGGCCTGCTTGTGTTCGACGAAGGACATATGATCGGGCCCGGCGAACGCGAAGTTCGGTACGAGGTTCAAATTCAACGCCTCCTGCGTCGTCAGGATGCCGATCAACGCCGCATCGTCTGCCTGTCGGCAATTCTTCCCGACGGTGATCAAATGGAAGACTTCTCGGCGTGGCTGCGGCGCGATCAACCGGGAGGTCCTATCAAGCACGATTGGCGTCCGACGCGCTTGCGCTTCGGCGAAGTCATCTGGAGCTCGCCGACAGCGCGCCTCAATCTTCGCGTCGGTGAGGAAAGACCCTTCGTGCCTCGATTTCTGACGGGCGCGGCACCTCCGCTGTTCATCCCGCCGAAGAGGCTTCGCACCCGGCTCTTCCCGGACGATCAGCAGGAATTGAGCCTTGCTACCGCATGGCGCCTCGTTAGTGACGGCCAGACTGTGTTGATCTATTGTCCCGAGCGCCGCAGCGTCGAACCCTTTGCCAAGGTCATCGTTGATTTGCACTCGCGCGGCGCGCTCACGTCCTTGCTCACGGTCAATCTGGCCACCCTGCAAACCGCCATCGCCCTCGGTGAAGAATGGCTTGGGCCGGACAGCAACATCCTGAAATGCCTTCGACTTGGTGTGGCACTTCACCATGGTGCCTTGCCGACCGCCTATCGCAAGGAAGTCGAGCGCCTTCTGCGTGACGGCGTGCTGAAGGTTACGATCTCATCGCCGACACTGGCGCAGGGCCTCAATCTCTCTGCGACCGCAGTCGTCATGCACTCGCTCTACAGGCACGGCGAGAAGATCAAGGTCTCCGAGTTCAAAAACGTCATCGGACGCGCAGGCCGGGCATATGTCGATGTAGAAGGTCTTGTCCTCTATCCCATCTTCGAGGATGCCAGGAACAAGAAGCACGACGAATGGGTCAGGCTGATCGAGGACCTCGGCGCCCGCGAGATGGAAAGCGGGCTCATCCAGCTCATTTTCTCGCTGCTGAGCCGCATGTACGCCCGCCTCGGAGGCAACCTCGACCAGTTGATCGACTATGTTGTCAACAACGCCGCGGTCTGGACTTTCCCCGAGGTCGCGGGCGAAAAGGCCGACAAGCGTGAACGGGCGCTGAAAGAGTGGGAGCGTCACATTGCGACCCTTGATACCGCCATTCTAAGTCTCATCGGCGAAGCCGACGTGCCCGATGACCAGATCGAGGCCGCGCTCGACAACATCCTTCAATCTTCGCTTTGGCAACGCTGCCTGCTTCGCGTCGACGATGCTTTACGCGCGGCCTATCGCACCACGCTGCTGACGCGGACTCGGTATATCTGGGCGAATTCGACCGCTGTTAGGCGCCGCGGCTACTTCCTGGCCGGGCTCGGTCTAGAAGCGGGACATGCGCTGGACGCAGTTGCGCCTGAAGCGAACGTCCTTCTAATACAGGCAAACGCGGCCCTCGCGGCCTCCGACCATGAGGCGGCAATCGCTGCAATCACCGGCATCGCCGAGCGCGTATTCACCTTCTACCCATTTGAGCCGGATCCATTCCCGGAGAACTGGCGCGACATCCTCAGATTA
>Ga0213823_1001142_pt1 | contig 17332 bp, 14 predicted proteins | sample MC6MC0907MG_FD_179887 | JGI IMG/M metagenome (GOLD analysis project Ga0213823, IMG submission 179887) | Enriched soil aggregate microbial communities from Iowa State University, Ames, United States - MC6-MC0907-MG | ecosystem: Environmental > Terrestrial > Soil > Unclassified | place: USA: Iowa...
GTTGCGAGTCAGTTCTTGTCCTGGCAATCCAACTGTAGATTGGCCTGGGTGATGTTGCTTTGCGCCGGCACGCTGCGGGTCAGCCACACGTTGCCACCAATGGTCGACCCCTTGCCGATGGTGATCCGTCCCAGAATGGTCGCGCCCGCATAAATCACCACGTCGTCCTCGACGATCGGGTGGCGCGCCAGGCCTTTGTGCAGGGTCCCCGACTCATCGCTGGGGAAGCGTTTGGCCCCCAGCGTCACGGCCTGGTAGATACGCACACGCTCACCGATGATCGCGGTTTCACCAATCACCACACCCGTCCCGTGGTCGATGAAGAAGCTCTGGCCAATCTGCGCCCCCGGGTGGATGTCGATGCCCGTAGCCGAATGCGCCAGTTCCGAACTGATCCGCGCCAGCAGCGGCAAGCCGGCCTGGTACAGGTGATGGGCCAGGCGGTGATGGATGATGGCCAGAATGCCGGGGTAACACAGCAGCACTTCATCAACGCTGCGCGCTGCCGGGTCACCGTGATATGCCGCCAGCACGTCGGTGTCGAGCAGCACGCGCAGCCCTGGCAGTGCTGCGGCGAAGTCCTGGATCAGGCGCAGCGCCTGGGCATCGACGCCAGCCAGGTCGGCGTTGGTCTGGCGTGCGGCGTAACGCAGTTCCAGCCGCGCCTGGGCCAACAGCGCAGTCAGGGCAGCATCGAGGGTGTGGCCAACGTAGAAGTCCTCGCTCTCCTCGCGCAGGTCGACCGGGCCCAGGCGCATCGGGAACAGCGCACCGCACAGTTGCTCGAGCACTTGGCGCATCGCCTCGCGCGAAGGCAGCTCGCGCCCGCCTTGCTCGCCAATGCTTCGGCCATTGCGGCTGCGCCACTGCTCACGGGCGCCGCGCAGGCCGCTGACGATGCTATGTAATTGCCAATGCGCGGATGAGGGTTGTTCGCTCACGGTGATCTCCTGCCAGGGCCAATCAGACATTTTGCAAACCACTTTACGGCAAATCCGCCCCTTGGAAAAAACAACGCTTTATTCCATCCTGCGCTAAGTCGGGCATAAGCCGCGATGACGGGGATCGCTTTCGTGGCCTACCCTCAATGCAGCGTAAGCATGACACAACGCAAAATATGCATAAGAAAATAAGTTTTTATTATTTCCTGGCCTATGAAGCCAACCCTATAGTCGCCACCCACCACTTCCACAACAAGCGCGGGGCCTGACATGTCGAAATTCGCCAAACCCTTTATCAATGCCAGCCTGGCCATCGTGCTCGGTGCCGGCCTGCTCGGCCAGGCCTTCGCCGGCGAGCAGCTGAAGACCATCCAGGAAAAAGGCGTGATCAACGTCGGCCTGGAAGGCACCTACCCACCGTTCAGCTTCCAGGACGAAAACGGCAAACTGGCCGGCTTCGAGGTGGAGCTTTCGGAACTGCTGGCCAAAGAGCTGGGGGTCAAGGCCAAGATCCAGCCGACCAAATGGGATGGCATCCTCGCGGCGCTGGAGTCCAAACGCCTGGACGTTGTGGTCAACCAGGTGACCATCTCCGAGGAGCGCAAGAAGAAGTACGACTTTTCCGAGCCCTACACCATCTCCGGCATCCAGGCGCTGGTGCTGAAGAAGAAAGCTGCAGACCTCAACATCAAGACTGCGCAGGACCTGGCCGGCAAGAAAGTCGGCGTAGGCCTGGGCACCAACTACGAACAGTGGGTGAAGCAGGACGTGCCGAAGGCCGAAGTGCGCACCTATGAAGACGACCCTTCCAAGTTCGCCGACCTGCGCAACGGCCGTATCGACGCCATCCTGATCGACCGCCTGGCCGCGCTGGAGTATGCGCAAAAAGCCAAGGACACCGAGCTTGCCGGCGACGCCTTCTCGCGCCTGGAAAGCGGTGTGGCCCTGCGCAAAGGCGAACCTGAGCTGCTGGCGGCCCTTAACAAAGCCATCGACAAGCTCAAGGCCGATGGCACCCTGGCCAAGCTGTCCGAGAAATACTTCGGTGCCGATGTCACCAAATGATCGCTGAAAGCCTGCAACTCGTTGTCGATTCCGCGCCCTTCCTGCTCAAGGGCGCGGGTTACACAGTGCTGCTGAGTGTCGGCGGCATGTTCTTCGGCCTGGTGCTGGGCTTTGCCCTGGCGCTGATGCGGCTGTCGAAGATCCTGCCGCTGAACTGGCTGGCACGTATCTATGTTTCGTTCTTCCGCGGCACGCCGCTGCTGGTGCAGCTGTTCGTCATCTACTTCGGCATGCCGCAGATCGGCATCGAGCTCGACCCGATCCCGGCGTCGCTGATCGGCCTGTCGTTGAACATGGCCGCGTACATCTGCGAAATCCTGCGGGCGGCGATCTCCTCGATCGACCGTGGCCAGTGGGAGGCCGCCGCCAGCATCGGCATGACCCGCACCCAGGCCATGCGCCGGGCGATCCTGCCGCAGGCCTTGCGCACCGCGCTGCCCCCGCTGGGCAACAGCTTCATCTCGCTGGTCAAGGACACCGCCCTGGCGGCGACAATCCAGGTGCCCGAGCTGTTCCGCCAGGCGCAGCTGATTACCGCACGCACCTTTGAAGTGTTCACCATGTACCTGGCGGTTGCGGTGGTGTACTGGGTCCTCTGCAGCATCCTCGCGCACTTCCAGAACCGCATGGAAGCGCGGGTCAACCAGCACGACCAGGAGCACTGAAGATGATCGTAGTAGAAGGCCTGACCAAGCAGTTCAAGGGCCAGACCGTGCTCAACGGCATCGACCTGACCGTGCAACCCGGCGAAGTAGTGGCCATCATCGGCCCCAGCGGCTCGGGCAAGACCACCTTCCTGCGCTGCCTCAACCTGCTGGAAACGCCCGATGCCGGGCGCATTCAGATCGGCGCCATCAGCATCGATGCCAACCGCCCGCTCGGCGGCCAGCAAAGCGCCATTCGCCGTTTGCGCCAGCAGGCGGGGTTCGTGTTCCAGAGTTTCAACCTGTTCCCTCACCGCACCGCCCTGGAGAACGTCATCGAAGGGCCGGTGGTGGTGAAGAAGACGCCACGCGCCCAGGCCATCGAACTGGGCCGCAAGCTGCTGGCCAAGGTCGGCCTGGCGGGCAAGGAAGACGCCTACCCCCGGCGCCTCTCCGGCGGCCAGCAGCAACGCGTGGCTATCGCCCGGGCACTGGCCATGGAGCCCGAGGTGATCCTGTTCGACGAACCCACCTCGGCGCTTGACCCGGAGCTGGTCGGCGAAGTGCTGGCGACCATCCGCGGCCTGGCCGAAGAGAAGCGCACCATGGTCATCGTCACCCACGAGATGAGCTTTGCACGTGATGTGGCGAACCGGGTGATCTTCTTCGACAAAGGCGTGATCGTCGAACAGGGCGAGGCCAAAGCATTGTTCGCCAGCCCGAAGGAAGAGCGGACCCGGCAGTTCTTGCGCAAGTTTCTCGGGACTGCGGCGTCCGAATAATCCTCATTGGGTCGACTGGCCTCATCGCTTGTAGGAGCGGGCTTGCCCGCGATGAGGCCAGCACACACCCCACAAATCCGCACTTCTATATATATTCCAAAAGGTTAGTTCATAATCTTTTGATAAGCCTTTAGGGTATATAAACCGGACCACCGGACCAGCAAACGTTTGTCGCCATCAGCTGAAGCGACGCATCCCTTTGTGAGGTTCGGTTCTGATGACCACCCAGCTAAATACCCCGCTCCACAGCGACCTCGACAGCTCGCCCCTGCTGCTGCCGGCCAAGGTACTGCGCAACGACGCCGAAGCCCTGCAAGCGGCCCGCGAGTTCGCCCAGACCGCCCGCGAGCAAGCTGCCCGCCGCGATCAGCAACGCAAGTTGCCTTGGGCAGAAATTGAACAGTTCACCCGCAGCGGCCTGGGCAGCATCAGCGTGCCCAAGGCCCATGGCGGCCCCGACGTCTCGTTCGAAACCATCGCCGAAGTGTTCCGCCTCATCAGCGCCGCCGACCCGGCCCTGGGGCAGATTCCGCAGAACCAGTTCGGCATGCTGCAGCTGCTGCGCCTGACCGCCACCGAGGCGCAACAGGCGCTGATCTTCCGCAGCGTGCTCGACGGCTGGCGCATCGGCAACGCCGGGCCCGAACGCGGCACCAAGGACACCCTGACGCTCAAGGCCAGGATCACCCACGAGGGCGACGGCTATCGCATCAGCGGTGAGAAGTTCTACTCCACCGGTGCGCTGTTCGCCCACTGGGTCGCGGTCAAGGCACTGGACGACCAAGGCCGCCAGCGCCTGGCGTTCGTGCGCCGCGGCGCGCCTGGCCTGCGCATCGTCGATGACTGGTCCGGTTTCGGCCAGCGCACCACCGCCAGCGGCACCGTGCTGCTCGACCAGGTGCCGGTCGATGCAGACCTTGTGATCGACAACTGGCGCCAGCGCGATACCCCGAATATCCAGGGCGCCGGCTCGCAGCTGATCCAGGCCGCCATCGATGCCGGTATCGCCGAGGCCGCGATTGAAGATGCCATCCACTTCGTGCGCGAAAAATCGCGGCCGTGGATCGAGGCCAAGGTCGAGCGCGCCAGCGACGACCCCTACGTGATTGCCGACATCGGCCGCCTGAAACTCGAACTGCATGCCGCCGAGGCTCTGCTGCGCAAGGCTGCGCGGGTGCTCGACGAGGTCAATGCCGCGCCGATCGATGCTGCCGCCGCCGCGCGGGCTTCGATTGCGGTAGCCGAAGCCAAGGTGCTGACCACCGAGATTTCGCTACAGGCCAGCGAAAAGCTGTTCGAGCTGGCTGGCAGCCGCGCCACCCTTGCCGAATTCAACCTCGACCGCCACTGGCGCAATGCCCGGGTGCATACGCTGCACGACCCGGTGCGCTGGAAGTATCACGCAGTCGGCGCGTACCACCTGAACGGCACCCTGCCTGCGCGGCATTCCTGGATCTGATTTTTAGCCTCTGGGGCTGCTTTGCAGCCTGATCGCCGGCAAGTCGGCTTCCACATTCAAAGCGACACCGCCAAACCTGTGGGAGCCGGCTTGCCGGCGATTGGGCCGTAAAGCGGACCCTAGGGGCCCGGAGAACACCATGACAACATCTGTTATCACCAGCGATACCCAAGCCCTGGCCGTCGCTGAAGAAATCGCCCAGCAACTGCGCCGCGACAGCGCCCTGCGCGACCGCGAACGCCGCCTGCCGCACGCCGAACTGGAGCTGTTCACCCGCGCCGGCCTGTGGGCCATCAGCGTGCCCAAGGCTTTCGGCGGCGCCGGTGTGTCCAACGTCACCCTGGCCAAGGTCATCGCCCGCATCGCCCAGGCCGACGCCTCCCTCGGGCAAATCCCGCAAAACCACTTCTACGCGTTGGAAGTGCTGCGGGTAAACGGCAGCCCCGAGCAGCAGCAACGTCTCTATGCCGACGTACTCGCTGGCCAACGCTTTGGCAACGCCCTGGCCGAACTCGGCACGAAGACCGCCCACGACCGCACCACCCGCCTGACCCGCGAAGGCGACGGCTACCGCATCAATGGCCGCAAGTTCTACGCCACCGGTGCGCTCTACGCCCAGCGCATCCCGACCTCGGTGGTCGATGAAGACGGCGTGCAGCAACTGGTTTTCGTACCGGCCGACAGCCCAGGCCTGCAGGTGATCGACGACTGGAGCGGGTTTGGCCAGCGCACCACCGGCAGCGGCTCGGTAGTCTTCGACAACGTGTTCGTGCGCAGCGAGGATGTGGTGCCGTTCCAGTCGGCCTTCGAGCGCCCCACTCCGGTCGGCCCGCTGGCGCAGATCCTCCACGCGGCCATCGACACCGGCATCGCCCGCGCGGCCTATGAAGATGCCTTGCACTTCGTGCGCACGCGCAGCCGCCCGTGGGTCGACTCCGGCCTGGACAAGGCCAGCGAAGACCCGCTGACCCTGAAGAGCTTCGGCCACCTGGCGATCCGCCTGCACGCCGCCGAAGCGCTGCTCGAACGCGCAGGTGAGTACCTCGACCGCGCCCAGGCCGACAGCAACGCCGATAGCGTCGCCGCCGCCTCCATCGCCGTCGCCGAAGCCCGGGCCATCAGCACCGAGATTGCCCTCGCCGCCGGCACCATGCTGTTCGAGCTGGCCGGCAGCCAGGCCACCCTGGCCGAGCACAATCTCGACCGCCACTGGCGCAACGCCCGAGTGCACACCCTGCACGACCCGGTGCGCTGGAAGTACCACGCCATCGGCAACTACTACCTCAACGCCGAAAACCCACCGCGCCGGGGGACCATCTGATGGCAAAGGAAATCCTCCTCAACGCTTTCAACATGAACTGCATCGGGCATATCAACCACGGCCTGTGGACTCACCCACGGGACACCTCGACGCAGTACAAGTCCCTTGCCTACTGGACCGACCTGGCGCGTTTGCTTGAACGCGGTTTGTTCGATGGCCTGTTCATCGCCGACATCGTCGGTACCTATGACGTCTACGGCAAGTCGCTGGACGTCACGTTGAAAGAGTCGATCCAGTTGCCGGTCAACGACCCCCTGCTGCTGGTCTCGGCCATGGCCGCCGTCACCCGCCACCTGGGCTTCGGCCTCACTGCCAACCTCACCTACGAGGCGCCCTACCTGTTTGCCCGGCGCCTCTCTACCCTCGACCACCTGAGCAACGGCCGGGTCGGCTGGAACATCGTCACCGGCTACCTCGACAGCGCCGCCCGCGCCATGGGCCTGGAGCAGCAGCCGGAACACGACCGCCGCTATGACCAGGCCGATGAGTACCTTCAAGTGCTGTACAAGCTGCTCGAAGGCAGCTGGGCCGACGATGCAGTGGTCGAAGACCGCGAACGACGGGTGTATGCCGAGCCCGAAAAAGTGCGCAAGGTCCACCACCAGGGCGAGTTCTACAAGGTCGAGGGTTATCACCTGTGCGAGCCCTCGCCGCAGCGCACCCCGGTGCTGTTCCAGGCCGGCAGCTCGCCACGGGGCCTGGCTTTCGCCGGCAACCATGCCGAATGCGTATTCATCAGTGGCCATGACAAAACGGCAACCCGCGCCCAGGTCGACAAGGTACGCGCGGCCGCCGAGGCTGCCGGCCGCGATCCGCAGGCGGTCAAGGTGTTCATGGGTATCACGGTAATCGTCGCCCCCACCGAGCAGCAGGCCCAGGCCAAGTACGCAGAGTACCTGCGCCATGCCAGCCCGGAAGCGGGCGTGGCGCACTTCGCCGCCTCCACCGGCATCGACTTTGCCGCCTATGCGCTGGACGAGCCGATCGGCGCCAGCAAGGGCAACGCCATTCAGTCGGCCACCCGCCAGCTGCAGGAGAACGCCTGGACCCGCCGCCGCCTGCTCGAGCAGCACGCACTGGGCGGGCGCTACGTGACCCTGGTTGGCGCGCCCGAACAGGTCGCCGAGCAACTGATCGCCTGGATCGATGAAACCGGCCTGGACGGCTTCAACCTCACCCGCACCGTCACCCCGGAAAGCTTCGAAGACTTCATCGACCTGGTGGTGCCGCAACTGCAACAGCGTGGCCGCTACAAGACCGCCTACGCCGAAGGCACGCTGCGCGAGAAGCTGTTCCAACGTGACCACCCGCACCTGCCGGCCGACCACCCCGGCTCGGCTTACCGCCACACCTCTACCCCTGCCACGACTGGAGTTGCGCACCATGCTTGAGAAACTGTTCCGGCCCGTCGCGGCCATCGCCCTCACCCTCGGCCTGGCCGGCGGCGCCTGCGCTGCCGAGCCGCTGAAAATCGGCACCACCGCCGCCTTCGCGATCCCGCTGGAGGCCGCCGTGGCAGAAGCGCACAAGCAAGGGCTGGAAGTGAAGCTGATCGAGTTCAGTGACTGGATTGCCCCCAACGTCAGCCTCAACAGCGGCGACATCGACGTGAACTACTTCCAGCACATCCCCTTCCTGGAGAACGCCAAGGCTGCCGCCGGGTTCAACCTGGTGCCCTTCGCGCCCGGCATCATCAACAACGTCGGCCTCTACTCGAAGCGGTACAAAAGCTTCGCCGAGCTGCCCGAGGGCGCCAGCGTGGCGATCGCCAACGACCCTATCAACAGTGGCCGTGGCTTGCAGTTGCTGGCCAAGGCCGGGCTTATCACGCTCAAGCCGGGTGTCGGCTACAAGGCTACCGAGGACGACATCGTCGCCAACCCGAAGAAGCTGAAAATCCTCCAGGTAGAAGCCGTGCAGCTGGTGCGCGCCTACGATGACGCCGATCTGGTGCAGGGCTACCCGGCCTATATCCGCCTGGCCAAGACCTTCGACGCCACCTCGGCGCTGCTGTTCGACGGCCTGGAAAACAAGGAATACGTGATCCAGTTCGTCATCCGCCCACAGAGCAAGGACGACCCGCGCCTGGCCAAGTTCGTCGATATCTACCAGCACTCGCCCGCCGTGCGCGAAGCCCTGAACAAGGCCCATGGCAGCCTCTACCAAGCCGGTTGGGAAGGCTGACGTGGGCCAGGCCAGCGCCCTCAAGGCGTCCACCGCTCAAACCGCGCCGCCACCGGCTCGGGAGCAGGCCTTGCGCCCGGAGGTGAACGAAGCCCATGTGCGCTTCGTCGGCCTCGGCAAGACCTACCCGGGCCAGGAGCAGCCGGCGCTGCAAGGCATCGACCTGAACATCCGCCGCGGTGAGATCTTCGGCATCATCGGCCGTAGCGGCGCGGGCAAGTCGTCGCTGCTGCGCACCATCAACCGTCTGGAGCAGCCCAGCCAGGGCCGGGTGCTGATCGACCAGGTCGACATCGCACCGTTCGACGAAGATCGCCTGGTGGCGCTGCGCCGGCGCATCGGCATGATCTTCCAGCATTTCAACCTGATGTCGGCCAAGACCGTCTGGCAGAACGTCGAGCTGCCGCTGAAGGTGGCCGGCGTGGCCAAGCCCGAACGCCAGCGCAAGGTGCGCGCGCTGTTGCAGCTGGTCGGCCTGCAGGACAAGCACCACGTCTACCCGGCGCAGTTGTCGGGTGGGCAGAAGCAGCGCGTCGGGATCGCCCGGGCTCTGGTCCATGACCCCGAAATCCTGCTGTGCGACGAAGCCACCTCGGCGCTGGACCCTGAAACGACCGCATCGATCCTGGAACTGCTGCGTGACATCAACCAGCGTCTGGGCCTGACGGTCGTGCTGATTACCCACGAGATGGCCGTGATCCGCGATATCTGCCACCGGGTAGTGGTACTGGAGCGTGGCGAAGTCGTCGAGCAGGGCGAGGTGTGGCGGGTGTTCGGCTCACCACGCCATGAAGTCACCCGTACCCTGTTGGCGCCGTTGCAAGCCAAACTGCCCGCAGCCTTGCAGGCAAACCTGCGGGCCAGCCCGGTAGGCCGTGACAGCGCGGTGGTGCTCAAGCTGACGGTGCTCGGCGAACCGGCGTTGTCCGACCTGTTCAGTGATCTGGGCGGGCGCGTGCGCCTGCTGCAGGGCGGCGTGGAAACCATCGGCGAGCATGCCTTGGGGCAGCTGATCCTGTCGGTGCAGGGCTCGCCGCACGACACCTATCACTTGCTGGAGCGCGCCCGTCGCTGGGCCGAAGACGTGGAGGTACTGGGCCATGTGGTTTGATCGCTTGCTCGAAGGTTTGCTCGATACCCTGCTGATGGTGGGTGTGTCGTCGCTGATCGCGCTGCTGGTGGGTGTGCCGATGGCGGTGCTGCTGGTCACCAGCGACAAGGGCGGCATTTTCGAAGCGCCCCTGCCGAACCGGGTGCTCGGTGCCTTCGTCAACCTGTTCAGGTCGATCCCGTTCCTGATCCTGATGGTCGCGTTGATCCCCTTCACCCGCCTGGTAGTCGGCACCACCTATGGCGTGTGGGCCGCGGTAGTACCGCTGACCATCGCCGCCACCCCGTTCTTCGCCCGGATTGCCGAGGTGAGCCTGCGCGAGGTCGACCATGGCCTGGTGGAGGCGGCGCAGGCCATGGGCTGCCGGCGCTGGCACATCGTCTGGCATGTGCTGTTGCCCGAAGCGCTGCCGGGGATCGTCGGCGGCTTCACCATTACCCTGGTGACGCTGATCAACTCCTCGGCCATGGCCGGGGCGATAGGTGCGGGTGGGTTGGGAGATATTGCCTACCGGTACGGGTATCAGCGTTTCGACAGCCAGATCATGCTGACCGTGATTGCCATGCTGGTGGCGCTGGTAGCGGTGATTCAGGTGGGTGGGGATCGGCTGGCGAAAGGCTTGAACAAGCGGTGAGCATGGCTTGAGTGCTGTGGTGTTGCACAGATCGAGCGCCGCCCGCGCGGCGCATCGCGGGCAAGCCCGCTCCTACGGTATACCTTCGGCCAATTATGCCTATGGCCTCTTCACTGTCCGCCTTGTGTGCCCGACCTAAATCTCAAGCCATGCACCAAGGCTGCAGTGGAGATGCAACTGACAGCACTGGCCGTAGGTAAACCGTAGGAGCGGGCTTGCCCGCGATGCGCCGCGCGGGCGGCGCTCGATCCACGTAACACCACAGAAACCAGGCCAAGCCCCTCACCCCCAGCGCAGATCCTGAGCCGGCACCGGCCGCCCGAACCAGTACCCCTGCCCCAGCTGGCATTGCTGCTCCAGCAAGAACCTCGCCTGCTCGGCCTCCTCGATCCCTTCGGCATGCACGTTCATGCCCATGCTGTGCGCCAGGGCGATGATCACCCGCACGATGGCGACGTCATCGTCATCCATGGGCAACCCCGCGACGAAGCCCTGGTCGATCTTGAGCTTCTGCACCGGCAAACGCTTGAGCCGCAGCAGCGACGAATACCCCGTACCAAAGTCATCGATGGCCAGGCTCAGGCCCAGCTCGCGCAGGCGGTGCAACTGCTCCAATGCGACTTCCGGGTCTTCCATCACCGCGCTCTCGGTCACCTCGAGTTCCAGCAATGCCGGGGCCAGGCCGGTTTCGTGCAGCACCTCGGCCACCTGCCGGTACAGCGCTCGCTGGCCGAACAGGCGGCTGGAGATGTTCACCGCAACGAACGCCAGCCCACGCCCTTCAGCCTGCCAGCGGACCATCTGCCGGCACGACTCGCGCAGCACCCAGGCATCGATTTCGGCAATCAGGCCGGTCCGCTCGGCGATGGGGATGAATTCGCTCGGTGGCACCAGGCCGCGCAGCGGATGCTGCCAGCGTACCAACGCCTCCACCCCGACCATCTTCGATGTGAACAGGTCATGCACCGGCTGAAAGAACACCCGCAGCTCGTCCTGCTCGAGCGCATGGCGCAGCTCACCGGCCGTTTCCACACGTTGCTGGGCGTGCGCCGTCAGCTCTTCGGTGTACAGCGCGTAGCAGGCGCGGCCATTGTGCTTGGCCTTGAACAGCGCCGAGTCGGCGTTGCGCAGCAGTTGCTCGGCACCCAACGCATCGCTGGGGAACAGGCTGATGCCAACACTCACGCCGATGAACAGCCGATGCCCTTCGAACTCGAACGGGTCACGCATGCGTTCGATGAGCGCCTGCGCCAGCTTGCCGGCCTGACCAACCTGTTGGCAGTTCTCCGCCAGCACGCCGAACTCGTCGCCGCCCAGGCGCGCCAGGGTCACGCCATTGCCCAGCGCTTCGCCCAGGCGTTCGCCCACCAGTTTGAGCAGCTGGTCACCGATGGTGTGGCCCAGCCCGTCGTTGATGCTCTGAAAGTGGTCCAGGTCCAGCAGCAACAAGGCGCAGCCCCGTTTGTTGGCCTGCGCCGAGGCCAAAGCCTGCTCGAGGCGGTCGTTGAACAACAGCCGGTTGGGCAAACCGGTCAACGGGTCGTGGTGGGCCAGGAAGGCCAGCTCCTGCTCGGTGTGCTTGATTGCGCTGACGTCGCTGAACACCGCTACATAATGGGTCAGTTCGCCGCTGTCGTCGCGAATGGCGCAGATCGTCTGCCACTGCGGATAGATTTCACCACTCTTGCGCCGGTTCCAGATTTCTCCGCTCCATTCGCCTTTCTCGGCCAGGGTGGAATAGATCTGCTGATAGAACGGTACACCGTGGCGGCCAGACTTGAACTTGCTGGGGCGATGGCCGAGCACTTCATCCTGCTGATAACCGGTGATGCGCATGAAGGCGCGGTTGACGTGCACGATCAGCCCTTGGCGGTCGGTGACCAGCACGCCTTCCAGCGTGCTGTCGAAAACCGCTGCGGCCATGCGCAGGCGCTCGCGGTCTTCGCTGCGCAGCTGCGCGCCGATGCCGATGAAGTTGAGCAGGCGTGCGCGGGACACGAAAATAAGTACGGCACTGACCAGCACCCACAGCACCACATTGATCTGCCGGCCCACGGTCAGCGCCAGGGGGTCTTCGGACAGGGTGCGCAGCACCAGCTCTGACAGCACCAGCCAGAGGATCGAGAGCACCACGTAGAGCGCTGCCATGCGCAAGGCGTCGCGAACGGAAACAGACATGTCGAGGGGGAAAGCCCATGAAAAATGATGGGACATTATAAAGGTAGAAACATGCCGTGACGTCCTATCTGAAAGGGTGACTGGTTTTATTTCCTCACCAAGGGATAATCAGACCTTTCCCCTGTGTCTTCGAGGGTTTTTACACCTATGTGGTACAACGGTCTGCTCGACTTGTCGGCCTGGCAACTGGTTGGCGTCACCCTGCTGATGACTCACGTGACCATCGTCAGCGTCACCATCTACCTGCACCGCTACTCTGCCCACCGTGCGCTGGAGCTCAATGGCGCGCTCAAGCATTTCTTCCGCTTCTGGCTGTGGCTGACCACGGCGCAGAACACCCGCGAGTGGACGGCCGTCCACCGCAAACACCACGCCAAATGCGAAACCCCGGACGACCCCCACAGCCCGGTGCACAAGGGCTTGAGCACCGTGCTGCGCAAAGGTGCCGAGCTGTACCGCGAAGAGGCGCGCAACCCCGAAACCCTGCGCATCTACGGCAAGAACTGCCCGGATGACTGGGTCGAGCGCAACGTCTACTCGCGCTACAAGCTGGGCGGTATCGTGCTCATGGCGGTACTCGACCTGCTGCTGTTCGGCACCATCGGCATCACCATCTGGGCGGTGCAGATGATGTGGATTCCGTTCTGGGCAGCCGGCGTGGTCAACGGCCTGGGCCATGCGGTGGGCTACCGCAACTTCGAATGCCGCGATGCCGCCACCAACCTGGTGCCGTGGGGTATCGTCATCGGTGGCGAAGAACTGCACAACAACCACCACACCTACCCCAACTCGGCCAAGCTGTCGGTCAAGCGCTGGGAATTCGACATGGGCTGGGCCTGGATACGCGTGCTCTCCCTGCTGCGCCTGGCCAAGGTGCAACGTGTGGCGCCCATCGCTCACCGGGTCGAAGGCAAGGCGAGCCTGGACATGGACACCGCCATGGCCATCCTCAACAACCGCTTCCAGATCATGGCCCAGTACCGCAAACTGGTGATCGCCCCGCTGGTGCAACAGGAACTGGCCAAGGTCGACGCTTCGGTTCGCCACCGTTTCCGCCGCGCCAAACGCCTGCTGTCGCGCGAAACCAGCCTGCTCGAAGACCGCCACCATGTGCGCATCGAGTCCATGCTCGCGCACAGCCAGGCGCTGAAGACCATCTACGAAAAACGCCTGGCGCTGCAGCAGATCTGGGCGCGTACCAGCGCCAACGGCCACGACATGCTGGCTGCGATGAAAGACTGGGTGCACGAAGCCGAAGCCAGTGGTATTCATGCCCTGCACGACTTTGCAGCGCAGCTTAAAACCTACTCCCTGCGCCCAACCGGCGCCTGACCGCCGTTGATCGGCACGCCCCGCAATAGGGCGTGCCAGCCGGAACTTCCCCCCTGAAAATCCACTCAAACCCGGCACATCGCCCGCGTGGCGGGCCGGTCTGTGGCCGCACGCTCACCCGTCGAGAAACGCTTCGTGCACATGGCCAAGAACATCCCTTCACTCCTGCCCGGCAACGCCCCCCCCGAAGCCGCCCAGACCTTGCTGGCCTTGCTGCACGCCCAAGGTGAAGTCGCGCGTCTGAGCGAGCGGGAGCAGCTCTACAGCTCACTGCTGGACAGCGTCAACGCGGTGCTGTGGGCATTCGACTGGGAAAACCGCCAGGTGCTTTACGTCAGCCCCGCCTATGAGCGCATCTTCGGCCGGCCCGCCAGCCTGGTACTGGCCGACTTCAACGAATGGCGCGACAGCATCTACCCGGACGACCTGGAATACGCCGAACGCAGCCTGGCCCAGGTGCTGGTCACAGGCGCAGTGGAAGACCGCGAATACCGCATCATCACAGCCAACGGCCAGGTGCGCTGGCTGAGTGACAAGTGCTACATCAACCAGCAACGCGAAGGCGACCGCGTGATCGTCGTCGGTATTGCCGAAGACATCACCGAAAAGAAGCAACTCGAAGGCGAACTGCAGCGCCTGGCCACGACCGACGTGCTGACCCAGAGCAGCAACCGCCGGCATTTCTTCGAATGCGCTCAGCAGGCGTTCGACAGCGCTCGTGAGGACGGCACCCCGTTGGCCTTCCTGCTGTTGGATATCGATGACTTCAAGCAGATCAACGACAGCTACGGCCACCAGGAAGGTGACCAGGTGCTGCAACGCATCGCCGACAGCGGCAAGGCCGTGCTGCGGCGCGGCGACCTGTTCGGGCGCATCGGCGGCGAGGAATTTGCGGCGGTGTTCCCAGGCTGTAACGCGCAGGTTGCCGAGCAGATTGCCGAACGGCTGCAGCGGGAGATCCAGCGGCTGAGTTTCAGCCACGGGGAACAGGTGTATGGGGTGACGGTCAGCCAGGGGCTGACTGGGCTTACCGATGAGGATGAGTCACTGGATAGCCTGTTCGCCCGAGCGGATGCGGCCATGTACCAGGCCAAGCGGCAGGGGAAGAATCAGATAGTGCGGGGATGACCCAGGTCTTGAGCGGGGCTCCCACAGGGACCGCGCACTCTTCAGGACGGCGTTGCTTCATCTGGCGCCGGCGGCTCTTCACCCTTGATCTCGACGACCTGCGCCTTTGCATCCTCCCGCGGTTTGACCTCGGGGTTGTCCACCTTGCGCAAGCGGCTCAACTGCGCCAGCCCAACTTTTAGCAAACGCGCGGTCTTGTTTTCAGCCACCTTCTCCAGCCCCTGATCCGCGGGCAACCGCGCCAGTTGCCCGGCCAGGTTCATGGCCAGAATCTCCCGCGAGTAAACCCCGCCCCCCAACTGGTAGATCGCCGCAATCAGCTCACGCAGGCTCAGCGGCAAGCGCCAGCGGGTACGCAACGCCGAGCCGAACGCCGCGCCGAAGTCCTTCAGCGAGGTGTGCACGTGGCTTTCGTCCAGCTCGCCACCGGCCAGCCGCCACTCTTGCAGGCAACGCAGCACAGCCAGGTCACCCAGGCAATGCAGCAGGCCGGCGCAGTAGCAACGCTCTTCGTCCAGGTCGAGCATGCGTGCCAACGATCGCGCGTATTCGGCGGTGTGCAGCGACAAGTTCCAGAAGTGCGCCGCGTGCTGCGCCAGCAGGGGGTCGGTCAGGCGCGCACTGCGCTTGAGGGTCAGGCCCAGGATGAGGTTCATGCTCTGCGTACTGCCCAGCTTGTTCAACGCCTGCAGCAAGGTTTGCACCGGCGCGTCACGGTGCAGGGCGGCGCTGTTGGCGGCAGCGATCAGCACGGCGGTGACCTGCGGGTCGCTGCGTACTTCCTCTTCCAGCACCTTGAGGTTCAGCCCCTGCGGGTTGAGCGCGCGCTTGATCGCCACTTGTACGTCGGCGAACAGCGGCCCGCCATCGGCCGTCGCCCGGCGCTGCTCCAAGAAGGCTGGCAGGCTGGCGCCTGGCTGCAGTGGCGGCACCGGGCAAGCGATCTGCTCGCCCACCGCCAGCAGCAGCTCTTTCAGGCGCTTGCGCAGGTTGTCCAGATCCAGCGGCTTGCTCAGGTAAGCCGTGGGGTGCAGCGGCAACGCCTCGCGCACGCTGGCGCTGTCGCTGCGGCTGCTCATGAGAATGAACGGCAACCCCGGGCCTTTGGCGCGCACCTTGCGCAACAGGTCCAGGCCATCGAGGCCCGTCAGCTCGCGGGCGGCGATTATCAGGTCGGGCTTGCTGGCCAATGCCGTCAACGCCTCGGAGCCGTCGGCGCACACCTGCAGCCGGGCATCGCAGCGCACGCTGAGCAACATCTCACGCAACATGTCGCGCACCCAGGGGTCGCCTTCGGCAATCAGTACGCAAGGTGGGGCGGGGTCTGCAGCGCTCATGGCCAACTCCTGAATATCCTGACACGCAAATCCGTTGCAGCTTCCAAGGCAAGTCCTCCCACAACCATAGCGCCACGCGCCTTTGTTGGGCACAAAAAAAACCCGCCTAGGCGGGTTTTTTTATGAAGCGCGTCACATCAAGCGAGTTCAGCGAAGCACTCTTCGATGATCGCCAGGCCTTTGTCCAGCAGTGCGTCTTCGGCGGTCAGCGGAACCAGGATACGCAGAACGTTGCCGTAGGTGCCGCAGGACAGCAGGATCAGACCCTTGTCGCGCGCCTTCGCTACCACTTGGGCAACGGCGGCTGCGTTCGGGGTGTGGGTGCCTTTTTCGAAGACTTCCACAGCGATCATCGAGCCCATACCACGAACGTCACCGATGATCGGGTGCTTTTCCTGGATCTGGCGCAGGCCAGCGGTCAGGCGCTCACCGACAGCCTTGCTGCGGTCCAGCAGTTTCTCTTCCTCGAACACCTGAATAACGGCCAGGGCCGCGGCGCAGGCGATCGGCGAACCAGCGTAGGTGCCGCCCAGGCCGCCCGGAGCGATGGCGTCCATGTACTCGGTCTTGCCGCAAACACCGGCCAGCGGGAAGCCGCCAGCGATGGATTTGGCGAAGGTGGTCAGGTCAGGCGCGACGCCCATCTGTTCCATGGCGAAGAAGGTGCCGGTACGGCCAGCGCCCGTTTGTACTTCGTCGGCGATCAGCAGGATGCCGTGCTTGTCGCACAGCTCGCGCAGGCGCTTCATCAGCTCTTTCGGCGCTGGCAGGAAGCCGCCTTCGCCTTGTACTGGCTCGAGGATGATGGCAGCGATGTCACGCGGCTCGGCGTCGTTCTTGAAGATGCGCTCGATCGAAGCGATGGCATCGTCAACGCTCACACCGTGCAGTTCGCTCGGGAACAGGGCGCGGAAGATGCCGCCTGGCATCAGGCCCATGCCAGCGGAGTACGGCACGACCTTGCCGGTCAGGCCCAGGGTCATCATGGTACGGCCGTGGTAGCCGCCGGTGAAGGCGATCACGCCGGCACGGCCAGTGGCGGCACGGGCGATCTTGATGGCGTTCTCAACGGCTTCGGAGCCGGAGGTAACCAGCAGGGTCTTCTTGTCGAAGTCGCCTGGGACCAGCTTGTTGATCTTTTCGCACAGCTCTACGTAGGGTTCGTAGGCCAGCACCTGGAAGCAGGTGTGGCTGACTTTGGTCAGCTGCTCTTGAA
>Ga0213823_1001146_pt1 | contig 17320 bp, 18 predicted proteins | sample MC6MC0907MG_FD_179887 | JGI IMG/M metagenome (GOLD analysis project Ga0213823, IMG submission 179887) | Enriched soil aggregate microbial communities from Iowa State University, Ames, United States - MC6-MC0907-MG | ecosystem: Environmental > Terrestrial > Soil > Unclassified | place: USA: Iowa...
TGTGAATACAGCAATTTTAATTGGGTTTTTTATTTTCCAACAGTTCAGTAATTATAATGTTTCTCAGTATTCAGAGGAAAAATACGTTCGTGATTTTCAGCAATATATCGATATAAATAACGAAACACCTTCCGTAAGTAAAGAAGGGCTTCAACAATTGCATCAGCGGAATGCTTGGATTCAATTGCTTGATCATAACGGACAAGTCGTTGATGCCCATTTCGCACCCGAAAAAGCTCCTTCACACTATGCACCGATTGACCTGATTCAAGTTTATAAATATAAAGAATTCGATGCCGATACAACCGTGTATATGGGCAGTAAAGAAGGTATTAGTTATCTGATCGGCATTAAGAGCAGTGGTGTTACTCGATACGTCATGCATTTTTCCGGCTCATCTGTACTACAATTTATTGGTAAATTCGGGCTTCTTATTGTCATAGCGGATCTATTGGTAGCGGCATTGGTAGGATGGTTTTTCGGGCGTACATTAACAAAGCCACTTTATGCAATGATCGAACGAATTCGTCACTTAAAGAATCATGAACATAAGCCTATAAAAATGCCAGGTGGTGTATACAAGCCTGTTTTTGAAAATTTAAATGAAGTATCAAGGGAGTTAGCTGCCCATGAACAAGAACGAAAGCGACTAGAAGAACTACGCGAGGAATGGATCAGTAATGTCTCACACGATATGAAAACGCCTCTTGCCTCGATCCGTGGTTATGCGGAGCTACTGAATGATGGAAAATCGACTCCTTATGAACAAACAGAATATGCTCAGATTATCGAAAAACAATCATTGCATATGCAAGATTTATTGGATGATTTAAATTTAACTATGCGATTAAGACATCAACAGCTTCCACTCAGCTTAACCGAGGTAAATATGGTGCAATTTATCCGCGAAATTGTTATTGATACACTCAATACACCACAATATGAGCAGGCCAATATTGAATTTAATGCAACTGAAGAAGTCATCAAGCATCACATCGACGAACACTTTATGCGACGAGCCGTGATGAATTTTTTACACAATGCATTGCTTCATAATCCTTCAGATGTTGCAGTCAATATTCATGTTGATGATCATTCTATTACGATTTCTGATAATGGTAGCGGCATTTCTGCTGAAGACCTTGAACATATTTTTGAACGCTATTACCGAGGTACAAATACTGAACAAACACTTGGCACTGGGTTAGGTACTGCTATCGCTAGAGATATTATTGAAGCGCATGGAGGAACTGTAACGATGACCTCCGAAGAACAAAAAGGTACAACTGTCATTATTCGATTACCAGTAGAAAAAAAGGAGTAGCCCTATGCGGACTACCCCTTTTTCTTATTTCTTCATTAGCTCCTGAACTTTTTTAGGTAGCTCATGGAATTTTACTTCATCATATGATGTAACTTCCGTTTCTTTTTTTACATAAAGCTTCATGTATGCACCATGGCGTAAATTTTTCTGAGCTGAAAACTTTAATGATTGCTCTTTACCGTTTTCGTCATAAGCAGGTATCTCGTACCAATACATTTTCATAATTTCCCCACTATCTAGCTTATATTCCTCTATTTCACCATCAGTAGTGATATGAACATAGTATGCTTCTTTATTTAAACGGTTAAAATCCACGGTGATTAGGACAACAAGACCTGCTACAAACAATAAGAACAATGCTCCTATACCTAAGAAAACCTTTTTCATATTAATTCCCCTGTCTAACAATTTTATAGAATGAACGAACTGTAAAGATATAATATATGCCGTAAATTGCGGAATAAGCAATCATCCACAGTACGACTGGTTTAGTTATATCCATACTAAATAGCTGTGAAAAGGCTAGCAGCGCAAATGCACTATGTGCGATGCCAACAACGAGTGGTGCACTAAAGATAACTGCAACCTGCCCTGCAACTGTTTTTAATATTTGTTTTTTGTTAACACCGATTTTATTTAAAATTGCATATTTAGACTGATCTTCCTCTGCCTCTGTTAAAACTTTGAAGTAAATAATACTTCCTGTCGCAGCTAAAAATACTAATCCTAAAAAGCTTCCTACAAACAATAGCGATCCTACAGTAGCTAGACTATCTTCATAACTTTGCGGAACACTTGAAAACCCTTCCTGCTGTTCAGATGATAATTGATTGTAAATCTCCTGTGAAATGGCTTGTTGCTTCAAGTCATTATCCATACCAACTACCTGCATTTTAACAGCTTCTGCATTTGTTGCAGCGAACACTTTATCATTAACAACGAGTACTGTACCAGCTGGCATAAAGTTTAATACACTCTCTGTATACATTTTAGCAACATGGAATGATTCCCCGTTCTCCAATTTAAACTCTTCGCCGGTAAAATCATGTGAAAAACGTTCATCGAAGCTTGCATCAAGTAAAACTGTTGAACCATCTGCAATGTGCAGTTCTTCATCTTTTCCCTGTAATTTTGCTAAACGATTATAATCGGATTCTTGTAATAATGTATATTCAAAAAATGAAAATTCATTATCGACACGTAAATTTTTCACGGCAAGCGATTCATTGTACAAGACGTCTTCTTGAGAAAATTTCACCGTATCGCCCTTCCACATAAATGTGTTAGGTAACATTTGACGTACAGTGGCCTCCGCATTGTAGTACATTCCGAAAACGCCGCCCCCTGCTGTGATCGTTGTCGCACTTAAAATAGCGATGATTGAAAGTGATTTAGCATTTGCTCGAATACGGTACAATAATTGTGATACACCAATTAAATTCAAGCCTTTCCACGACCAAGAAGTTGCTTTTTTCAACGTCATTAACACAAATACGCTAACACTATGGAATAACAGATATGTCCCTGCAATTGTCACACCTATCACCATTAGTGGAGTACCTAATACTGTGAAGAATCTCCAAATCTTACTCGTGAAAATATCTAAGGACGCTGTATAATATCCAAATGCAATTAGCGCCGTCCCAAGTAGAGCTACTAAAAGCGATGCACGTGGAATTTGCTCCCCCTGCTTCTCAGCATGAAACAGGTCAATCAGTTTAAATTGATAAATGACACGATAGCCCTGTAAAGATGTGAATAAAAATAGTAAAGTAAAAATCCCTGTTGTATTTACTAGTGCCTCCGAGGAAAATGTTAAACTACCTACAACCTCATAGCCCATCAGACGCACTAAAATCATTAATAAACCTTGTGACATAAAGAATCCTAGAATAATTCCAAGTACTAAAGAGACAAGCCCTATTACTAAGTTCTCGAAAAAGAGCATTAAGCCGATTTTCTGTTTACGCACACCTAGTAGTGAGTATAGAGCTACTTCCTTTTTACGTTTCTTCATAAAAAACGAGTTGGAGTACGCCATAAAGATGACGATAAAGAATAATAGCACAACAGAAGATGCACTCATCAAACCTTTAATTTGCTGTGACGATTGTTTTAAGGCTGAAAGATCATCGTTATATTTCAATGTGACAAATGTAAAGTAAATAACGATACTGAATACCATCGAGGCGATATATAAAAAGTAATTCGACAAATTACGTTGAATATTTTTACGCGCTAAACTAAATAACGTCATTTACTCCACCTCCGATGCCTGCAAGCACCTGTAAAATCTCTTGGAAGAACTGCTTTCTTGTTTGAGTACCACGATGAATTTCCTTAGAAAGCTGTCCGTCCTGAATGAATAGTATGCGCTGACAGAAGCTTGCTGCAAATGCATCATGCGTAACCATCATAATAGTGGCAGCTTGAGAATGATTCAGATCACTTAAACTTTCAAGCAAGTCTGTTGCTGATTTTGAATCAAGAGCACCAGTCGGCTCATCCGCAAAAATTAATTTCGGCTCTGTTACTAACGCACGGGATGAAGCTGTACGTTGCTTTTGCCCACCTGAAATTTGATATGGATATTTATCGAGTAACTCTTTTATACCAAACAGTGCGGCTATGCGTTCCACCCTTGCATTAATTACCTTTATTGGCATTTTTGCAATCGCGAGCGGCAAAACAATATTTTCACGAACTGTTAAAGAATCAAGTAAGTTATAGTCTTGGAAGATAAACCCTAAATTATCACGGCGAAAATCTGCTAACTCTGCATCCTTCATGCGTGCTAAGTTTGCATCGCCAATAACGATTTCACCAGTCGTTGGCGTATCAATCGTGGCTAATACATTTAGTAGCGTCGATTTCCCAGCCCCTGAAGGCCCCATTACACCAACAAACTCTCCTTTTTCTACTTCAAACGATATATTCGATAGCGCTGTAAATGTATTTGCACCTTTGCCGTAAGTCTTTTCAACATTTTGTACCTTTAATAATGGCGTCATAAACGCTCACCTCTTCTTTCTGACTTTAGTATACGACCCCAAACTTACAGCAAATTTGACGCAAGCTTACAACAACCTTAAATCGTAATGTCAGCCCAACTTTTTAGTTTTATCGAAACACTTTCACGTTTTATCGCCCAACTTTTGAATTTTATCGACATAAAACACAAAAAAGGATTCACACACAAAACTGTGCGTGAATCCTTTAACTTTATTATGCTAATGCTTTTTTTATATCATCCTCAAAGCTACTTGGCTTATCAGCTGATCCGTAACGTCCAACAACCTCACCGTTACGATTCACAAGGAATTTTGTGAAATTCCACTTTACACTGTTGCCAAGAAAGCCTTTTGAATGGGATGTCAGATAATCAAAAATAGGATGTGCATCTTTGCCATTGACCTTCACAATTTCATGCATTGGGAACGTCACACCATACGTCAAGCGACATTGTGACGCTGCTTCCTCAGCAGTCGCTACCTCCTGCTTAAACTGATTTGATGGAAATCCAAGAATCACAAGGCCCTCATCCTGATAATTTTTATATAAACCTTCTAACTCTTCAAATTGCGGTGTAAAACCACATTTGGAAGCCGTATTAACAATTAACATTGCCTTACCCTTATAACGATCTAAGCTATATTCAGTACCATCTTCTAAAGCAACTTGAATGTCGTAAATGCTCATTTCTTATTCCCCCTATGTTATAAACGCGCATTTTTTCTGGCAATCTGCTGTAGAGGATCCCAAACACCATTGAATGGAGGCGCGTAGGCTAAATCTAAATCTAGTAAATCTGGTAACGTCATTTTATTGTATAAAGCTGTTGCAAACACATCGATCCGTTTATCAATTCCTGCCGGTCCAACAATTTGTGCTCCTAAAAGCTGCTGATCTCGCTTACGAACAACAATTTTAATAAATATCCGTTGGGCACCTGGATAATAACCCGCAATATGGCGGGCAGACAATTTAAATGCCTCATATTCAAAACCTAACTCTTTTGCATTACGCTCATTAATACCTGTCGTGGCAATCGTTAAATTGAAAAACTTTAAAATTGAAGTACCCACTATACCACGAAACGGCGCAAACTTACCTGACATATTGAGGCCCGCTAAACGACCTTGCTTATTAGCTGTCGTTCCAAGAGGTACATAATCTAAGCGCTCTTTCACAATATTAAAATGGGTAGCACAATCTCCTGCAGCATAAATATTTTCGACAGATGTCTCTAAATGTCGATTGACAATAATGGCACCATTTTTATCTAGCACGATCCCTGTTCCCTCTAAAAACTGTGTATTCGGTCTAATACCTGTAGCCATAATGACTAAATCCGTATCAAATTCGCCATTGTCCGTAATTACACGCTCAACCCGTTGATTCCCCTCAAACGCCTCTACTTTTGTATTTAGCACAAGCTCGATGTCATTCTTTTTTGCTTCCTCATGAACATGTAGCGCAAGTTCTTCATCTAGAATTCTTGCAACATAGCTACCTCGTTGAATTAATCTTACTTTTTTGCCGCAAGCATGTATCGTCTCGGCCATCTCAAGCCCAATATAACCTGCACCTATAATCGTTACATTTTCTATATCTGACGTTAAATCCGCTAGTAAATCATCTAGCTGAGGTATTGTTTTCACCGTGTGTATACCCGTTAAATCTGAACCCTTCTCCACCGGCATAATAGGATCTGCACCTGTTGCAATAAGTAGCTTATCATAAGGAATTTCAAATGTTTCCCCAGACGACTGCGTTCCAAGAACAAGCTTCTTGTCTACATCAATTCCGTTAACCTCATGACCAACACGTGCATCAATACGATACTTATCACGAAATGTTTCAACGTCTCTTGCGATAAGACGCTTTGTCGATGAAATACGCCCATCTACAACATAGGGCAAGCCACACTGCCCATATGAATAAATAAATCCACGTTCTAAAGAAGTAATCTCTGCTCCTGGTACATTTCGATATATTTCCATTGCTGCTGACATTCCGGCAGCATCTCCACCGATGATTACGTATTTCATCCAACAATCCCCCTTATTTTTTCCTCGTTGCTATTAAGGCTGCATACTGGTCCATAAATAAACGTCTTCTCCCTCCACTTATGATGACACGAACTATATGAATAGCAATAACCATCATTAGAACAAGGGACGCTATAAAGGCTAGCATGGTAATGACAATTTGTAGTACATAGAATGGTGAGTCCATATCTAATTGAATATGGCCTAGAATTGCGATGATCTTAGAAATACATACTACTACGAGAATTGCCGCACAACGGCGCCAAGATTGATATATGGTACTTTTGCCGTTTTCGCTGACCATCGTAAATCGCATAAATTTCATCCCTAACGTTGCGCCATTTGTAAAACTTGGGACAACACCAAATAGCAACAAATACAAAGCAATTTTTACTAAAAATTCTAAAGTATCACTATAACCAATTACAGTACCAATGATCATCCAAATGCAATGTGCAATAAATAAATCTATTGCTAGTGCCAGCAAAATAGATAATGGCTTGACGATATCTTTTTTGGCCATTTCTGCTGCTTTAGCCTCCACCGCTGCATGAGAAGGAAACAGCGCCCATACAACAGGTGCTAAAAAGAACCCTACTAACGCTCCAACACTATTAAGGATTAAATCATCCACATCAAAAATCCGGTATGCACAATTAAAAATGCCATAAATTCCTGTAACTTGTGTTACCTCATAAAACAATGTTAGCAAAAAGCTAAATAGAAATGCACGCTTCCAGTACTCTCTTTTTTTAAGAAAATAACGCAAGTATACGCCAAACGGCATGAGCAGTAAGAAATTGTAGAAAGCTTGGAAAAAAGCTGGTTGTTTCGCGATATAAAGCCATGTAGATGGATTCGTTAGAACAATCCCACTATCTTCTAAAATATCAGTGACAAATTGAAAAGGATGCAAATTATAATAAACTGTATCCGCAGATTGTAGAGAGCAAGTATCTCTTGTTTCTGGGAAAGGTAGCAAAACTAGACACAATGCTGATAAAAAGTAAAAAATAAATGAGAACATAATAATTGTTTTAGAAAAAGATAAGTAGCCGTATTTTCGATACGTATAAATAAGCCAAGGTACAAATAGCGCAAAGGATAGCATGATGGTTATTAAAAAAGCTACAATAATAGAATGTGTATAAACTGACATAAAGCACCTCTTTTTTTAAAATCCTCTTTTTTTATTCTATAACTCAGTTTAACCTTTAAACACAACACTACTATTTCAGCAAGCTTAAATAATTCTTAATAAAAAACAGGTAAAGAAATTTTTCTTTACCTGCACGCTTCACTTATGCTTTTGTAATTTCTTCTTTGCAGAAGGCTAAAATTTCTTCTAGCTCCTCATCCTCTAATGCAAAATCTAAATACTCACCTTCAGCTTTTTCTATGATGAAGTAATTTAAAATAAATGACTCTTCACCTTTTTCAGCGATTAGTACACGAATTTCAATTCCTGCCTCATGATAAAGCTCATCTTCTTCATCAATATCTACATCTAAAATAAATTCGTAACGCTTACCTTCAATAATGTTTGTTGGATCTAAAATTTCTTCCACTGAGAATTGTGTAATTTCCATTGTATTATCTCCTTTAAGTTAACCTGTTCTTTTATATATTAAATCAAATTCAGCATGGGTCAACTAGAAAACTCATATACACCTATAAGTAATTATGCCACAATAAAATGGAACTAATTTAGAGACATGCTTCTCTTAAGGATACTCTACATATTTAAAGGAGGCTTTTTTCTTGAAAGAGCTACTATATTACCAAGATGTTATGCTACGAGAATTTGATGCAACAGTTGTCAGTAAAGGAACTGACGAAGAAGGCCGTAATTACGTGGTGCTATCAAACACTGCTTTTTATCCAACAGGAGGCGGACAACCTCATGACACGGGTACTTTAAATGATATCGAGGTCATTGATGTCGAGAAAATTAATGATGAAATCCGTCATTATATTCAAGGCGACTCTTCAAATTTAGCTGGAGAAATGCATGGTACATTGAATTGGCAACGACGATTTGATCATATGCAGCAGCATGCAGGTCAACATATTTTAACTGCAGCTTTTGTGGAGCTTTTTGATGCACCAACTGTGAGCTTCCACTTAGGTAGTGAGCAGGTCACAATTGATATTGCTGTAGACGCGCTTACAGAAGAACAGCTTGTAGCCGCGGAAGCTCGTGCCAATAACATTATTTTAGAGAATCGTCTAATTGAAACGAAGTGGATTACAGAAAAGGAACTTGAAAACTATAACCTACGTAAAGAGGTAGCGGTCACAGGAGACATCCGACTAGTGATCATTCCCGATTTTGATTACAATGGCTGCGGCGGTACCCATCCAACATCAACGGGACAAGTCAGCGCGATAAAAATTCTTGGAACGGAAAAAATGAAAGGCAATATTCGTGTTTCTTTTGTTTGTGGCCATCGAGTTTTAGCAGAGCTTGCCATGCGAAAAAGAGTACTAGGTGACGTGGCAAGACAATTAAGCGTACCTGAAGCTGAATCCGCTACAGCACTTACAAAAATCTTAACAACACAGAAAAATACAGAAAAAGCACTTTTGGCGGCAAAAGAAGAGCTGCTAAATTATGAAGCAGCAGCTCTAGTTTCAAGTAACGAGCACATTATTACTGCCGCCTTTAATCAGCGCACTATGCAAGAGCTTCAAAAATTAGCAAGAACTATTGTCGCTGAGCAGACAGAAGCTATCGTATTACTTGTTTCAGAAAATGAAGACAAGCTTCAGTTTGTCGCAGCTCGTGGTGCAAAAGTTGAGAAAAGTATGAAGGACATTGCTACAAAGGCACTGCCACTCATTAATGGAAAAGGTGGCGGAAGTGATCAAATGGTACAAGGCGGTGGCGAGCACATGATCTCTACCGAGCAACTATTGGAAGCTATGCAAGAAGTACTAAACTGATCTTTTCGATGATAAATTACAAAAAAGGAGCTCTCCGTTGCTAGGGAAGCTCCTTTTTTCATTCATCCACATCATCACTTGCTGCACGTTCTATTGCTACGATCTCCCCCATCGATGATTATAGTTTAAATAATCAATTCCTAAGAGCTTGCATTTACCAACATATTATCCACAATTAATCCACAGTTTATCTCGATACCATCAAACCAATTTACCAATCGGATGAAATTAAATATTTTTCCAACATTTCCTGATTATAATTTACTTTTTTTGCTGATTATAAAAAATAGAATAGTTTCTATACATTTTGAGAGGAGGATTTCTATGAGTCCTGAAAAAGATATTTCTCGTCGTGATTTTTTAAAAACAACAGGGATCGCAGCAGGCACATTAGTCGGCGGTGGATTAATAGGTGGTCTTGTAGGCTATAACATGCCTGGTAAAGGAACTGCCACGCTTGAGCATGGTCAGCATGGAACTGCTACTGAAGAGACTGGCTCGCCAAAAGCTAAAATGTTTTTTATGAATCAAAGAGATTTTAATATTTTAACAAATGCAACTGAACGTATTTTCCCTGAGGATGATTTAGGTCCAGGAGCAAAGGGCTTAGATGTGCCTTACTTTATCGATCATCAGCTAGCAGGGCAATACGGAAGTAATTCTAAAGAATATATGCATGGACCATTTGGCGAGGGCGCTCCAACACAAGGTTATCAGAGTCGTTTAACACGTGCAGAAATTTTTAAGCAAGGTGTTCAAAAGCTGGAGTCGGAAGCACAGAATCGCTACAAAAAAAGCTTTAATGATTTAGATGGCAAGCAAATGGATGAAATTTTAACGGCCTTCCAGAAAGGTGAAGTGCAAATGAGTGGCGTGACTTCTGCATTCTTCTTTACTTTATTACGCGCAGCAACATTAGAGGGTGCTTATTCTGACCCAATATATGGTGGAAATCGTAATATGGACGGCTGGCGTATGAAAGGCTTCCCTGGTCATCAAATGACGTATATTACTCAAATCGAAGATCCGAAATTCCAAAAAATTGAGCCTAATTCATTAGGCAGCCACTAAATATACGGGGGTGTAGAAAATGGCAACAACATTACCATCTGTAGACGTTGTAACGGTCGGTGTAGGATGGACTGGCGGCATTGTCGCTGCAGAGTGCTCAAAGGCCGGCTTGAAGGTCGTTGGTTTGGAACGTGGACAAAAGCGTGGCACAGAGGATTTTCAGGCTATCCACGACGAGTATCGTTACGCCATTCGTTACGATATAATGCAAAATCTTTCAAAGGAAACGATAACCTTCCGCAATAATCGCAACATGAAAGCATTGCCTATGCGTCAGCTTGGTTCTTTTTTACTCGGTGAAGGGCTTGGAGGAGCTGGTACTCACTGGAATGGCATGACTTATCGTTTCTTACCATATGATTTCCAAATCAAGACATTAACAGACAAACATTATGGATCTAATAAGCTTGGACCTGATTATTTATTACAAGATTGGGGATTAACATACGATGAGCTCGAGCCCTATTTCGATAAGTTCGAAAAAACAACAGGTATTTCTGGTGATGACAAAAATCCATTTAGCGGCAAACGTTCAAATCCTTATCCTACTGGGCCTATGAAAATGACACCCATGCTTGAAAAATTTGAAAAGGCGGCAAAAAACCTTAAACTATCACCTTACATGGTTCCTTCTGCAAACGTATCAGAAGTTTATAAGAACCCTGATGGTGAAACAATTAATGCTTGTCAATATTGCGGTTTCTGTGAACGCTTCGGTTGTGAATATGGTGCCAAGTCATCTGCTGAAATTACTGTTGTTCCTACTGCATTAAAAACAGGTAACTTCGACTTACGCTATAACGCTAACGTTGTCGAAATCTTAAAACAAGGCAATAAAGTGACTGGCGTCAAATACGTCGATACGGTATCTGGTGAAGAATTTATTCAACCCGCGAATGTAGTTGTACTTACAAGTTATGTCTTTAATAATGCGAAGTTATTAATGGTTTCTAAAATCGGAGAACGATATGATCCCGCTACAGGAAAAGGAACACTAGGAAGAAACTATTGCTATCAGATACTCCCTGGAGCTGTAGGGTTCTTTGATGAGCAATTCAACACATTTATGGGTGCGGGTTCTCTCGGCGTAAGCTTAGATGATTATAATGGCGATAATTTCGACCATAGTGACTTAGATTTTATTCATGGTGGAAATATAGCTTTGACACAAACAGGGACTCGCCCTATCGGCTCAAATCCAACGCCTCCTGATACACCGGCATGGGGACCAGAGTTTAAAAAGCAATCGATTTATTACTATACACGCTCATTCGGTATAGGTGCACAAGGTGCTTCGATGCCACATAAGGAAAATTATTTGTCTCTTGATTCTGTATATAAGGATGCTTACGGCTTACCTTTAATGCAGTTAACATACAACTTTACAGATCAAGATCGTGCACTTCATAAATACATTTCAGCACGTGCAGCTGACATTATGAAAGAAATGGGTGCCAAAACCGTTGTTCCAAACGCTGAAATTACTGATTACAATATCGTACCGTATCAAACAACACATAATACAGGCGGGACAGTTATGAGCTTAAAACCGGAGGATGGCGTCGTCAATAATTATCTTCAACATTGGGATGTAGAAAATCTTTTTGCCGTAAGTGCCGGAAGCTTTGCTCACAATAGCGGCTATAACCCTACAGGTACTTTAGGGGCACTAGCTTATCGCTGCGCAGAGGGTGTTGTAAAGTATAGTAAATCAAGTGGTTCTTTAGTGTAGAAGCAATTGATAAGGCTAAATATTTTATTAAAGGAGGCAAGACTTATGGGAGGTCTTGGAGCAATTGGAGTACCTGGCTTAATCATCATTTTAGTGATTGTCTTAATCGTGTTTGGTCCAAAAAAATTGCCAGAAATCGGCGGTGCAGTAGGTAAAACATTTGCAGAATTTAAAAAATCTACGAAGGGGCTTATCGATGACGATGACGAACCTACAAAAAAGGTCGAAAAAAAATCTGATGCTTCGTAGGAGGGTTTCCTATGGATCCATATGAGGACGGAAAAAGAAAATATTTAAGCCCTCTTGATAAGAAAGCAGCTGAGCCTCCCACATCTGTGGAGGCTTTTGTTGAAGTTCCAATAATAGAGACAATCGAACAGGATATTGCAGCTAATCAACCGCTTTTTCCTGTGACATCATTGCTTGAACATATTACAGAACTACGAAAGCAAATTATTAAAGGGCTAATCGTATTTATCCTATTTTTTATAATTGTGTTCTCCACCATTAATATTTGGTTTCCTTTTGTAACTCGAGGCCATTCACTAATCATTTTAGGTCCGTTAGAGGTCATCAAGTTTTACATGACCATTTCCACAACGCTAGCTTTTGGGCTTTCCATGCCATTTCTAGTTCACTTTTTGTGGAGCTTCGTAAAGCCAGGGTTAAAAGAAGAAGAAAGTCGTTTTCTTGGTCTTTATGCACCTATAATGCTTGTACTCTTTTTACTAGGCGTAGCTTTCGGTTATTTTATTGTGAATCCGCTCAGCTACTCATTTTTAGTAAGCGTGGGAGCGACTAATTTTGATGTCATGATATCCGCAAGTGAATATATGCATTTTTTAGTTATGACAACCATACCACTTGGACTACTCTTTGAGTTACCTATAGTAGCCCTCTTTTTATCATCCATCGGTGTATTAACAGCTGAATCCATGAAAAAAATACGAGGCTGGTCTTATATCGCGATGGGGGTCGGTTCTGCTGTCATGACACCACCTGATTTTATTAGCCAGCTACTCGTATTAATACCAATGATTATTTTATATGAGCTAAGTATTTTCCTTGTTAAACGTATTGAACGAAAGCAAATTGAAAGCACTGCGTAGCATTCACGCAGTGCTTATTTTTTCTTTAAATCCATCACAATAATTTCCGGAAGATTAAAAATGCGATATGGTACAGTGCTATTGCCTAATCCTCGACTGACGACCATCCTAGTCTTTCCGTCTTCGTAGACACCAGCTGTATATTTTGGAAATAGCCCCTGCCCTGGCGCAACAAGTCCTCCAAGTCCAGGAATACGAACTTGCCCACCATGTGCATGTCCTGAAAACACCAAATCTATACCATGATTTACATACGTATTAAACACTTCTGGTCGATGCGCCAATAACAGCTTTAGCATATCATCCGGAAGACCAGCTGTTGCAATCTCCAACATTTCTTCCGTCGATCTACCCATTAGCGGATCTTCAATACCAATAATCGCCAAGCGCTCCCCGTTGCGCTCTAGCACGGTCGATTGATTGGTCATTACATGTACACCTAACGATGAGAGCGCCTCATAAATTTCACTTACCTTATTTGTCGCTACCTCATGGTTTCCTAGTACATAATAAACATCCGCTACTTCAACTAGCCCTCGAACTGCCTGTAGGCTTTGCTCCAAATCATAGCGATTGCTATCAATCACATCACCTGTGATAAAAATATAATCTGGATTTGTCGCTTTAACCGCTGCTATCAGTCTCTGTTGATTGTCACCAAAGAGAGCATCATGTAAATCTGATACTTGTACTATGCGAAGCCCATCAAAGCTGGCAGGCACTTTTTCTGATTCGAATACATGCTTATTTACAACCAGCCAGTGATTGTTTACGTACAAAAAAACGACTATAAAAACAAGAAAGAAAACTACGTATAATAATTTTTTCAATCGCAATCGCTCACTTTGTGGCTACTTTTTCAGAGAAATCTCTGACTCTTCTATTATAAGCGTAAAACGTTCGAATTGTAAGTCAATGCTCTGAAAATCCACAGATTGCACAAAAAGAATAACGCAAAATTATTCTCATTGAGTTACTCTTCTATTCGTCACTTCAGCCTTTCTATCCTTCATTTCGACTCTTCTTTCCGTCGTTTCAGCCTTTCTATCCGTCGCTTCGGCTTTATCCGTCACTTTTACTCCTTTATCCATTGCCTTGGCTCTCCTTTCCGTCACCTCGGCCCCTCTTTCCATCGCTTCGATCCTACTATCCGCCGACTAATTTATATAAATACAAAAAAACGCATTTAGACACTCCTTTTAGAAAGTCTAAATGCGTTACCTTGTTTATAAAACTTTTTCTAAGAAATCTTTCGCACGCTGTGTAGACGGAGCTGTAAAAAACTCCTTTGGTGATGCATCCTCTATCAACTTACCACCATCAAGGAATAGTATTCGGTCCGCTACCTCACGAGCAAAGCCCATCTCATGCGTTACGATTAACATGGTCATACCAGTATCCGCAAGATTTTTCATAACAGCCAATACCTCTTTTACCATCTCAGGATCAAGAGCTGAAGTTGGTTCGTCAAATAAAATTACTTTGGGATCCATAGCAAGCGCTCGAGCAATGGCAACACGCTGCTTTTGACCTCCAGACAAACGGTTTGGATATTCATTGCGCTTTTCAAAAAGACCTACCTTCGTTAATAAATCTTCTGCCTTTTTGATAGCAGCTGTCTTGTCCATACCCTTAACATTGATTGGTGCATATGTTAAATTTTCAAGTACTGTTTTATGAGGGAAAAGATGAAAATGTTGAAATACCATGCCAACTTCTTCACGGATCTTCATAATATCTGTCCCTTTATCCGTCAGGACGTCACCAGCAATTGTAATTTTTCCGCTCGTTGGCTCCTCTAACAAATTTAAGCAACGTAAGAATGTTGATTTACCAGATCCTGATGGTCCAATAATGGCAATTACTTCTTTTTCTTTAATTTCTGTTGAAATACCCTTTAGTACTTCATTTTGTCCATATGATTTGTGTAAATCTTCAATTTTAATCACTTTTTCTCATTCCTTTCTCAATTCGTTTACCAAGGAACGTTAATACAAGCGTCATAATGTAGTAGATTACACCTGCAATTAGTAAAGGCTCGAGATAGCGATATGTTGCGCCACCTACAATATACGCTCGACGCATAATATCAAGTGCACTAATAACTGTTACAACGGCTGTTTCTTTATTTAATGTAATAAACTCATTCACTAAAGATGGTAATATATTTTTTACTGCTTGTGGGATAATAATATCCTTCATCATTTTTGCATATGGAATACCAAGTGCCTGTGCCGCTTCCATCTGTCCTTTATCCACCGCATTAATACCACCACGAATGATTTCAGAAATATAAGCACCTGAGTTTAACCCGAATGCAATAATAGCAGTTGGAACTGGGTCAATTTGAATATCTAATAGCTGTGGCACTGCATAGTAAATAATCATTAATTGTAGTACGAGCGGCGTACCACGGAAAATCGATGTATAAAAATCTGCAAACCAGCGCAAGACATTCACTTTACCAATTTTGCATAAAGCTAGTAATATACCAATTATAAAACCGATGATTGATGCACCGATTGCAATTTGAAGTGTAACACCTATTCCTTTTAATATATAAGGAATAGAGGGAATGATAGCTGTAAAATCTAAATTCACAGCGTCCCCTCCTTTCTCGTTCTTTTTTTAGGAAATGAAAAGCGCAAGCGATAGCCCTATATAGAGCTATCGCATTTCAACCTGCTTATTGAACTTTTAACCATTTTTCTTCTAACTCTTTAATTTTGCCTTCATCTTCTAGTTCTTTTAACGCTTTGTTAATTTTATCTTTAAGATCGCTACCTTTTTGAACAGCGATTGCTTTGAAGTCTTCAGGTTGCTCTTTAACTGGGAACGCTTCTAGTTCATCGTTTGTTTTCAAATAACCTTTTGCTACACCACTTTCTACAATCCCAGCATCTAAACGTTTAGACATCATGTCTTGGATAATTTCAGGAATTCGTGTACGTCCTTCAACTGTTGCATCTACTTCTTTAGCAATAGTATTACCTAAATTTTCTTGGATAGAAGCTGTTTGTACACCGATCTTTTTACCAGCTAAGTCAGCCTCTTTTTTAATACCACTATCTTTTTTTACAATGATCACTTGCTCTGTTTGATTATATTTATCAGAGAAGTCTACAACTTTTTCACGTTCTTTGTTCGGTGACATTCCAGAAATAACAACATCAACTTTACCTGCTTGTAGAGCTGGCACTAGGCTGTTGAAGTCTATATCTTGAACTTGCATTTCTACACCCAATTTTTCACCAACTAATTTAATTAAATCGATATCAAAACCGATAATTTCTTCACCTTTTGCTACATCAACATACTCAAATGGTGCATAATCAGATGATGTACCTACTTTTAATACTTGCTTTTCTTCTGTGCCTTTGTCAGCATTTGAACTTGCATTATTCGCTTTATCTTCTTTTGTGCCACATGCCGCTAGTACACCAATGACTAGAACGAGCATTAGCATGAAAAATTTGTTCTTCATATTCAACAATCTCCTTTTATTTATGTTTTATTGTTTATGAGAATCTAGTTCTCGAAAATAGCTAAATGGATATTTATTCACTTTTAAGAATAAAAAATCTATCTGCTAATTAAGATATACTCTTTTTAAACAATAATCAAGCTAAACTAAAAATTTTTGGATAAAATATTATACACAAAATTTTCTGATAAATCAATTTATTCGAACCTGAAAACCAACTCACCTTGAATGCACGTTATCTTACTATTTTCTAATTGCTCTATAATTATCCCTACATCACAAGAATTCCATAAAATAACTTAGCTGTCTGAAAAAAATAGACCCCCAAAAATTGGAGGTCTTCTACTTATCTTATTTTTCATCTGCGAATAGCTTAGATTTCAATTCGTCTTCACCAGATCCTTCCGCTAAAGGTACGCGAGAACGGTACGCTGCACGACATATTAAATGCCCTGCCACAGGAGCTGTTACAAAGACGAAGACAATTCCTAAAATTAAACGTACACTGACATATCCGTCATGCACCCAAAAGTAAATAAATGTGCCCAATAGACATGTTAAGACCGACAATGTCGAACTTTTCGTTGCAGCATGTGAGCGTGT
>Ga0213823_1001149_pt1 | contig 17275 bp, 14 predicted proteins | sample MC6MC0907MG_FD_179887 | JGI IMG/M metagenome (GOLD analysis project Ga0213823, IMG submission 179887) | Enriched soil aggregate microbial communities from Iowa State University, Ames, United States - MC6-MC0907-MG | ecosystem: Environmental > Terrestrial > Soil > Unclassified | place: USA: Iowa...
GACGCAGGAGTTTGAGGCAAAAAAAAGCCCGCTGGTGCGGGCTTGATCGTGACCAGCGGAGACCAAGCTTTGGGCCCGGCCGGTCATCTATTTGTGAAAACGTGCAGCTTTTCTGTGAACCTACACCGAATCAGAAGTCCAGGTTCGATACCGACAGGGCGTTGCTTTCGATGAACTCGCGACGTGGCTCGACCGCATCACCCATCAGGGTGTTGAAGATCTGGTCCGCGGCGATCGCATCTTCGATGGTGACCTTGAGCATGCGGCGCACGGTTGGGTCCATCGTGGTTTCCCACAGCTGGTCCGGGTTCATCTCACCCAGCCCCTTGTATCGCTGGATGGTGTGACGCTTGGTGGTCTCGTTCATCAGCCAATCGAGGCCTTCCTTGAACTCGACAATCGCCTTGCGACGCTCACCGCGCTGCACGTAGGCACCTTCACCCAGCAGGCTAGCCAGCTTGGAGCCGATGTTGACCACAGTGCGGTAGTCATTACTGCCGAAGAAGTCGCGGTTGAAGGTGATGTAGCTGGCCAGGCCGTGGGAGGTGATTTCCACTTCCGGCAGCCACACATTTCGTTCCTTGTCTTCGCGCAGCGTAGCCTTGTACGCCAGGCCAGACTTCTGGCTGTTGTTAAGGCGTTCTTGCAGCTTAGCCAACCAGCTCTCCATGACAGCGTGGTCGCCCAGCTGCTCCAGGGTGACTTCCGGCAGATAGATGAAGTGCTCGGTCAGCTCTTCCGGGTACAGGCGCGACAAACGCTTGAGCGTCTTCATCACGCTACGGAATTCGTTGACCAACGCTTCCAGTTGTACACCGGAAACGGCTGGCGCCGATTCGTCCAGGTGCAGGCTGGCATCTTCGAGGGCCGATTGGGTCATGTATTCTTCCATGGCCTCGTCGTCCTTGATGTACTGCTCCTGCTTGCCTTTCTTCACCTTGTACAGCGGTGGCTGCGCAATGTAGATGTAGCCACGCTCGACCAGCTCAGGCAGCTGACGGAAGAAGAAGGTCAGCAACAAGGTACGAATGTGCGAACCGTCAACGTCAGCATCGGTCATGATGATGATGTTGTGATAGCGCAGCTTGTCGATGTTGTACTCTTCGCGACCGATGCCACAGCCCAGCGCAGTGATCAGCGTGCCCACTTCCTGGGACGAGATCATCTTGTCGAAACGCGCTTTCTCGACGTTGAGGATCTTGCCCTTCAGCGGCAGGATTGCCTGGGTACGACGGTTACGGCCTTGCTTGGCCGAACCACCTGCGGAGTCACCCTCCACCAGGTACAGTTCGGAAAGGGCAGGGTCCTTCTCCTGGCAGTCCGCCAGTTTGCCCGGCAGGCCAGCGATGTCCAGCGCACCTTTACGGCGCGTCATTTCACGAGCCTTGCGCGCGGCTTCACGGGCGCGGGCCGCGTCGATCATCTTGCCGACAACCGCTTTGGCTTCGTTCGGGTTTTCCAGCAGGAAGTCGGAGAAGTACTTGTTCATCTCCTGTTCCACGGCGGTTTTCACCTCCGAGGAGACCAGCTTGTCCTTGGTCTGCGAGCTGAACTTAGGGTCCGGAACCTTGACCGAAATAATCGCGGTCAGGCCTTCACGGGCATCGTCACCGGTGGTGGCGACCTTGTTTTTCTTCGCCAGGCCTTCCTGCTCGATGTAGCTGTTCAAGCTACGGGTCAGCGAGGAACGGAAACCGACCAGGTGGGTACCACCATCGCGCTGCGGGATGTTGTTGGTGAAGCACAGTAGGTTTTCGTTGAAGCTGTCGTTCCACTGCAGGGCGACTTCAACACCCACGCCATCATCACGCTGCACATTGAAGTGGAACACCTGGGAGTTGACCGGAGTCTTGTTGGTGTTCAGGTACTCAACGAACGCACGCAGGCCGCCTTCATATTTGAAGTACTCTTCCTTACCCGAGCGCTCGTCCTTCAGCAGAATACCCACGCCAGAGTTCAGGAACGACAGTTCACGAATACGCTTGGCCAGGATGTCCCAGCTGAAGTGAATGTTCTTGAAGGTTTCAGCCGACGGCTTGAAGTGGATGTGAGTACCGGTGGTTTCGCTTTCGCCCACAATGGCCATAGGCGCCTGTGGAACACCGTGTACGTAAGTCTGTTCCCAGATCTTGCCACTACGGCGAACGGTGAGTACCAGCTTCTCGGAAAGGGCGTTTACAACCGAAACACCTACACCGTGCAGACCGCCGGAAACCTTGTAGGAGTTGTCGTCGAACTTACCGCCAGCGTGCAGCACGGTCATGATGACCTCGGCTGCGGAAACGCCTTCTTCTTTATGCACGTCGACCGGAATGCCGCGACCGTTGTCGCGCACACTGATGGATTCATCCGTGTGGATGATGACGGTGATGTCATCGCAGTGCCCGGCGAGGGCTTCGTCGATCGAGTTGTCGACCACCTCGAAGACCATGTGGTGCAGGCCGCTACCGTCATCGGTGTCGCCAATGTACATGCCGGGACGCTTGCGCACGGCATCCAAACCTTTCAGCACCTTAATGCTGGAGGAGTCGTACGTTTGATTTTCGCTCATGCCTTCACTCCCGATGGTCGTGGGTCTGGGTGATACAGCCTTGTTCCACGTGGAACAAAGCAACTGGCGTTTCCGTCTGCCAGCCTTCCCTCAGTAATTCGTGATCTACACAGGTGATGAACACCTGGCAGCGTAATTCTTCTAGCAAGCGGCACAGCGCACGGCGATGCTGATCGTCCAATTCGGACGGCAAGTCATCCACCAGATAAATACAGTGTCCGCGGCGGGCCTGGCTAACGAGGTGACCTTGGGCAATGCGCAATGCACAGACCACCAACTTTTGCTGACCACGCGACAAGATGTCGGCTGCGTTATTGGCAGCCAGACGAAGACGTAGATCAGCACGCTGCGGACCGGCCTGGGTGTGGCCCATCTGCTGATCGCGAAGAAGAGAAGAGGCGAGTACTTCGTTGAGTTCCCGGTCCTTGTCCCAGCCTCGGTAGTAGCTAAGGGTCAACCCGTCCAGCTCGACCAGTTCGCTCAGGGTTTGCTCGAAGACGGGCTTCAAGGCCTTGATGTAGTTGCGACGGTATTCATCTATTTCGGCACTGGCGAGGCACAATTCCCGGTCCCAGGCCGCTTGCGAAGCTGGGTCAAGTGTACCATGCCGCAACCATGAGTTCCGCTGCCGCAGCGCCTTCTGCAGCCGTTGCCAGGCCGGCATAAAGCGGGGTTCCACGTGGAACACTCCCCAATCCAGAAACTGCCGCCGGATCTTCGGCGCACCTTCCAGTAAGCGGAAACTGTCTGGGTTGATTAGCTGTAGCGGCAAAAGCTCAGCCAGCTGAGCGGCGCTCTTGGCGTTCTGCCCGTCTATACGGATAGTGAAATCGCCCGCCCGCTCACGCGATACGCCCAGGTTGGTAGTGCCGCCTTCGGCCAGCTGCACTTCGCCAAAAACGGTGCACGCCGCTTGCTCGTACTGAATGACAGGGTTCAGGCGAGTGCTGCGAAACGACCTGGCCAGCCCAAGCAAGTGAATCGCTTCAAGCACACTCGTCTTGCCGCTGCCGTTGGCGCCGTAGAGGATATTGATGCGCGGGGAGGGTGAGAGGGTCACCGGGTGCAGATTGCGCACCGCGGTGACCATGATACGTCTAAGGGACATTAGGCCTGCTACGTGTTACAGACGCATCGGCATGACAACATAGGACGAGTCGTCATTGCCCGCTTCCTGCAGCAGCGCACTGCTGTTGGAGTCGGACAGAATCAGACGCACCTGTTCTGTAGTCATCACACCCAATACGTCCAGCAGGTAGCTGACGTTGAAGCCGATCTCTAGCGAGGTGCCTTCATAGTCCACGCTGATCTCTTCTTCTGCTTCTTCCTGCTCAGGGTTGTTGGCCTGAATCTTCAGCTGGCCTGCAGCCAACTGCAGGCGGATACCGCGGTACTTCTCGTTAGACAAGATCGCGGTGCGGCTGAACGCTTCACGCAGCGCCTGACGGTCGCCGATCACCAGCTTGTCACCGCCCTTGGGCAGTACTCGCTCGTAATCCGGGAACTTGCCGTCCACCAGTTTCGAGGTGAAGGTGAATTCGCCAGTGGTCGCACGGATGTGGTGCTGACCCAGGACGATGCTGACCATGCCTTCTGGGTCGGTTAGCAGGCGCGCCAGCTCGAGGATACCTTTACGCGGCACGATTACCTGGTGACGCTCATCCTGCTCGATGGCTGTGCTCATGGAGCACAGCGCGAGGCGGTGACCGTCAGTGGAGACTGCGCGCAGGGTATTGCGAGATACCTCGAGCAGCATGCCGTTGAGGTAGTAACGCACGTCCTGTTGAGCCATGGCGAAACTGGTGCGCTCGATCAGGCGACGCAGCTTGCTCTGCTCCAGGTTGCAAGTGAGCGAACCTGGGCCTTCTTCCACCGTCGGAAAGTCGTTGGCAGGCAGGGTCGACAGGGTGAAACGGCTACGGCCGGCCTTGACCAACAGCTTCTGCTCGTCGACCTTGATATCGATCAGAACGTCGTTCGGCAGGCTCTTGCAGATGTCCATCAGCTTGCGCGCCGGGACAGTGATTTCGCCGGGCTCTGCCGGCTCTTCCAGTTGCACGCGGCCTACCAGTTCGACTTCCAGGTCGGTACCGGTCAACGACAACTGCTGGCCTTGCACGACCAGCAGTACGTTGGACAGGACCGGCAAGGTCTGACGGCGCTCGACGACACCGGCGACCAGTTGCAGGGGTTTCAACAGGGCTTCGCGTTGAATGGTGAAATGCATGGTCTAGTCCCTTGCCTTCAATTAGCTGCGCTGACGGCCATCAGGTAGTCAGCGTGCGCAGCAGGTTCTTGTAGTCCTCGCGGATGTCCGCGTCGGATTCTTTCAGTTCGTTGATCTTGCGGCAGGCGTGCAGCACGGTGGTGTGGTCACGGCCGCCAAACATGTCGCCGATCTCCGGCAGACTGTGGTTTGTCAGCTCCTTCGACAACGCCATGGCCACCTGACGCGGGCGGGCGACCGAGCGCGAACGGCGCTTGGACAACAGATCGGAGATCTTGATCTTGTAGTACTCAGCGACAGTGCGCTGAATGTTATCCACACTCACCAGCTTGTCTTGCAGCGCCAGCAAGTCCTTCAGCGATTCACGAATCAGCTCGATGGTGATGTCGCGGCCCATGAAGTGCGAGTGGGCGATAACCCGCTTCAATGCGCCTTCAAGTTCACGCACGTTGGAGCGAATACGCTGGGCGATGAAAAACGCCGCATCGTGCGGCAGCTCGACCTTGGCCTGGTCGGCCTTCTTCATCAGGATCGCCACGCGGGTTTCCAGCTCCGGCGGCTCCACGGCCACCGTCAAACCCCAGCCGAAACGTGACTTCAGGCGCTCTTCCAGGCCTTCGATCTCTTTCGGATAGCGGTCGCTGGTAAGAATCACCTGCTGACCACCTTCAAGCAGCGCGTTGAAGGTGTGGAAAAACTCCTCCTGCGAACGCTCCTTGCGGGCGAAGAACTGGATGTCGTCGATCAGCAACGCATCGACCGAACGGTAGAAGCGTTTGAATTCATTGATCGCGTTGAGCTGCAAGGCCTTGACCATGTCGGCGACGAAACGCTCGGAATGCAGGTAGACCACCTTGGCATTCGGGTTCTTCTTCAACAGATGGTTACCCACAGCGTGCATCAGGTGCGTCTTGCCCAGGCCTACACCGCCATACAGGAACAGCGGGTTGTAACCGTGCTTGGGGTTGTCGGCAACCTGCCAGGCAGCAGCCCGGGCCAGCTGGTTCGACTTACCTTCGACGAACGTTTCGAAGGTGAAGGTGCGGTTCAGGTAGCTGGTGTGCTTGAGCGCACCTTCTACCTGCACGTTGCGCTGTTCGGTGCGACCTGATGCGACGGTTGCCGGAGCGCTGTCGGCCATCGAGTCATAAGTGTCGCGCGAAGACGGCTCGGCCGGGTCGTTGGCCATCACGGGCTCGGCCACCGGCGACGACACTGGGCCAGCCACCGCCAAGACGGGTGCGGCTGCAGGTTGCGCAGGATTCTGCGCCAGAGAAGCAGCTACCGCCGCGCTGACCGGTGCATTAGGTGCAGCGCGCGGGGCGGAGCTGCGACGGCTGCCTATTAACAAGGAAAGGGCAGGCGCAATGCCGGTCCCGTTCTCACCCAACAGTTCGAGCAGACGGCCGAGGTACTTTTCATTCACCCAATCGAGAACGAAACGGTTAGGCGCATACACGCGCAACTCGTCGCCTTCGGCTTCGACCTGTAGTGGACGGATCCAGGTGTTGAATTGCTGGGCAGGCAGTTCATCGCGCAGAAGCTCCACGCACTGCTGCCAAAGTTCCACTGACACGGATATCCCCTGAGTTTGAAAGCCGGATGAGGCAAAAACAAACCGCCATTGTACCGGTCGAGCGACCAGTTATCCACATGTGGAAACATTCAGAGCCATGACAAAACAGCCATTTAGCGACCAAAAAGACACTTCAGCACTGTGAATAAGCTCTGTGGATAACCGTACCTGAGGGCTATGCACAACCCTGGGTCGAGCCCTGTTGATAACTCACCTGTGGATAATGTCCCTTTTCATCCACAGGCTATGCTCAGCCGTGACACAAGCGCAGCACCGGTTGTGGACAACGTTTCAAAACTCTGTACAGCCCGTGAGTCATGGCTTCTAGCGGTTTATCCACAGATACTTATCCACTTAAGATTTATAAGTTATTCAGAAAAGCTTTTTATATGTCTCTTCTTTTTTTTCATTTTGTCATCCGTTTGCCTGCTCGATCATGCTCCGCCCCGACGAACGTTGGAAGGGGGTCACCCACAGCACCATCCATAAGGAAAGGCTGGTTGGAAATTGACCTATTGGCTTGCTTTCTCTAGAATCGCCGATCTCTTAAAAAGGGGGCCATTCCGGCCCGTTGTCGACAAACCCAGGTAACAACGCCATGAAACGTACTTTCCAACCAAGCACCATCAAGCGCGCTCGCACCCACGGCTTCCGTGCCCGTATGGCTACCAAGAACGGCCGCGCTGTTCTGTCGCGTCGTCGTGCCAAAGGCCGTAAGCGTCTGGCCATTTGATTTTTCGGCACAGGTGGTGAGTCAGGACTTCAGTCGGGAAAAGCGACTGCTTACACCCCGGCATTTCAAAGCGGTCTTCGACTCCCCAACCGGCAAGGTTCCAGGGAAAAACCTGCTGATCCTTGCTCGCGAGAACGGTCTCGATCACCCACGCCTCGGCTTGGTGATCGGCAAGAAGAGCGTCAAGCTCGCTGTTCAACGCAATCGCCTCAAGCGCTTGATGCGCGATTCCTTCCGTCTGCACCAGCACATGCTGGCTGGCCTGGACATAGTGATCGTCGCGCGCAAGGGATTGGGTGAGATAGAAAACCCGGAATTGCACCAACACTTTGGCAAGCTCTGGAAACGCCTGGCGCGCAGCCGGCCCACTCCAGCGGCAGACGCCAATTCCGCAGGGGTAGACAGTCAAAATGCGTAAACTGGCCCTCGTTCCGATCCAGTTTTACCGTTACGCCATCAGTCCTCTGATGGCCAGCCACTGTCGTTTCTACCCCAGTTGCTCCTGTTATGCGTTAGAAGCCATTGAAACTCATGGCCTCTTGCGTGGCGGGTGGCTAACCGTTCGTCGCCTGGGGCGTTGTCATCCGTGGAACGACGGTGGTTTCGATCCCGTTCCCCCCGCGCCTTCCTCCCGAACTTCTTCGATAGCCGAGTAATCATGGATATTAAACGCACGATCCTGATCGCCGCCCTGGCAATCGTGTCCTACGTCATGGTCCTGAAGTGGAACGATGACTACGGCCAGGCTGCCCTGCCGACTCAGAATACTGCTGCCAGCACAGTTGCTCCGGGCCTGCCCGATGGCGTACCTGCCGCAAACAACGGCGCCAGCGCCGATGTACCGAGCGCCAACGGCGAGGCGAGCCCTGCCGAACTGGCACCCGTTGCACTCAGCAAGGATCTGATCCGGGTCAAGACCGATGTCCTGGAACTGGCTATCGACCCAGTCGGCGGTGACATCGTCCAGCTGAACCTGCCGAAGTACCCACGCCGTCAGGACCATCCGGATATTCCGTTCCAGCTGTTCGACAACGGTGGCGAGCGTGTGTACCTGGCCCAGAGCGGCCTGACCGGCGCCAATGGCCCGGATGCCCGTTCTACCGGCCGTCCGCTCTATGCAGCCGAGCAGAAGTCCTACCAGCTGGCCGACGGCCAGGAACAACTGGTTGTCGACCTGAAGTTCAGCGACAACGGCGTCAACTACATCAAGCGCTTCAGCTTCAAGCGCGGTGAGTACGACCTGAACGTCAGCTACCTGATCGACAACCAGAGCGGCCAGGCCTGGAGCGGCAACATGTTTGCCCAGCTCAAGCGTGACGCCAGCGGCGATCCATCTTCGAGCACTGCAACCGGTACTGCCACGTACCTGGGCGCTGCCCTGTGGACAGCTGGCGAGCCGTACAAGAAAGTGTCGATGAAGGACATCGACAAAGGTAGTTTGAAAGAAAATGTGTCCGGCGGCTGGGTTGCCTGGCTGCAGCACTACTTCGTGACTGCGTGGATCCCTGCCAAGTCCGACAACAACGTTGTTCAGACGCGCAAGGACAGCCAGGGCAACTACATCATCGGCTACACCGGCCCAGCCATCAGCGTACCTGCTGGCGGTAAGGTCGAAACCAGCGCGATGCTGTACGCCGGTCCGAAAATTCAGTCCAAGCTCAAGGAGTTGTCCCCAGGCCTGGAACTGACCGTCGACTACGGCTTCCTGTGGTTCATCGCCCAGCCGATCTTCTGGCTGCTGCAACATATCCACAGCCTGTTGGGTAACTGGGGCTGGTCGATCATCGTCCTGACCATGCTCATCAAGGGCCTGTTCTTCCCGCTGTCGGCTGCCAGCTACCGCTCGATGGCGCGTATGCGTGCCGTTGCGCCGAAGCTTGCTGCGCTGAAGGAACGCTTCGGTGACGATCGCCAGAAGATGTCCCAGGCGATGATGGAGCTGTACAAGAAAGAGAAGATCAACCCGCTGGGTGGCTGCCTGCCGATCCTGGTTCAGATGCCGGTATTCCTGGCCCTGTACTGGGTACTGCTGGAAAGCGTAGAGATGCGCCAAGCCCCATGGATGCTGTGGATCACCGACCTGTCGATCAAGGATCCGTTCTTCATCCTGCCGATCATCATGGGCGCGACCATGTTCATCCAGCAGCGCCTGAACCCGACGCCGCCGGATCCGATGCAGGCCAAGGTGATGAAAATGATGCCAATCATCTTCACCTTCTTCTTCCTGTGGTTCCCGGCTGGCCTGGTGCTGTACTGGGTTGTGAACAACTGCCTGTCGATTTCGCAGCAGTGGTACATCACCCGCCGTATCGAAGCAGCGACCAAAAAAGCTGCTGCTTGACGGGCTACTGCGCTAGCCTGTGAATAAAAACGCCCCCTCGGGGGCGTTTTTGCTATCTGTCGTTTTTGTCGTAGAGGCTTTCGAGCATGAACACTGTGCGTGAAACCATCGCTGCCATCGCTACTGCCCCAGGCCGTGGAGGCGTGGGCATCGTCAGGCTGTCCGGGCCACTGGCGGCCCAGGCTGGCCAGCTCATTACCGGCCGCACGCTGACGCCGCGCCATGCCCATTACGGCCCGTTCCGCGACCAGGAAGGGCTGGTGCTGGATGAGGGCATTGCGCTGTTCTTCCCTGGGCCGAACTCGTTCACCGGCGAAGACGTGCTCGAGTTGCAAGGGCACGGCGGCCCGGTGGTGCTGGACATGCTGCTGCAGCGTTGCGTACAGGTCGGCTGCCGGCTGGCGCGCCCCGGCGAGTTCAGCGAGCGGGCATTCCTCAACGACAAGCTCGACCTGGCCCAGGCCGAAGCCATCGCCGACCTGATCGAGGCCAGCTCCAGCCAGGCGGCGCGCAATGCCCTGCGCTCGCTCCAGGGCGAATTTTCCAAACGTGTGCACAGCCTTACCGAAGCGCTGATCGCGTTACGGATCTACGTCGAGGCGGCCATCGACTTCCCTGAGGAAGAAATCGATTTCCTCGCCGATGGCCATGTCCTGTCGATGCTCGATACCGTGCGCGCCGAGTTGTCCACAGTGCAGCGTGAAGCCGGGCAGGGTGCATTGCTGCGCGACGGCATGACAGTCGTGATTGCCGGCAGGCCCAATGCCGGCAAGTCGAGCTTGCTGAACACCCTCGCCGGGCGTGAGGCGGCTATCGTCACCGACATCGCCGGCACCACTCGGGACATTCTGCGTGAACATATCCACATCGACGGCATGCCGCTGCATGTGGTCGATACAGCGGGCTTGCGCGACACCGACGACCATGTGGAAAAGATTGGTGTAGAACGCGCGCTCAAGGCCATTGGCGAGGCCGATCGGGTGTTGCTGGTGGTCGACTCCACCGCGCCGGAAGCCTGCGACCCGTTCGCCTTGTGGCCTGAGTTTCTGGACCAGCGGCCCGAGCCGGGCAAGGTCACGCTGATACGTAACAAGGCTGATCTCAGTGGCGAGCAGGTGGGGCTTGAGCAGTGCGACGACGGCCACGTGACGATCACTTTGAGCGCCAAGGGCGACGACCAGGGGCTGCAGTTGCTGCGCGATCACCTGAAGGCTTGCATGGGCTATGAACAGACCGCCGAGAGCGGCTTTAGCGCCCGTCGCAGGCACCTGGATGCCCTGCATCAGGCCAGCACCCACCTGGAACATGGCCGTGCGCAATTGACCCTGGCCGGTGCTGGAGAGCTGCTGGCCGAGGACCTGCGGCAGGCACAACAAGCGCTTGCCGAGATCACTGGGGCGTTCAGTTCCGATGACCTGCTAGGGCGGATCTTCTCCAGTTTCTGCATCGGCAAATAGTTTTTTTCGCCAAACCATCCACAGCCGCTCCCTTCGGAGCGGCTTTTTTTTGCCTGAAATTCGAGTAATCCAGAAACCTGACGCGTACCTGGCCAAGAAAATTTCAAGCGAAGACCGCAAATCTACGCTCAGGAGCCCTGTGGAAAACTAACCATAGGCTCAGTTGATAACCCTGCTTTTTTCATGAGGACAAAACCGCCTGTGGGTAAATGGGCATTTCATCCACAGGCTAAATCGGCTTATCCAGAGCCCTCAGGGCACTCCAGGCACAGGGTTTAATTTTGCTGTACACAGCGGATATAGTGGGCTACAGAACTTTATCCACAGAACATGCCGTGCATAAGAATAAACATAAAAACAAAGCTTTTTAAATTTCTTCTCTCTGATTTCTGTTGTCTGCCACTCATCCACAGCCTGGTCAAAATTTGCCCATAAGGTTTCTTTAGAGGGGGTGAAGTCCCTATACTTGTCCGCTTACCTTCTCTATTCGCAAAAACAGGCACGAGGTGCGTGGTGGATTTCCCTTCCCGTTTTGAAGTGATCGTCATCGGCGGCGGCCATGCCGGTACCGAGGCTGCGCTTGCGTCTGCACGCATGGGTGTAAAAACCCTGCTGCTGACCCATAACGTGGAAACCCTCGGTCACATGAGCTGCAACCCGGCCATCGGTGGCATCGGCAAAAGCCATCTGGTCAAAGAGATCGATGCGCTCGGCGGTGCAATGGCACTGGCCACCGACAAGAGCGGCATCCAGTTCCGCGTCCTGAACAACCGCAAGGGGCCGGCCGTGCGCGCCACCCGTGCACAGGCAGACCGCGCCATCTACAAGGCTGTGGTACGCGAGATCCTGGAAAACCAGCCCAACCTGTGGATATTCCAGCAGTCCTGTGACGACCTGATCGTCGAGCAGGACCAGGTCAAAGGCGTGGTCACGCAGATGGGCCTGCGCTTTTTCGCCGACTCCGTCGTACTGACTACCGGCACTTTCCTCGGCGGCCTTATCCACATTGGCCTGCAGAACCATTCCGGTGGGCGTGCCGGCGATCCACCTTCGATTGCCCTGGCTCACCGCATGCGTGAACTGCCGCTGCGCGTCGGCCGCCTGAAAACCGGTACCCCACCGCGTATCGATGGGCGTTCGGTGGACTTTTCGGTCATGACCGAGCAACCGGGCGACACGCCGATCCCGGTCATGTCGTTCATGGGCAACGCGGCGATGCACCCGCGCCAAGTCAGCTGCTGGATTACCCACACCAACGCGCGCACCCACGAAATCATCGCCTCGAACCTCGACCGTTCGCCGATGTATTCCGGTGTAATCGAAGGCGTCGGCCCACGTTACTGCCCGTCGATCGAAGACAAGATCCACCGCTTTGCCGACAAGGAAAGCCACCAGGTGTTCATCGAGCCGGAAGGCCTGACCACCCACGAGCTGTACCCCAACGGGATTTCAACTTCGTTGCCGTTCGACGTGCAGCTGCAGCTGGTTCGCTCGATCCGCGGCATGGAAAACGCCCACATCGTCCGCCCGGGCTATGCGATCGAGTACGACTACTTCGACCCGCGTGACCTCAAGTACAGCCTCGAGACCAAAGTCATCGGCGGCCTGTTCTTCGCGGGCCAGATCAACGGCACAACCGGTTACGAAGAAGCCGGCGCCCAGGGCCTGTTGGCCGGGACCAACGCCGCGTTGCGCGCGCAAGGCCGCGAAAGCTGGTGCCCGCGCCGTGACGAGGCGTACATCGGGGTACTGGTCGACGACCTGATCACCCTGGGTACCCAGGAGCCGTACCGCATGTTCACCTCGCGTGCCGAATACCGGCTGATTCTGCGTGAAGACAACGCCGACCTGCGCCTGACCGAGAAAGGCCGTGAGCTTGGCCTGATTGACGACGAGCGCTGGGCGGCGTTCTGCGCCAAGCGCGACGGCATCGAGCGCGAAGAACAACGCTTGAAGTCGACCTGGGTGCGCCCGAACACACCGCAAGGCCAGGCCGTTGTGGATAAGTTCGGTACCCCATTGAGCCACGAATACAGCCTGCTCAACCTGCTGGCCCGTCCCGAAATCGACTACGCCGGGCTGATCGAAGCCACCGGCGGTGAGGTGATCGATCCACAGGTTGCCGAACAGGTCGAGATCAAGACCAAGTACGCCGGTTACATCGACCGCCAGCAGGATGAGATCGCGCGCCTGCGGGCCAGCGAAGACACCCGCCTGCCTGTGGATATCGACTACACCACGATTTCCGGCCTGTCCAAGGAGATTCAGGGCAAGCTCGGCCAGACTCGCCCGGAAACCCTGGGCCAGGCTTCGCGTATCCCAGGCGTCACGCCTGCGGCGATTTCCCTGTTGCTGATTCATCTGAAAAAACGCGGCGCTGGCCGCGAATTGGAGCAAAGCGCTTGAGTTCCCTGGTCACCCCGCAACACGCTGAAGAGTTGTCCACAGGCGCGCGCCAGCTCGGTGTCGAGCTGAGCGCCGAACAACATGAACGTCTGCTCAGCTACCTGGCCTTGTTGATCAAGTGGAACAAAGCGTACAACCTGACCGCGGTGCGCGACCCGGACGAGATGGTTTCGCGCCATCTGCTCGACAGCCTCAGCGTCATGGAATTTATCCACAACGCGCGCGACAGCTGGCTGGATGTCGGCAGCGGTGGTGGCATGCCGGGTATTCCCTTGGCTATCCTGCACCCGCACAAACGCGTGACCGTGCTGGATGCCAATGGCAAGAAAACCCGTTTCCTCACCCAGGTGAAAATGGAGTTGAAGCTCGACAACCTCACGGTTATCCACAGCCGGGTCGAGGCCTTCCAGCCACCACAGCCGTTCAGCGGCATCATCTCCCGCGCCTTCAGCAGCATGGAGAACTTCACCAACTGGACCCGCCACTTGGGCGACACCGGGACGCAATGGCTTGCAATGAAGGGGCTGCATCCTGCCGATGAACTGGTAGCATTGCCCGCAGACTTCACAGTGGAAAGCGAGCAGGCCCTGACCGTTCCAGGTTGCCAGGGCCAGCGCCATCTGCTGATACTGCGCCGCAAGGCATGACTGGGAACACACGCAACAATGGCTAAGGTATTCGCAATCGCGAACCAGAAAGGTGGTGTGGGTAAAACCACCACCTGTATCAATCTCGCTGCATCGCTGGCCGCGACCAAACGTCGTGTGCTGCTGATCGACCTCGATCCGCAGGGCAACGCCACCATGGGCAGCGGCGTGGACAAACATGAACTCGAGCACTCGGTCTACGACCTGCTGATCGGGGAATGCGACCTTGCCCAGGCCATGCACTACTCCGAGCACGGCGGCTTCCAGTTGTTGCCGGCCAACCGCGACCTGACTGCCGCGGAAGTGGTGCTGCTGGAAATGCAGGTCAAGGAGAGCCGCCTGCGCAATGCCCTGGCGCCGATCCGCGAGAATTACGACTACATCCTCATCGACTGCCCACCGTCGCTGTCGATGCTGACACTCAACGCGCTGGTCGCTTCGGATGGGGTGATTATCCCGATGCAGTGCGAGTACTACGCACTGGAAGGTCTCAGCGACCTTGTGGATAACATCAAGCGCATTGCCGCTCGTCTGAATCCTCAGCTGAAGATCGAAGGCTTGTTGCGCACCATGTACGACCCGCGCCTGAGCCTGAACAACGATGTTTCGGCGCAGCTCAAGGAACACTTCGGCGAGCAGCTGTACGACACCGTCATTCCGCGCAACATCCGCCTGGCCGAGGCACCGAGCTTCGGCATGCCGGCGCTGGCGTACGACAAGCAATCGCGTGGCGCATTGGCCTACCTGGCCCTGGCCGGGGAACTGGTTCGCCGTCAACGCCGTCAATCACGCACTGCACAGACAACTTAAGGAATCCGCATGGCCGTTAAGAAACGGGGTCTCGGACGTGGGTTGGATGCACTGCTCAGTGGTCCGTCCGTCAGCGCGCTCGAAGAGCAGGCTGTGAAGATCGACCAGAAAGAACTGCAACACCTGCCGGTCGAGCTGATCCAGCGTGGCAAATACCAGCCGCGCCGGGACATGGATCCGCAAGCGCTGGAAGAGCTGGCGCACTCGATCCGCACCCATGGCGTGATGCAGCCGATTGTGGTGCGCCCGGTCGATGGCAACCGCTTCGAGATCATTGCCGGTGAGCGCCGCTGGCGCGCCACGCAGCAGGCCGGGCTGGACACCATCCCGGCAATGGTCCGTGAAGTGCCGGACGAAGCCGCTATCGCCATGGCCCTGATCGAGAACATCCAGCGCGAGGACCTCAACCCGCTGGAAGAGGCCCTGGCACTGCAGCGCCTGCAGCAGGAGTTCGAGTTGACCCAGCAGCAGGTGGCCGATGCCGTCGGCAAGTCGCGGGTTACCGTGGCCAACTTGCTGCGCCTGATCTCGCTGCCTGAAGCGATCAAGACCATGCTCGCCCACGGCGATCTGGAAATGGGCCACGCCCGTGCTTTGCTCGGCCTGGAAGAAGATCGGCAGGAAGAGGGGGCGCGTCATGTTGTCGCACGCGGCCTCACCGTGCGCCAAACCGAGGCACTGGTGCGCCAGTGGCTCAGCGGCAAACCTGATCCGGTAGAACCGAGCAAACCTGATCCGGATATCGAGCGCCTTGAACAGCGGCTCGCAGAGCGCCTGGGCTCCCCCGTGCAGATACGCCATGGGAACAAGGGAAAAGGCCAGTTGGTTATTCGATATAATTCGCTTGACGAGTTGCAGGGCGTCCTTGCTCACATCCGCTGAAACAATTCCCGTTGTAGCGCGCAGTCGGAAATCACTACCGAAGAGTTGAATAGGGGTTAATCCACCCCTATACTCTGCGCGCATTTTGTCGGCACAAATTATGCCAAGTCGATACTGACTTGTTGGTCGACTTCCGAGGAGCAGTTGTGATGGAAATCCGCACGCCAAACCGCCTGCCTTTCCATCGCTGGGCGGTTTTTCCGGTACTGTTGGCTCAATTTGTCGTACTGCTGCTGGCAACGTTGGTGTTGTGGCAGTGGAAAGGGGCGGTCAGTGGATATTCAGGTCTCTGCGGAGGTTTGATTGCCTGGCTACCCAACATGTATTTCGCCTGGAAGGCTTTTCGCTTTAGCGGAGCCCGGGCGGCACAAGCCATCGTCAAGTCGTTTTACGCAGGCGAGGCTGGCAAGATGATTTTGACGGCAGTGCTGTTCGCACTGACCTTCGCAGGAGTGAAGCCACTGGCGCCGTTAGCAGTATTCGGCGTCTTCGTGTTGACCCTTTTGGTCAGCTGGTTTGCGCCCCTGCTGATGAATAAAAGACTTTCGAGACCTTAGGGCGTTTGAGGCAACCATGGCAGCAGAAACCGCTTCGGGCTATATCCAGCACCACTTGCAGAACCTGACCTACGGTCAACTACCAGACGGCAGCTGGGGCTTCGCCCATTCGGCTGCAGAAGCCAAGGCAATGGGCTTCTGGGCGTTCCACCTGGACACCCTGGGTTGGTCCGTCGCGCTGGGTCTGATCTTCCTGTTCATCTTCCGCATGGCGGCGAAGAAGGCGACCTCCGGCCAACCTGGCGGTCTGCAGAATTTCGTCGAGGTGATGGTCGATTTCGTCAACGGCAGCGTGAAGGACTCCTTCCACGGCCGTAGCCCGGTGATCGCACCGCTGGCGCTGACCATCTTCGTCTGGGTATTCCTGATGAACGCCGTCGACCTGGTACCGGTCGACTGGATTCCTCAGCTGGCCATCCTGATCTCCGGTGACCCGCACATTCCGTTCCGCGCCGTGTCGACCACCGACCCGAACGCGACGCTGGCAATGGCCTTCAGCGTATTCGCCCTGATCATCTTCTACAGCATCAAGGTCAAGGGCCTGGGCGGCTTCATCGGTGAGCTGACCCTGCACCCGTTCGGCAGCAAGAACATCTTCGTGCAGATCCTGCTGATCCCGGTGAACTTCCTGCTGGAATTCGTCACCCTGATCGCCAAGCCGATCTCGCTGGCACTGCGTCTGTTCGGCAACATGTACGCCGGCGAGCTGGTGTTCATCCTGATCGCCGTGATGTTCGGCTCCGGCCTGCTGTGGCTGAGCGGCCTGGGTGTGGTGCTGCAGTGGGCGTGGGCGGTGTTCCACATCCTGATCATCACCCTGCAAGCTTTCATCTTCATGATGCTTACCATCGTCTACCTGTCGATGGCTCACGAAGATAACCATTAAGACCGCCTGGCGTGTCTGATAGCCTTCCCCGCTCGTTTGGGGGGAGGGCTTAAAAAGTCCGCAAGGGCAGCTGTTCCAAACGATTTGTTTTACCGCTTCAAACTAAAAACCTAACCAATACGACGTAAAAGTCGGGAGGAAAGATGGAAACTGTAGTTGGTCTGACCGCTATCGCTGTTGCTCTGCTGATCGGCCTGGGTGC
>Ga0213823_1001153_pt1 | contig 17252 bp, 13 predicted proteins | sample MC6MC0907MG_FD_179887 | JGI IMG/M metagenome (GOLD analysis project Ga0213823, IMG submission 179887) | Enriched soil aggregate microbial communities from Iowa State University, Ames, United States - MC6-MC0907-MG | ecosystem: Environmental > Terrestrial > Soil > Unclassified | place: USA: Iowa...
AATTCTCAAAATCGAAATTAATATTTATCTCTTAAAAATACACAAAGATCGGCGGTTTGCTATAAGCCCGCCGATTTTTTCTTTAGTCTTCTTCAAAAACAAGGTCATTGCTTCTAAGCGTCATCAATTCATGCCTGTCATAGCTATTGAGCATTAATAGCCTCATCGCTTGCGCTCGAACTGATTTTTCAATTACGTTGCGGACGTATCTGCCGTTTGAAAAACTATTAGGATTTAACACAGCCTTCACCCAAATTAAATGATCTCTTAATTTCTTTTCTGCCTCATGACTTAACGAGTATTCTCTCTCTACTAACATCCTTCCAGCAATATCCATCAATTGATCAATATTATAGTCTGCAAAATCAATAACTAATGGAAATCGAGAATGAAGACCAGGATTTAAAGTTAAAAAGTAATCCATCTCGCGGGAATACCCTGCCAGAATTAGGATAAATTCATGCTGTTTATCCTCCATATGCTTCACAAGTGTATCGATCGCTTCCTTGCCAAAATCCTTTTCCCCGCCTCGGCCTAAGGAATATGCCTCATCGATAAACAGAATCCCTCCTTGAGCCTTCTTAATCAGATCCCTTGTCTTTTGCGCTGTATGGCCAATATACTCGCCGACAAGGTCAGCTCGCTCGGCCTCAATTAAGTGGCCTTTTGACAGCACGCTCATTTTTTGAAACAACTTTCCAATTAGCCTGGCTACTGTTGTTTTACCAGTTCCCGGATTCCCTTTAAACATCATATGGAGTGCTTGCTTTCTAGCTTTGAGCCCCGATTCCTCACGCTTCTTGTTTACGTAAATCCAAGCATAAATTTCCTTTATCATTCGTTTCATTTCTTCCATGCCAACCAAAGCTCCGAGCTCCTCTTCAATTTCCTTAAGGGCAGTATGCTCGGGGGGAATGACCTTTGGAACAACTTGAAAGTCAGGTAACTCTTTTGTTACTGTTTTTCTTTTTTGTGAATTAAGTACAACACTTATTTGACCGTTACTTTTCATTCGAAATGGTTGATCCAAAGCTAGCACCTCTCATTCTGCAAACAGTATACGTAAGGTAGCTTGATTAGGCTACTCATAAGTGTATTGGGTTAGGCATAATCCTTCATTCTATGTGTATTCACAACCTTTAAAATTCATTAAAAAAGATTTTCCTGTGAAAGATGCATTTTTGAAAAATAAAAAGAGCCCACGTGTAGTGGACTCAATTAAGACGAATTTTTTATTGGTTATCCAATTCAAGCTGAATATTTCTTTGTGGTGCAAAAGTTGAAATGGCATGCTTATATACCAATTGTTGTTTCCCTTCACATTCAAAAAGAACTGTAAAATTATCAAAGCCCTTAATTTGGCCTCTTAATTGAAAACCATTGAGTAGGAATACCGTAATGTGGGCGTTGTCTTTACGGCATTGGTTTAAAAATTGGTCTTGAATATTAATAGTTGTTTTCATTTGAACTTCCTCCTCTTTAATCTCTACTAATATGTATTCGATTTTACTTGAAGCTTTCCTTCAACATAATGTGAAATTTCCGCTATTTTTTTTGAGAAATTATTCACATCCGTCATATCAAACCATTGTACCTCCATTTTGTTCCGAAACCAAGTCAATTGCCTTTTGGCATATCTTCTTGAATTTTGTTTTAAATTTTCAACAGCTTCGTCCAATGTTACTCTGCCATCCAAGTAGTCATAAATTTCTTTGTAGCCAATTGCTTGGATTGATTGACAATCACGTAAGCCTTGTTGATATAGGCTCTTCACTTCTGCTAAAAGACCCTCGTTCATCATCAAATCTACCCGAGTATTAATACGACTATAAAGATTTTCTCGTTCCATTGTTAAGCCGACAAGTGCCGTTTTGAACAAAAGATCGCGCTGTTGTGTACTTTGAAAGTCCTTCATCGTCTTACCTGTCAGATGGTAAATTTCAAGAGCGCGGATCACCCTTCTTACATTGTTCGGATGAATTTGTGCAGCACTTTCTTGATCAACAGCTAATAATTCTTTGTACAATGCTTCATTACCAATTTCCTTTGCTCTTTCTTCTAGCATAAGGCGAAAGGATTCATCACCCGGAACATCGGAAAATTGATAATCATAAATGACGGATTGGATATACAACCCTGTCCCGCCTACTATAATCGGAAGCTTTCCCTTTTTGGCAATCTCACTTATTCTATCCCGAACAAGATGTTGAAATTCAGCAACGGAAAAATTTTCTAAAGGCTCCTTGATATCGATTAAATAGTGGGGAATCCCTTCCATTTCATTCATCGTGATTTTTGCTGTCCCGATATCCATTCCGCGATAAATTTGCATTGAATCCCCGCTAATGATCTCTCCATTATAACGTTTGGCCATTTCGATACTTAATTTTGTTTTTCCTACTGCGGTTGGACCAATGATAACCAATAATTTTTGTTTTGAATCCAATATTTTCACACTGCCTTATTCCATTTTCAGTGAAGCCTGGCTCAATTAATCCGATTTCACATTTCCATCGTAACACATATTCGAAAAGCAGTTGAACATCAAATAAGTATATACAAAAAATTTATTTTCTATGCGTTTTTTAAGAATGAATTATTTATCCAATTTTGTACCAAAGATGAAAAAAATTTCATGTAAATTTACAAATCGATAACGGTTCATTTACAAACGACTTCTTACCCCCATATTCATGTTAGGCTTATTCGTAGTATATCTTTGAATAATAAAAGGGATAAGGTGAAAAAATGCTTTCAACTTTTGATATTGGAATTGATTTAGGAACAGCAAATATATTGGTGTATAGTAAAAACAAAGGAATTGCACTTAATGAGCCTTCCGTAGTGGCCATCGATATAGCAACAAAAAAAGTAGTAGCAGTTGGGCTCGAGGCAAAAGAAATGATTGGTAAGACTCCTGAAAATATTGTTGCTATTCGTCCATTAAAGGATGGAGTCATTGCTGACTTTGATGTTACAACCGAAATGCTCAAGCATGTGTTACGAAAAGCATCTAAAAAAATGGGTTTTGCCATTCGTAAACCGAATGTTGTCGTCTGTACCCCATCAGGCTCTACTAGTGTAGATCGAAGAGCAATTGAAGATGCGGTGAGAAATGCTGGTGCTAAAAAAATATCCTTGATTGAGGAACCAGTAGCTGCAGCAATCGGGGCAGGATTACCTGTGGATGAACCGGTCGCCAATGTGGTTGTTGATATAGGTGGCGGTAATACAGAGGTTGCCATTATTTCCTTTGGTGGTGTGGTGGCTTGCCACTCGATCAAAATTGGCGGCGATCGCCTTGATGACGATATTATTCAATATGTTCGAAAAGAATACAATGTGTTAATTGGTGAACGGACAGCAGAAAACATCAAAATGGAAATTGGGTATGCGCTAATTGACCATGAGAAGCTTTCTATGGAAGTTCGCGGCCGTGACCTTGTTACTGGTTTGCCAAAAACAATTACACTATCATCATACGAAGTTCGAAGTGCTATTAAAGAATCCCTCCTGCATATTTTAGAAGCAGTCCGAGCTACACTAGAAGATTGTCCCGCAGAACTAAGCGGCGATATCGTTGATAGAGGAGTAATTCTGACTGGCGGCGGAGCATTATTGAATGGTATGGAGCAATGGCTAAGTGAAGAAATCTTTGTTCCTGTGCAGCTCGCCACAAACCCACTAGAATCTGTGGCAGTTGGAACTGGTATGGCACTGCAATATGTAGGTAAGCTGCAAGCTGCTGCAAAATAGTATTGTTTGTGAAAGGTTTCAAATATAAAAAGGAAGGCTGAAGGATAAAACCCCCTTCAGCCTCTTTTCATGGAAATTCGGTAACAAATAATTTTTTTATGACCGTTCTACTGCTTTTTTTCGATACTCGGTCACAATTAACATTTTTTCGTGACCATTCTACCGCTTTTTTCGATTCTCGATCATAATTAATATTTTTCGTGACCGTTCTACTGCTTTTTTTCGATTCTCGGTCGCAATTAACAATTTTTCGTGACCATTCTACCACTTTTTTTCGATTCTCGGTCGCAATTAATTACATCACCCGTTTAAACATCTTCTCCATCTCGTAAATAGAGTAGTGAACAATAATCGGCCTTCCATGCGGGCAGGTGAATGGGTCAGATGCTTTTCGTAAATCATCCAGGAGTGCTTGGATTTCATCGTTACGCAAATGGCGATTCGCCTTAATCGAGGCTTTACAGCTCATCATGATTGCGGCTTCCTCACGGAGCTTTTTGATATCGACTTTTTTCATTGATAAAAGCTGCTCAATCATATCTTCAATGATCAGCTTTTCTTCCCCTTTCGGGAACCATTGTGGATGGGATCGGACAATAAAACTATTTAAGCCGAACTCCTCAAGAAACACTCCGACCTTTTCGAGTTCACTTAGATTCTCCGTTATTTTCACATAATCATCTGTTGAATATTCGAAGGTTATTGGGACGAGCATCTCCTGCAGCTCAGACTGAACCTGTCCCACCTTTTCTCGGAAATACTCATACTTAAGCCGTTCCTGTGCCGCATGTTGATCGATGATATATAAGCCATTTTCATTCTGGGCAAAAATATAGGTCCCATGCATTTGGCCGATTGGGTATAGACGCGGGATTCTGCTTTGACTTTGATCGTTATCGGTATTAGAATCTATAATTTGTTTATCCTCAAGTGTATCTTCAATTGATTCGATAATTTGATCATCCGAATCGAAAAATGGTTTTGTTGAATCCCAACTATCTGTTTTTTCTTGTTTTTCAAATCTTACAGAACTAGATGATAATGGCGGAACCGGGATTGTCTGGGTTTCCTGAACTGTCTGTGAAGGAAAAGGCCATTCCCTATATTTTTCATTATAGTTATTTGTAGTAGGTGTTCCTTCATCTAGAATTAACGATGTCTGCTCCGATTTAGCTTCTTCTTTTTTCACAGGAGTATAGGCTGTCGGAATTAGAATCTTCGATTTGAATGCATTTTGAATAATTGTTGTAACAAGCTCATCCAGTTCTGCTTCCTTACTAATACGAACTTCCATTTTTGAAGGGTGCACATTGACGTCCACTAGAAGGGGGTCCATTTCAATATTAAGAAGAACAATCGGAAACCTTCCAATCGGCAGCAAGGTATGGTAACCTTCTTGGATCGCTTTCGCCAACGGATAGTTTTTAATAAATCGGCCATTGATCATCGTAGAAATATAATTTCTTGACGCCCTTGTTATCTCGGGCATCGAGGCAAATCCGCTGATAGTATAATCAAGCGATTGCCCGCTGATTGGGACAAGCTGTTTAGCAATGGCCATCCCGTAAATCGATGCCAGTACCTGACGAACATCACCGTTTCCATTCGTTTGCAACAGCTTCCGCTCATTATGGATTAAACGAAAAGCGACCTCAGGATGTGATAGAGCGAGCCGATTGACGACATCGGTAATATTTCCAAGCTCTGTGTGGATCGTCTTCATGTATTTTAAACGTGCAGGCGTATTGAAAAATAAATCGGTAATCGTGATATCCGTACCGCGTCTCGCAGAAGCTTTTTCAAACACTTCTACTTTTCCGCCCTCAATCACCACTCGATTTCCAGCGCCTTTTCCAGTAGACGTCTTCATTTCGAGCCTGGAAACCGAAGCAATACTCGGCAATGCTTCACCGCGGAATCCAAGGGTGCGGATGCGAAACAAATCATTTTCATCTTTGATTTTACTGGTGGCATGGCGTTGGAAGGCGATTAAAACGTCCTCTTCGTCAATTCCGTAGCCGTTATCGGTAATCCGAATTTTGGCGAGTCCCGCTTCCTCAACTTCAATTTCAATCACGGTACTACCGGCATCGATCGCATTTTCTACAAGCTCTTTTACGACAGAGGCGGGGCGTTCGACAACTTCTCCCGCCGCTATTTTGTTTGAAAGAGCATCATCTAATTGGATAATCTTTCCCATTCGCCTTCACCCCCTACTTTAACTTTTTCTGGAGCTCATACAACATGTTAATCGCCTGAAGCGGGGTAACATCTAATAAATCTAATTCTTTTATCTTTTCTAACACTCGTTTTTCTTTTGAAGTCGGTTCGTGTTTTTTCGGTTCTTTCGGTTCATCAAAGAATGACAGCTGTGCCAGTTGTTCTTGAGGCTCTATTTGGATGACTGCAGCCGTTGTTATTGGAACAGTTTGAACATCAGACTGTTCTAAGGCTGTTAAAATTTCATTCGCTCGGCTGATTAATTCTGCAGGCAGCTCGGCAAGCTGTGCCACATGGATCCCGTAGCTCTTATCAGCCGGCCCTTCTTTAATTTTATGAAGGAATACGACCTTACCGTTATGCTCAATCGCACTAACGTGAATATTTTTTAACTTCGAAAGTTCTTCGTCCAATACGGTTAGCTCATGGTAATGGGTTGAAAATAAGGTCTTAGACCCAATCCGCTTATGAATATACTCAATAATTGCCTGCGCCAGAGCCATTCCATCATACGTTGAGGTTCCACGTCCGATTTCGTCAAACAAAATTAGGCTGTTTTGTGTCGCGTTGGTAATCGCATTTTTTGCTTCAAGCATTTCGACCATAAAGGTACTCTGACCTGAGATCAAATCATCTGCTGCACCAATCCGTGTAAACACCTGGTCAAAAATCGGCAGTACAGCTTCTGAAGCAGGTACATAGCAGCCGATTTGTGCCAAAATGGCTGTTAACGCAATTTGACGCATATACGTACTTTTACCGGACATATTCGGACCTGTTATTAACAAAACTTCTCTATCACTGTCCATCTGGCAGTCGTTTGGAACATATTCTTGGGAGTTTAATACTTTTTCAACAACTGGATGACGACCATCCTTAATGGCGACACGACGTTCCATTGAAAACTGCGGTTTAACATAGTGGCGCTCCTCACTTACTTGAGCAAAACATTGCAGCACATCAAGCTCGCTGACCGTTTTCGCTAATGCTTGTAATCGCGGAATCTGTTCCTTTACAATCTCGCGGATTTCGGTAAATAAATCGTATTCAAGTTCACCGCATTTTTCTTCCGCTTGTAAAATTAACGCCTCTTTTTCTTTTAAAGCAGGCGTAATAAAGCGTTCTGCATTTGTTAAGGTTTGCTTGCGCTCATACTGGCCTTCTTCCAAAAGATGCAGGTTTGCACGGGTGACTTCGATATAGTAGCCAAATACGCGGTTATAACCAACCTTCAATGATTTAATCCCGGTTTTTTCGCGCTCTTCACGCTCTAACTGAGCAATCCATGTTTTCCCGTTTCGGCTGGCATCGCGATATTGATCAAGCTGAGCGTTGTATCCATCATGAATCATATTTCCTTCCTTAAGTGATAGTGGTGGATTTTCAACAATCGCCTGCTCCAGCAAATCTGTAATCTCTTCACAGGGGTCAAGCAGCTCAGCAATTTTTTTTACCTGATCATTCTGCATACCCTGAATGATTTGTTTTAAAAATGGGACCTGCATTAACGATCGCTTTAATTGCACTAAATCACGGGCATTGACATTTCCAAAGGCAACCCGCCCTGCTAAACGCTCTAAATCGTATACTTCTTTTAATTTTTCCCTAATCTCCTGGCGCTCAAAATAATGATTCTTCAAGACTTCAACGATTGTTTGGCGATACTCAATCTCAGCCTGATTTATTAACGGCCGGTCAATCCAGTGCTTTAACATCCTTCCGCCCATTGCTGTCATCGTCTCATCAAGCAGCCATAATAACGACCCTTTTTTCCCTTTGGAACGGATTGTCTCGGTTAATTCAAGATTGCGCTTTGAATAATAATCAATTTTCATATATTGATGGATTTGATAGGTAGCGACCGGCTGAAGATGATCAAGGCTTCTTTTCTGTGACCGATATAAATAGTTAAACAGTCTTGCTGCTGTTAGCTTCAATTTATCTTGATTAAGATCTTCGAGCAAATAGGAAAAGTTTATATCTATTGAACTATTATCCTCAAATGAAATTGCTAGAACATCGCGTTCCCTCATTCTCTTTTGCAGTTCTCCGTCAAAGTTGCTGGAAACAACTACTTCTTTTGCACTTAAAACCGACAGTTCATTCAATACATCATCAAAATGACTTGAAAGCAAGGTTACCCTGCTTTCACCTGTTGAAATATCGTTGTAGGCAAATCCGAATGTTTGATCGTCAAAAGCGGTAATCGAGGCAATATAGTTATTTTCTTTGTCAGTTAACCCCTTGCCATCCATCACAGTTCCCGGTGTGATCAATTGAACTACTTCCCGTTTCACCATGCCTTTTGTTTGTTTTGCGTCTTCCATCTGCTCACAAATTGCCACTTTGTATCCTTTTGAAATAAGCTGTTCAATATAGTTCGGAGCGGCATGGTAAGGTACACCGCACATCGGAATTCGTTCCTCAGAACCACCATCGCGGCTTGTTAATGTTATTTCTAATTCTTGTGATGCTTTAACCGCATCCTCAAAGAACATTTCGTAAAAATCGCCTAAGCGAAAAAATAAAAAGGCATCTTGATAATCTGCCTTAACGGTTAAATATTGCTGTATCATCGGCGTATAAGCAGCCATAATGACCTCCACGGTTATATTCATTTCGAGTATCTTCGACAAACTATTATAACACAAAATGAGGGTGTCAGGCACTCGTCGATTATTCTCCAAATTGAAGGGATTTCCCAATATAAATAGAGAATTGAGAAATCTACAGTTTGAGCAAAGGAAAAAGTAAAGGTGCAGAAGAATTCCTCTTCTGCACCTTTACATTCAACATCTTATCATTTATTAAAAATTACATTTAGTGTAACAATACCATTTGCTTGTTCAACAATATTAGTTATTTGAATGCCTGTTTCAGTGCCCTTTTTTGACCATTTGTATAATGAGGTTGTGTTTGGCCCCACATTCCCTTTAGGATTTATGGAGGTTACTTTGTATTTACCAGGGAATACATCGCCTGAATCTCCATCATTCAAATAGCGCTCCATATCAAAGGAACCGTCTGCTTGAACAACACTTACCGCATAATGCCGCTCTCCATTGGCAGGATTTACTGGTACCTGTGCTAAACCAAGATGGTTTAAATCCCAGTTTTGCGCTTCATTTGGCCTCCAGAAATTACGTGAGAGAATATCCTCCACCACATGATAGACGACTAATCCATGCAATTTGTTACCATCTAAGTTGTATTCTAATCCAGCATCAAAACCAGTTTGCTGGCGGTTTTCTAATAAGAAGTATTCACGACCGTCCGATCCGGGAACATTAATCTTATAAATATCGGGCTGCTGTTCTACTGGACGAAGTGTTAGTTGTTGATTTTTATTCACTTCAATCGCTTTAGCAAAGCCAAGATATGTTTTTGACCATGCGTCTGGATGGACTGGTGAATTTCCTGAGTAATAACGGTTATTCATGTCACGACCATATGAACCACCAGCCATTAAACTATACATTCCCACTCCTTCAGAATCATAACCATAATCATATAAATCTGGCAGCCCTAGAACATGACCAAATTCATGTGCAAAAACCCCAACACTAGGTGGAGATGGTTCTCTTCGATTATAATCCGGTCCCACAAGATCAGGATTTGATATTTTTAAATACCCTGTAATATCCTGCCCCACTTCTGGAACGATATTATACGTATCCACCGCTACACCGTCAATCACTGTGTGCTCTAATGTTGACTCATCAGGTTCTTCCCCAGTTTGATAGTATTGTCCGAAATAGCTTGCACTTGTAATATCCCACTTATGTGACCAAATTAGGCTTGGGTCCAAGCTAAACTCTGCACCCGTTCCACGATGGATGATTAATAGATTAGGTACAACTTTGTCAATGGTTTGCCCGTCCTTTATAAATGATGTGGCATCGCCATGCAGCCAGAAATCACCTGGTTGTGCTGGAACAGCATATTGGGAGAAGTCTACATCCTTTGACGCTAGATTAATAGCATCTTTTACCAATTCTCCAATATGTGCATCTCCATTTTCATTATGGTACCCTTTGTTCTGTCCTAAATAATAGTCATAGGAATGCGGCAAGGTATACCATCCTGCAACATCAATATCCATACTGAATTTTCCATAACTAACCTCTTTATAGAAATTCTTCATTGTGCGATTGGTAGAAGCTGCCTTTCCATTGAAGGTTGCTAAATGTTTAAACATATCCAATCGATAAGGATTAAAAGTATCTCCATTTATAAGATCATCAAATTGATTTATTGGGATTGGGTCATAATCAACACCTGGAACAGCACTTTTTCCATCTGCAGCTAAAGGAAAATCCACCACAATGGCAATCCCTTTTGTTTTCAGATCCTCTACTTTTTTGGGCTGTAACCTCTCAGTTTCTTGTGGTTTACTATACGATTTTCCGTTATAGCCGTGTAGTTCTTTTCCTTTAATCACTCCGCCTTTCGATAAAACATCTTTTGAGAGATTCGGATCAACTTTTTGATAGTCTGGTAGGTTGGGTGCAAATTCCTTTTTTGTAACTGTTGTTGATTTCGCAAATGCTGGAACAATAGAGAAAAATACCATTGCTAATACAAGTCCAAGCGAAAAAATTTTTTTCATTGCATTACCCCCTTTAACAGTTTGAATAAATAGTAATAGTGCTAATACACTACCAAATATTATTATAATTTCATTTGCCGGAATATTATGTCGATTATCCTTGTTAGTAAATTTCTTTTTTTGCCATACTTTGTTGAAGGGAAGTGTCTAATGATAGACAATTAGTTTTATTTCTTAACAGAATAAAAATTTTCTTATTAAAAATTACTTCATATTGAAATAACAATAAATTTCATTAAAGGAGTAAAAGCTATTTCATCGAATATACTTTACTAAATGTTTGAATAAATGAATTAATAATGTAAATGGGGTGGCTAGGTGGCAGAGTGGTTTGGCCGAAGTTTCAAAAACTATGATTTCCAGATGTTTTCCCTAAGTCACTTTGTTGTTATTTCCATCTTCATTTTAGTTTCGATCTTGATATTTTTGTTTAAAGATAAGCTGAAAGCAGAAGAATGGAGATATGTAGAATTCGGGGTAGCTATTTCGTTGATTATTATGGAAACAACTTATCATTTATGGATGTTACTTAATGGCAGTTGGCATGTTAGTCATGCCATCCCTCTGGAATTGTGCGGCATCAGCTTGATTTTAACGGTGATATTATTACTTATAAGAAATAAATTAATTTATGAGATTCTATTATTTACTGCATTACTAGGCGCATCTCAGGCGTTATTCACCCCATTATTAAATTATGATTTCCCACATTTTCGGTTCTTTCATTTCTTTTATACTCATTTAATGATCATCTGGGTGCCGCTTTATTTTACTTGGGCAAAGGGATACAGGCCATCCATCTGGTCCGTACTAAAATTGTTTATCTTTCTGAATGTTCTAATGCCGGTTATTATGTTTATTAATAAGCTGGTAGGCGGAAATTATATGTTCTTACGTCACAAGCCAAGGAGCGCAAGTTTATTGGATGTTCTCGGTCCCTACCCCTGGTATATTTTATCGTTAGAAGGTTTATTAATTTCATTCAGTTTAATCGTTTGGTTCTTGTTCCGGGAAAAGGCTGTGAAAAAAGCAAAAGTGACCAGGAATCTGCCGATTCAATAATATCAACTTTTTATTGACCTTTTTCGATTAAATCATTATAATAAATAACGTTCCTAATAAGTGAATAAATGTCCCAGTAGCTCAGCACGTTCGAATATGCTTCAATGAATTTTCTTCAGCTTACTGATCGAGCAACTTCTTGATTAATCTTTCTGAGATCAGGACGGGATTTTCTAATTGTGTGTGTTAATTTAAGTAAATAAGTTTCTTCTTGTCCCAGTAGCTCAGCAGGATAGAGCAACAGTTTCCTAAACTGTAGGTCGGAGGTTCGAATCCTCTCTGGGACGTACTCGTAAGAAAAACGGCGATAAATCAACGTTTGTTAAGCATTTGTCTAAACGAAAGCATTAACGAAGTCCAACAATTCAAGAAAAAAACATATCAGACCGAAAGACGTCCTTTTCGTTCTTGTCCGTATCCGATAAGAATGAAAGGGGCGTTTTTGTTTTGTCTACAAGTCGAAAAGGAAAGCCGATTGTCTACAAGCGGGCGAAATCTTTCGTCCAAGAATCGAATCTATTCCTATACTTTGACCAAGTGTTTGAACATTTTCTATCTATGAAAAAGTCACTTGGCGTTAGGGAACGAACAAATCGGGAATATGGAAATCTCATAAATTGGTTTCGTGATTGGTTGTCGGAACGATATCCCGATTTGAACGACGTTGAAGAAAAAACGACGAGTGCATTCGGGAATATATCGTTTATTTGAAAGAAGAACAGATATGGAGAATGATCTTTGCCATTGTAACGTAAAGAATCAGACCTGTTCCATCGACTAATGATGTAATAAAAGGAACGGAAACAATGGCTGGATCAATTTTCAATTTGTGTAACGAAACAATATCCTACCTTGAAAAGTTGTCATGTACCTTAGCGAATATTGATGAAAAAAAAATAAACTTATAGATGAATGTACCAGGAAAAGAAAAATTGAATAAACTGTTTGTATGGAAAAGTGACGGTGTGCCGCAAAAGTGAATCAGTATAGCCAATTGTAGTAGAAAATATACATTTTGCGCACTCGTTTGTAATGAAACTTGGCTCTGCTCACACCGCCATTAATGGAAGCGATGGTTCTCTGAAATATTTTCCATAGTATATGGTGGCGTGAAACGCCATATCAGTTTTATGATAAAAGGAGGTTAACGACGGATGTATTCTCACAATTTTTATAAACCGAATTGGCACTATTATCGTCAGGACCAAAGAGGAAGTCCTCAACAAGGTGGTATGCCCAGTGGCGGTTTGTCCCATCCGTCCTCTTCTCAAGACCTTAGTAGCCACGGACAAGGAAGTATTCAAGGCAATTCATATACGTCATATCCGACCAGTTCCTATATTGGCAACTTATCAGATAAGCAATACATTCTCCAAATGCTAATTAGTCTTGGGAATCAATTAGATCATTTGAGTATGTTGATTGCACAGAATAATCAATTATTACAATCCCTACAAAGCCAAGATGATACCAAGTGTGTCCAGGGGGGCAGCGGAACGGTCATTGTACGGATGTAAGATTAATAAAAAACCAAAACACTAAAGGATAAGTTCCTCAAGCGTTTTGGTTTCTTTTTTTGCAAGTACCCCATAGAATAGTTTCGCAGGGTCTTCATTAGGATTGATGCTTTTTGTATTAAAGCAAATTTCCCTTTTTCCATTACTTTCATTCATATTCTTCCTCTTCATACATAGTAGAGTTTTCCGTCTCTTGCTGATAAAGTTTTCTTGCTTGGTGCCTGTCTGACACTTGAAGTTTGTTTAGAATATTTGATATATGATTGGCAACAGTTTTTGTACTTAAGTGCAACTGAGCTCCAATTTGAGAGTTAGTTAATCCTTCTGCAATTAACTCTAATACCTCCATTTCACGGCTTGTTAACTCACTAAGTGCAGGATTTTGAGCTTCTTTTTTCCTCAGCAAAGTAAAAAAATACATCATTCTTGATGCAATATCAGAGCTAAACACTGCGCCACCATTTCCTACCATCCGAATAGCTTGCAATAGCTCCATTTCCCCCGCATCTTTTAAAACATACCCTCTTGCTCCCATTTGCATTGCAGTAAACACCGATTTATCATTTTTCAACATCGTCACAATTAATATCTTCAAATCCCGTTGTTTATCCGTGATAATTCTAGTTGCTTCAATTCCGTTAATTCCTGGCATACGAATATCCATAACAATCACATCTGGTTTAAGTTCTGCTGCTAATTTTATTACCTCCTCACCAGATGACGCTTCCCCAACCACTTCTAAATCATCGGTAGTCTGAATTAAATTACGCACACCGGTTCGAAATAATGGGTGATCGTCTGCCAACAAAATCCTCACACTAACTCCCCCTTCTAAGAAATCGGAAGCCAAGCTTTCACCTGCGTTCCGCCTGTCTCTATTTTTTCAAAAATGCATCTACCGCCTAGTTCTTCTGTCCGCTCTCGAATGGACTTTAACCCAATTCCACCACTGCCAGACGGTTTAATATGAGCTGGAAGCCCTATTCCATCATCTGTAACTTCAATAATGAATGAATCTCCTGAATTGGAGGTAATATTTATTACACACTGAGAAGCCTTCGCGTGCTTAACTACATTGACAAGAGCCTCTGTTATGATCCTATATGCCGCTACCTCAATAGCTGCTGGCAAATCGGGAAGCTGTTCGGGAGCATTTAGCTTTATTTGCAAAGAATAGGTACAAGTGGAAGTGCCTTCTTCCTCTTGTGCCACAGTTTTCTGAACATCTTCCATTCTTGCTCGTATAGCCCCTAATAAGCCAAACTCATCTAGTGTTGGAGGACGCAAATCATGAACCATTGTACGAATCTCATCTACGGTTGTCCTGATGACACTTCGCAAATCGCCTAAAAGTTTGATAGCTTGGTCAGGACATTTTTTGATATACTGCTCGGCAGCTGCCACATTAAAAGACAATGATAAAAGCCGTGGGGCTAGATCATCATGTAGATTTCTCCTCATTTGAAGCCGTTCCTCTTCACGGGCCAGAACCAATTTCTCCCGGGACTCCTGTAAATCATGAGCTAATAGCTGCATTCCCCATGTCATTTTTACATTCTGGACAATCGGTCCTGACTGTTGGAGTAAAACATTCAGCAGTCTCATGTCTTCTGAACTGAAAGCTTCCTCCGGCGATCTGCTAGAGACCATCACCCTTCCAAGCTCCTCCCCGCCATTAACAATTGGAAAAAAATGCTCATCAAAAACTACCTTACCAGTAACAGCCGCCAGTTTTTCCATATCGTTTACTCTTATTAAGATACCAACATACGGAAGACGAAGAGCATCTTTAATCGTTTCAGCCACCACCTTAAGGACTTCTTCAGGGGCTAAGGGCTTTACAAGATAATTGCCAAGTTCTTTTAATACCGCATAAGGGTCATCATGTCTTCCTTTCATAACCAGATTGACTACCCGCTGAAGTCTTTCTTTTATAGGTGAAAAAAGAATGGCAACAATAGCAGTAGCAAACAGGGAAATAATAAAATTACCCTCTGTTTTAAACAAACTGCTTAAATACAAGACTAGAACGGAATATAGAAGGATGATAGATAGTGTTAAGATTCCATAAAGAATCGTCCTGTTTACTAAAGGATCAATGTCCCATAAGCGATGCCGTAAGATGGCCATAGTTAACGTTAAAGGGATAATCGATACAACCGCATATAATGAAGCGCTTAAATAAATATAAGCAACTGGATTATCAGTAAACACTGGATAAACAAAGAATCCACTGATAATGATTGAGCTGAGGAATGAAATTGTCACCCCAAAGACCACCCATTTCGTTTGCTGCCGTTCGACGGAAGTCGATATTTTCCGGTAGCGAAAAATTTGCGAATAAATCGTGACGATAATCATCGTTAAGTAATAAATTAGTCTCCCATTACTAGACCAATATAAAAGGTCAAACATGGTGCCTGGTAACATGACACTTGCCAACTGGATGAGCGAGAACGGGATAAAGATAAAGATAGTCCAGCGGGGAATCATCCTCCCATTAGGAAAGAGCAATAAAAATAAAAACAAAGCTATCCTTCCTACTCCAGCTATGACCTCAGGAACTTGAGACCAAAAGGGGCTCCCTTCAGACCCCAGATAAACTAATGAAGTAAAGGTAGTTCCATACGATACAAGCGCGATGACAGCAAGAAGCCCTATCCATTCCCGTCTATTTTTTATAAAAACACTCACTGCTGCAAGGTAAAAAAGAAAGGCAAATATCGATTCAATACTAACGAACCAAAAGGAGTAGGTTTCAAGTGTTAATCCATATTCTCTTAATGTTTCTAAAGTCGTTGGTGGGGCAGGAGCAAGGGAGCTGCAGGATTGAAGGATGCACTCAGATCGAAGGGTATGAAAGTAATCTGGGATATTATGAAGAAAGAATACAATTGTTATAAGACTAAATAAAAAAACAAGACCTTGTAAAGACCGTAGTCGATTGGGTTTATTTTTCCGCGATTGGGTTTTTACAGCTATTGTTCTTAATTCAGGCATACTCCCAACCTCCCCAGTCAATTATAGGAAATTATACCAACAGGAATCTCTTATGAATACTCCATTTGTTCAACATTTTCTTCAACGACTAGCTGCTATTACTCTTCCCAAATCTTCCTATGAAACTTCCCGATGTTTTTAGGTAAGGGCTGCTCTCGTGGGCAGGAATATTCGTTTGATACTATGAGGTTGTAAATAATAACAAGAACAGGGAGATGGAAATAATGACAGTTGAAAAGTCAGTGAAATGGCTTGGGTTGGTTTGTATTCTGGCAGGAATCACAAGAATGGGGATGACACCTGCGGGTCTAATCTATGGCGGGGACAGCAAGCAGGAAATCACCTTTGCCTTAATCGCAAGTATTCTAATGGGGATTAGTTCATTCAATCTATATTTATCACAATCTCGTCAAACTGGAGTATTCGGTTTTATTGCTGCTTTGCTACTTTCAGTAGGCAATATCATCTTGGCTAGCGGTTTTTACGGTTTTTTCGCCTATGGCAGTTTGCCTAAGCCCGGAACCTTCGTTAACATAGCTGAATCTCTAACTTATCCAGGATTATTGTTGGGAACGATTATTCTGATGATTGTCACCTTCCGAGCAAAACTTTTTCCTCGCTGGTATATCGTGATCTTTATACTAATGATTCTTTCACTAGGAATCCCGTTCCTTGGTGACTGGTTTGCCTTCTTTTGGGGATTAACTTACGTTGCGATGGGGTATACGATTTTTACGGAAAAATGTAAAGTGATGAAGGCTAATGACCGTACATTGCATAGACAGGACACCGTTGTAAAAAATTAAAAGCCAAAAGCCCTAATTCTTGTAAGGTTTAGGGCTTATTACTTGCTGAGAAATGTAATGCTACTTCAGCGTAGATTAAAAATCTCTCAGCCGGTTTTATTCATAATGCTCGGGAAAATGAAATCCTTATTTTTACTAAACTTTAATTCAACTAGTGGATTGAGATTACTGTTTTTATTTTCTTCACACAATTATGCCTTCATCTATAGACATCACTAAGTTATGAATATTTTATGGCATTTATTCACAAAACAACATAAGAAGTCACATTACGTAAAGGAG
>Ga0213823_1001161_pt1 | contig 17153 bp, 17 predicted proteins | sample MC6MC0907MG_FD_179887 | JGI IMG/M metagenome (GOLD analysis project Ga0213823, IMG submission 179887) | Enriched soil aggregate microbial communities from Iowa State University, Ames, United States - MC6-MC0907-MG | ecosystem: Environmental > Terrestrial > Soil > Unclassified | place: USA: Iowa...
AGTTCGAGCGCACCCTGCAATGTCGGGAGCTGAAGCTCAGCCCCAGCGTATTGATTCATGGCCTGGGGCCGAATGCGATTGCCGCCGGCAGCGACCCGGCCGAAGCGTTGCTGGAGTTCATGGAGTTCATCGGCGACAGCCCGGTGCTGGCGTTTCATGCGCCCTTCGATCAACACATGCTCGGACGCGCATTGAAGGATCACCTGGGCTACAAGTTGCAGAATGTGTTTCTGGATGTCGCGGACATGGCGCCATTGTTGTGCCCACAGGCGAATATTCGCGAGGCCGGCCTGGATGAATGGATCGACTGGTTCAAGCTTGAGGTGTTCGAGCGGCACAACGCGAGTGCCGATGCGCTGGCCACGGCGGAACTGGCGTTGATCCTGTTCAGCCGGGCGCGGCAGCAGCAGATTCATAGTCCGTTGAACCTGCAGCAACGCCTGAGTCAGTGGAAACGCCGTCAGCAGGCGCCGTCCTTCTAAAAGCCCCCTCACCCCAGCCCTCTCCCAGAGGGAGAGGGAGCTGACCTTATTGTCTTGCGTTATACATCGACCTGAAAAACCAGATCGATTATGGATTCAGCAAAGCACTTTCCGGTCGGTGCAGCTCCAGAATATTCCCTGATCGGTCCCCTCTCCCCCGGGAGAGGGTTAGGGTGAGGGGCAGCTCTTGTGCACCCACCCGACCAGTGGCCAATTGCTAACCATTCCCACCTCTGCGAGAATCGCGAACAATTCTCGTTGGTTAACATTTCCCAATCGGTGCGTCTGGTGTCGTCAGTCCCAAGCCCTCACAGTGAACTCGTCGGTGCGTTGTATCGCGACCATCGCGGTTGGCTGCTGAGCTGGTTGCGGCGCAACGTGGCGTGCCCGCAGCGGGCCGAAGACCTGAGCCAGGACACCTTCGTGCGGCTGCTCGGTCGCGAGCAACTGCCGACGCCGCGTGAGCCTCGGGCGTTTTTGGTGGCGATCGCCAAGGGCCTGTTGTTCGATTACTTCCGCCGCGCCGCGCTGGAACAGGCCTACCTCACTGAATTGATGCTGATCCCCGAAGGCGAACAACCTTCGGTGGAAGAACAGCAACTGATCCTCGAAGACCTCAAGGCCATCGACCGCCTGCTCGGTAAACTGTCGACCAAGGCCCGCGCTGCTTTCCTTTATAACCGCCTCGACGGCCTCGGCCATGGCGAAATCGCCGAAAAGCTTGGAGTCTCAGTGCCGCGCGTGCGGCAGTATCTCGCGCAAGGCATTCGCCAATGCTACATCGCCCTGTACGGTGAGCCGACATGAATCCGGCCAGCTCCAAACCGGTCTCGGCCCAGGTGCTGGACGCGGCAATTGCCTGGCAGTTGTCACTGGATTCCGGCAGTCCGCTGGAGCGCGAGGAGTTCGCCAAGTGGCATGCGGCCCATGAAGAACACGCCCGCGCCTGGCGCCAGCTGGGCATGCTCGATCAGCGCTTCAGCGTCGCCAACGGCCCGGCTCGCGCAGCCTTGCTGCAATCGCGCGAAGGCATTCGACGCCGTGTGCGCAAGCTCGGCAACGGATTGGCCAGCGTGGTGGCGGTGATCGGTCTGGCGCTGTTTGCCGGTGATCGCTATCTGCCGCTGGATTACTGGCTCGCCGATCAACGCACCGCCACCGGTGAGCAGCGCACGGTGCGGCTGGCCGATGGCACCGTGCTCAATCTCAACACCCACAGCGCGGTGGATGTGCGCTTCGATGCCAGGCAGCGGCTGATCGTATTGCAGGAAGGCGAGATCATGGTCGAGACCGGTCACGGCGATGCACGGCCGTTCATCGTCGAGACCCGCGAAGGCAGCATGCGCGCGTTGGGAACAAGGTTTCTGGTCAAGCGTGAAGACCAAGGCACGCGTCTCAGCGTCCTGCAATCGGCGGTGGCGGCGCATCCGCAAAGTCATCCTGAAGAGCAGATCCTGCGTGAAGGCCAGCAAGTGCTGATCCGCAATGACGGCCTCGACGCGGTCGCCGCGCTCACGCCCGGCGCCGATGCCTGGACCCGCGGCATGCTGGTGGTGGACAACGCGCGACTGGAAGACCTGGTGCATGAACTGGGTCGTTATCGCCGAGGGCATCTGGGCGTCGCGCCGGAAGTCGCTGACCTGCGCATCACCGGCAGTTTCCCGCTGCACGACACCGACAAGGCCCTGAGCGCCCTGCTGCCGACCCTGCCGGTGCAGATCGAGCGGCATACGCCGTATTGGGTCACAGTGGCGAAGGCTGATACCAAGCCTTAAAAAATTCGTTGTCAGGGAAATAGCTATCGCGAGCAGGCTCACTCCTACAACTGGAATGCGTTCCCCCTGTAGGAGTGAGCCTGCTCGCGATAGGGCCACCCGCCACACTCGAAAACTCCGAAGCAGCCGCCCATTTCCAAGTTAATCGAAATTATTTTCATCCAGCCCTATCACTTTTCAATTCTCGTCCGGCACACAGGCAATTGAGAAATATTTCCATTCAGGAGCCTTCGCATGTCCCGTTCGCTAGACACCTTGTTGCGCCCCAGTCTGTTGGCCATCGCCATTGCCCTCAGCGCGCCGCTGCTCAGCAGCCCGTTGCTCGCTGCTGAACAGGCCTCCAGCGTGCGTGCCTACAACCTGCCGGCGGCGCCGCTGTCGACCACGCTGAACCAGATCGCCAGCCAGGGCGGCCTCGCGTTGTCGCTGAACCCGTCGCTGGCCGCCGGCAAGACCTCAGCGCCGGTCAACGGTCAGTACGACGCCGCTGGTGCTCTGCGCGCGGCGCTGCAAGGCACCGGTCTGCAACTGGAACAAAGCAGCACCGGCACCTACACCTTGGTTGCAGTGCCGGAAGGGACACTGGCGCTGCCGGAAACCGCAGTGATCGGCGTGGAAAACCTGGAAACGGCCTGGGGCCCGGTCGAAGGCTACACCGCTACCCGCACCGCCGCCGGCAGCAAGACCGACACCGCGCTGGTCGAGGCGCCGCGCTCGATCTCCGTCGCCACGCGTCAGCAAATGGATGATCGCAGCGTGCACAGTCTCGATGACGCCGTGCGCTATATGCCGGGCATCACCGCCAGCAGCTACGGCAGCGACACCCGTATCGACTGGCTGCGGGTGCGCGGTTTCGAGCCGACTCAGTTCCTCGACGGCCTGCCGCTGCCAAGAGGCGTATACGCCAACCCAAAGCCTGAAACCTGGAACCTCGACCGCCTCGCGCTGCTGCGCGGCCCGGCCTCTTCCGTCTACGGCCAGACCCCGCCGGGCGGCCTGCTGGACATGGTCAGCCGGCGTCCGAGCAGCGACGCCAGCAGCGAAATCCAGTTGCAGTACGGCAGCGACAACCATCGTCAGATCAACTTCGCCAGCACCGGCAAGATCGACGACGCCGGGCAGTTTCTGTACGGCATCAGCGGTGTGGTGCGCGACAGCGACACGCAGATCGATCACATCGAAAATAAGCGCTACAACATTGCGCCGAGCCTGACCTGGAACATCGACGACGACACCAAATTCACCCTGCTGACCCAGTTCACCCGCGACGATACCGGTGTCACCAGCCAGTTCTATCCGATCCAGGGCACCAAAATCGACATGCCGTTCGGCAAGATTTCCCATCACAAAAACCTCGGTGATCCGGACTACGATTTCTACGACCGCACCTACTACGCGCTCGGTTATGCCTTCGAGCATCGCCTCAACGACGTGTGGCAGTTCAAGCAGAACCTGCGCTACACCAAGTCGGATCTGTCGTTCCAGACCGTGACCGTCAACAGTTACAACACGCAGTACGCCGGGTATACGGTTGACGACCAGGGCAATGTCGGGCGCGGCACCACCAACGTTGATGAAGACATCAGCCAGTTCGCCGTGGACAACAACTTCCAGGCCGACTTCGCCACCGGCGACATCCGCCATACGCTGTTACTTGGTCTGGATCACCAGCGCAGCAACACCAATTACACGTCGATCTTCGGCACCGCGCCGGACATTAACGTCAACAACCCGATCTACGGTCAGCCGATCACCCGTCCGCCGCGCTCTTCGGCGTTCTATGACTATGACCAGAAGACCTACCAGACCGGCCTGTACGTACAGGACCAGATGGCCCTCGACCAGTGGCGCCTGACCCTCGGCGGGCGTGAAGACTGGGTGCACACCGGCACGCAGTTCATCAACAAGGGTGACGCCACCAACACCCAGCGCGACAAGGCGTTCAGTGGCAACGCGGCGCTCAGCTACGTGTTCGACTCGGGCTTCGTGCCGTACCTGTCGTATGCCGAATCCTTCCAGCCAACCAGCGGCGCCGACGCCACCTCCACCGGTTCGCTCAAGCCGACCGAAGGCAAGCAATGGGAACTGGGCATCAAGTACCAGCCGCCGGGCAGCAAGACTCTGCTGAGCGCTGCGGTGTATGACCTTACCCAGAAGAACGTCGCGGTCAACAGCATCGTTAACAACGTGACCATCACCAGCCAGACCGGTGAAGTGAAGGTCAAAGGCCTGGAGCTGGAAGCGGTTTCGGACGTCACCGATAACCTGAAAGTCATCGCCGCCTACACCCTGGCCAAATCCGAAGTGCAGAAAGGCGTGGACAAGGGCAATCGCCTGCAACTGATGCCCAACCAGCAAGCTTCACTGTGGACCGACTACACCTGGCACAGCGGCGTACTCGACGGTTTCGGCATCGGCGGTGGCGTGCGTTACACCGGCAACACCTATGGCGACAAGGCCAACACCTGGCTGGGCAAGGCGGACGCCTACACCGTGTTCGACGCCTCGGTGCATTACGACCTCGGCCGCCTGGACAACAGCCTCAAAGGTGCGTCGCTGGCAGTTAACGCCACCAACCTGTTCGACAAGGACTACATCTCCACTTGCGACGGCTACTACTGCTACTACGGTGACCAGCGCAGCGTCGTCGCCAGCGCCACTTACAAGTGGTAAGCGCGTGAGCTGAAACAGGTTCTGTCACCAGGCCGTCCCCCGTGGACGGCTTCGGTGTTTTTGAAGGTCATGAGATGAAAAGTAAAACAATTCGCCGCTGGTCGTTCATCCACACCTGGACCAGCCTGATCTGCACTGTGTTCTTGCTGATGTTGGCACTGACCGGCCTGCCGCTGATTTTCCATCACGAGATCGAGCATCTGCTCGGTGATGCACCGCAAGTGCGCGAGATGCCCGCCGACACGCCGCGCCTGAATCTGGCGCAACTGGTCGAGGCCGCAGAACAACATCGCCCCGGCGAAGTGGTGCAGTACTTCGGTTTCGAAGACGACGAGCCCAACGCCGTGCTGACGATCATGGCGAAAACTGCCGGCACTGAACCGAACTCGTCGCACACCTTCATGCTCGATGCGCGCACCGGTGAAGCGCTGGAAACCCCGTCGGCCAACGGTGGCCTGATGTTGTTCATCCTGCGCCTGCACGTCGACATGTTTGCCGGGCTGCCGGGCAAGTTGCTGCTGGCGTTCATGGGCCTGCTGTTCGTGGTCGCGATCATTTCCGGCACCGTGCTGTACCTGCCGTTCATGCGCCGCTTGCAGTTCGGCACCGTGCGTCAGGACAAGTCCACCCGCCTGCGCTGGCTCGACCTGCACAACCTGATCGGCGTCGTCACCCTGACCTGGGCCTTGGTGGTCGGCGTTACCGGAGTGATCAGCGCCTGCGCTGACCTGCTCATCGCCGCGTGGCGCAATGACACGCTGACCGCCATGGTCGCGCCCTATCGCGATGCCCCGCCGCTGACCCGCCTGGCCCCGGCCACCCGCCTGCTCGACATCGCCCGCGACGTGGCGCCGGGGATGAACCCGGACTTCATCGCCTTCCCCGGCACGCGGTTTTCCAGTGAGCATCACTACGCAGTGTTCATGAAGGGCGGCACGCATCTGACCTCGCACCTGCTGACGCCGGTGCTGATCGACGCCAGCACCCTGCAAGTCACCGCTGTGGCCGAGCGCCCGTGGTACATGGACGCCATGGGCATGTCGCAGCCGCTGCACTTCGGCGACTACGGCGGCATGCCGATGAAGATCCTCTGGGCGACCCTCGACGTGCTGACCATCATTGTCCTCGGCAGCGGCGTGTACCTGTGGGTGGTACGGCGTAAAGCGGCGAAACCACTGCCAGCGGAGGCTGCTGCATGAAGCCGCGTCAGAGCAATTTCTGGAAGGTCTTCAGCACCCCGCTGGTGATTGCGCTGCTGAGTGCGGCGGGGTTGTTTTCGGCGCTGTTGGGGGACGGGATCTGGGATGCGTTGAGCTGGGTCGGGCTGGGTGTTCCGGCATTTCTGGCGATCAAGGGGTTGCTGCGACGCGGGTGATTTCCGTGTCGCCTGACAAGGCCTCTTCGCGAGCAAGCCCGCTCCCACAGGGGATTTGTGAACGAAACAGATCCAATGTGGGAGCGGGCTTGCTCGCGAAGGCGGCCTGATGAACACCACCAAATCCCTCGCCAGCCGCTCTGTATCTGACTAGGCTAACCTCCTGCTCTTCGATGACCACCGAGGTTTGCCAATGTCCGCCCCCAGCATGACCCTGTTCCACAACACGCTTTCCCCGTTCGTGCGCAAAGTGATGGTGCTGTTGCACGAGACCGGTCAGCAGGATCGCGTCGCCCTGCAAGACTGCGTCCTCACTCCGGTCAGCCCGGACACCGCGCTCAACGCCGACAACCCGCTGGGCAAGATCCCGGCCCTGCGTCTGGCGGACGGTAACGTGATCCATGACAGCCGCGTGATCCTCGAATACCTCGACCAGCAACACGTCGGCAATCCGCTGATCCCCCGCGAAGGCGCAGCCCGCTGGCGGCGCCTGACCCTGGCCTCGCTGGCCGACGGGATCATGGATGCCTCGGTGATGGTGCGTTACGAACTGGTGCTGCGCGCCCCGGAAAAACACTGGGACGAATGGCTCGATGCCCAGCGCGAGAAGATCCGGCGCGCCCTGGCCTATCTGGAAAGTGACGCCATCGCCGAGCTGACCAGCCACTTCGACGTCGCGGCGATCAGCGTCGCCTGCGCACTGGGTTACATCGATCTGCGCCATCCGGATCTGGACTGGCGCAGCGCCAATCCGCAACTGGCCAACTGGTATTTCGAGGTGAGCCAGCGACCGTCCATGGTTGCCACGATGCCCAAGCCCTAAGGCTGCGGCGCCTGATCCGGCCTCTTCGCGAGCAGGCTCGCTCCCACATTGGAATGCGTACTCCTGTGGGAGCGGGCTTGCTCGCGAAGGCACCAACTCGCATCCACAGGCAGAAACCCGACAATCCGCGTCACCAACTCTTCCTTCCAGCGCTGATCCTCTCGCAGCCCACTCATTGCATCGCCCCCACATCAAATTCCAGCGGCTTGGCCGGCTTCTGCCCGATCCCGTACCAGTCGAGTTTGCGCGTCAGCACCATGAACACCCCGAGCAGGCCGAACAACAGCAGCGAACCCATCAGCAACGCGTAATCCTCGGCGCTCAGCAGGCTATACAGCAGGCCATACAACGCCGCCAATCCCGCGGAGAAACTCAGACCGTGACGCACGCTGTGCAGCACGTGGCAGACATAAAACCCGATCAGCAACACACAGCCACTGGCCGACAACAGATATGCCAGGGCAAAGCCGATGTGCTCCGACAGCGACAGCAGCAACAAGTAGAAGAACGCCAGCGCCACCCCGACCAACGCGTATTGCACCGGGTGTACTGCCAGACTCTTGAGCACTTCAAACAGGAAGAAACCGGCGAACGTCAGAACGATAAACAACAGCGCATATTTGATCGCCCGATCGCTCTTCAGATATTGATCCACCGGATCGATGAAGCTCACGCCGAAGCTGCGCCCGTTGAACGCCTCGCAGTCATTGCCCAGCACGCAGCGGTTCATCGCTTCCTGCAGGTTGGTGGAGAAAAACGTGGTCTGCCAATCGGCGCTGAAACCCTGGTCGCTGATCTCGCGTTTGCCCGGCAGGAAGTTGCCGATGAAGCTTGGGTGCGGCCAGTTGGCAGCGAGGCTGACTTGGCTGGTTTTACCCACCGGCAGCACCTGCAGCGAACCGGTACCTTGCAGGCGCAGGTCGAAACCGAAGGTCAGCTCCGTGGCGTTGCGAGTGTCCAGTGCTGGCAACGTGACCCGCACACCTTCGCCGAGCCAGCCGACCTGAGTGCCGGGGACGAAGTCCAGACGCTGGCCATCGAGTTCCAGTTTCAGCGCGTTTTCGATGCCGCGAATATCGCTGATGCCCACCGCCAGAAACGGCGCATCGAACTGGTAATCGGCAAAATCTTCCTTGATCCCCAGCTGCGCCGGCAACGAGAAATGCCCATTGATGCGATTGTCGGCATGGAACAGTCGCGCTTCGTAAATACCGCGATTGCGCAGCTCGGTCTGCACCTGGCCGTCGAGTTCGAAACGCTCCGGCAGAAAGTACAAACGACCGCGCTCTTCGCCGAGCTCTTCATAGCGCTTATTGGTTTTCTCGTTGGTCTTCCAGGTACGCACCACCTTGCGGTACGGCACCACCATCACCGGCCCGCTCAGTTGCTGGCTGTAGCTGGAGCTGCGGGCAATGTCTTCGAGCACGCCGTCGCGCAGTTGCTGGCGCTCATCGATGATGCCGTCGATCATCAGCAGCGGTATCAGCAACAGCAGGATCAGCAGGGCAATCGCCCCGAGCTTTATGGTCAGATTCTTGTTCATGGGACTCTCCCTGTTTGGATGGGCAGAGTCTGGTGTTGATGTATGAGGGGAATGTGGGGGGAATATGGAGATTGTGTGGAGACTGTTATGGCCCCATCGCGAGCAGGCTCACTCCTACAATTGATCGCGTCCCCCTGTAGGAGTGAGCCTGCTCGCGATGGCAGCGACGCGGTTTCAAGGCAAGCGCAATATTACTTCCACGCCGCTCTCGACGTTGCGGATATGCATCGACCCACCGTGCAACTTCATCACTTCCTCAACAAAATTCAGCCCCAGCCCGGTGCTCTTGCGCCCACTGTCCGGACGCGGCAGCGAGTAAAACCGTTCACTCAAGCGCGGCAAGGCGTAATGGGGAATCGCCGCTGCTTCGTTGAACAAGCGCAACTCGACCTGCTCCCCCACACGTTCGGCACTGAAGCGCAGCAACCCGGCGACCGGGGTGAAATCCAGCGCATTCTCCAGCAGATTGCCCAACGCCTGGCGCAGCAGAAACGGCTCGCCGATCAGCAGCAGATCTGGCGCAATCGTCTGCTCGACCTTGAGCCGCCGGCCTTCGATGCGCGCTGCCTGCGCCCGCAACAATTCATCAACCAATGCCGCCAGCGGTACCGCCACGCGCTCCTCAAGACCTTGGCGCTGCTCGACTTGCGCCAGATTCAACAGGCGCTCGATCAACTGCTGCATCCGCGCGCTTTCACTGTCGATGTTGCCGACAAAGCGCAGGCGCTGGATCGCTGGCATGTCACCCTGCAGCAACTCCGCTGCACCGCGAATCGCCGCCAGCGGACTCTTCAGCTCATGGGTCAGGGTGTGCACGTAGCGCTCAACGTAGGCCTTACCTTCCAGTTGAGTGCGCATCTGCTCCACCGCTGTGGCCAGTTGTTCCAGTTCGCCGCCACGGTAGTGCGGCACTTCAATCCGCCGCCCCTCGCTCACCGCTTGCGCATAACCGGTCAAACGATGCAGCGCACGGCTCAGCCACCACGACAGCAAAGCGCCGAACAGCAGGCCGAGGCCGATCAGCCCGGCGCCGTAAAACAGCAAGCGCCGCTCGGTGCGATCGACATAAGGCTGCAAGGAGCTGTTGGGTTTGGCCACGGTAACCACGCCGATGATCCGGCCGTTGTCACGGATCGGCGCGCCAACGTGCATCACCGAGGAGTTCGCATCATTCGGATCGCTGCGGCTCGAACGCGCGCCGTACTCACCTCGCAAGGTCAGGTAAACGTCGTTCCAGCGCGAGTAATCCTGGCCGACCGCCACGCCGCTGGAGTCCAGCACCACGATGCCTTTGGCGTCGGTGACATAGATGCGGTGGTTGACCTGGTTTTTCGGCAAGCCCCAGATCGTCGCCTGCGGTTGACGCTCGCCGTAGGCCCGCAACAATTCGGGCCAGCGGTTCTCGCTGAGCGTGCCGGCCTTGAAATCATCACGCAATATCTCCGCCATCAGGTTGGCGGTGTCGACCAGGGTTTCTTCGGTGGACTGGCGCACGCCCGGGCGGATTTCTTCCATCACCGTGTTGAGCACGAAGTAACCGGTCAGGCCGATAAACAGCACATACACCAGAAAAATTCGCAGCCCCAGCGACATCAGCTGTGCCCCGGGCTGTAGCTGTAACCGAGGCCGCGATGGGTCTGGATCGGCTCGGCGTCGGCCCGCACCAGACGCAGTTTGGCGCGCACGCTTTTGATATGGCTGTCGATGCTGCGCTCGTAGCCCGCGTCGGCGGCCACCCCCAGCGCGTCGAGCAATTGCTCGCGACTGAAGACTCGCTGCGGTTGTTCGAGCAGGCATTGCAGCAGACGGAATTCGTGGCGGGTCAGGCTCAATGGCTGGCCGCGGTAGGTGATCAGCACACGCTCGGGGTCGATGCAAAACAGTGCCGAGGAGGCTTCAACCACAGGTCGTGGCGCCATGCGCTTGAGAATCGCCCGTACCCGCGCCGCAACTTCCCGTGGGCTGAACGGCTTGACCACGTAATCGTCGGCGCCGATCTCCAGCCCCACCACCCGGTCGATCTCGGCGTCCCGGGCACTGAGAAACAGCACCGGCACTTCACTGAAGCGCCGCAGCTGTTTGCAGGTTTCGAAACCGCTGATGTCCGGCAGGCCGATATCGAGAATGATCAAGTCCGCCGGGGTCTGTTGTTGAAACTCCAGCGCCGCCGCGCCGAGGCTCAGCCATGTGGTGGCGAACCCCTCGCCCTGCAGGGCAAAAATCAGCGTGTCGGCAATCGCCGCTTCGTCTTCGACAATCAGGATATGAGGCATGGCGTCCGAGCCCGTGGGTTAAGTGCGCGAACGGTGCCCCAAGCCTGACGTTACGTCAATGAGACCACTTAGCAGTCCGGCTTGTCGGCGGTGAAACGCCGCGCCGGGTTCACTGCCGCGCCGAACTCGCGCAGGGCCTTGGCACCGATCAGCAGCGGGTAATTGAAGTTGCTGCGGTCAGTCAGGTTGACCTCAACGGTGCGTTTGACATTGCCCAGGCACAGTTCCAGATCGACCACCGGGCGCTTGGCGGCTTCGGTGCTGTCGCCCTCGTCTTCTTCATCCGAGCGGCTTTTGATCTTGCTGATCCGCGCGATCTTGTGCTCGTAGACCTTGTTGCTGGCGTCCTTGGTGCCGAGGCGGAAACGCACCCAGTTCTCGCCGTCGCGGGTGAAGGTCTCGATGTCCTTGGCCGACAGCGAGGCGGTCAGCGCGCCGGTGTCCATCTTGGCCTTGAGCACCTCACCGCCGATTTCCGGCAGTGCGATGTATTCGTAACGCCCGTACAGGGTCGGCTCGGCGGCCATGACCGGCAGGGCGACGAGGGCAAACAGTGCAAGGAGGGATTTCACGTAAGGGGCTTCCTTGGAAAATGAGGGCGTCAGACGCGAGATTTTAGACAGCCGGCGAGCAATTGGTTCGCTTGAGTCCGCCTTCGCGAGCAAGCCCGCTCCCACAGGGGATCCGGGATCTGTTGGAGATGGCATGCACACTGAAGATCCACTGTGGGAGCGGGCTTGCTCGCGAAGAGGCCAGCCCTGCCAACACGGTAATCAGCTCCAGCATAACCAGCCAAAGGTGAAACATTCGTCACCATCGATTTGGCCTGTCGCCCGAAGCCACTTATCATGGCGCGCCCATCCAACGTCATAGAGTTGCTTATGCGCCGCCTGCTCACCGGCTGTTTCGTCACCCTGCTGCTGTTGCTCAACACCCTGATCCTGATCGGGCCGTTGCTGGTCTTTGCCCTGCTCAAACTGGTCGCACCGGGGCGCTGGCGTGATTACGCATCGGGGGCAGTGATGTGGATCGCCGAGACCTGGGCCGAGATCGACAAGCTGATCTTTCGCCTGTGCATCCCTACCCAATGGGATATTCGCGGCGGCGCAGACCTGCGTGGTGACACCTCGTATCTGGTGATCAGCAACCACCAGTCGTGGGTCGACATTCCGGCGCTGATCCAGACCCTCAACCGGCGCACACCGTTCTTCAAGTTCTTCCTCAAGAAAGAACTGATCTGGGTGCCTTTCCTCGGTCTGGCGTGGTGGGCGCTGGATTACCCGTTCATGAAGCGCTACAGCAAAGCGTTCCTGGCCAGGCACCCGGAGCTGGCGGGCAAGGACCTGGAAATCACCCGACAGGCCTGCGAGCTGTTCAAACGCCAGCCGGTGACGGTGGTCAATTATCTGGAAGGCACCCGCTACACCGCAGCGAAAAGCGCGCAGCAGCAGTCACCGTTCAAGCATCTGCTCAAACCCAAGGCGGGAGGTGTGGCGTTTGTTCTGGCGGCGATGGGGGAACAGCTGGATGCGCTGCTCGATGTGACCGTGGTGTATCCGCAGCAAAAGATTCCGGGGTTCTGGGATCTGATCAGCGGTAGCGTGCCGCGGGTGATTGTCGACATCCAGACCCGCGAACTCGACCCGGCGCTGTCGCAGGGCGATTACGAGAACGATCCGCTGTTTCGCCAGCAGGTCCAGAACTGGGTCAACCAGCTCTGGACCGAGAAGGATCAGCGCATCAGCGAACTGCGCGGCGAGCGCAGCTGAATCAGCTACCGGTGCCGGCGCCCCAGATGCTGCCCAGGCTCTGCAGCAGCGGGCCGCCGACGCCTTGGTCACCCAGGTACTTGAGCAGTACCGGGGCAAACTGGCCGACCATGCCGCTGTCCATGCCCAACGCACCGAAGGCGTTGTTCAGGTCATTGGTGTTCTTGACGTTGCCCAGGGCGTTTTCCAGCCCGACCGACTTGCCCGACGAGCCCAGCAATCCGCTCAGCGCCGCCAGGTTGCCAGCGCCGCCCGACAGCTTGTCGATGCCCGGCACTTCTTTGGCCAACTGCGAATAATCGGTGCTGCTCAACTGATTCTTGGCCAGGCCGAGCATGGCGCTGGTGCCACCGACGGCTTGCTGCGGCGTAACACCCAGACCGGTAACGGCTTGCAGCAAACCGGCGGTTTCCGAGGTCGGCGCGGCGGCGGTCGCGGCGTTACCGCCCTGCATGCTTGCAGCCGCTTTGGTCACATCGTCCAGACTGAAGCCGGCAAACACCGGGCTCGCTGCAAGGGTCATCAGTGAAGCCAAGGCAATACCGCGTGAAATCTTCATTCAGACATCCTCTTGCACTGTGGTGACCGCCCCTCAATAGGCGGCAAAACTGCCGGTTTGACCGGGTTTCAGCCAGCATGTTCCTCGCCGGCGCATCCATTCTCAGCGTAGCCACGTATATAAAACGTGAAACCGTGGACAACCCGAGATGAATGGCACAAGCGCTGTCGCTGAACTAGCCTGTGAACAGCCCGAGCAGCGCCCTCGTCGCCCGCCCATTGCCTGGAGAGCCGTGATTTCCATCGCCGACCACGATCAGTTGCGCCAGCTGTTGGCCCAGTGCTCACTGGGCGACCGTGGTGCATTTGAAGCGCTCTATCGCAGCGTCGGCCCGCGCCTGCACGGCGTCGCCCTGCGTTTCATGGGCCGGGCGGATCTCGCCGAGGAAGTGCTGCAGGAAAGCTTCGTGCGCATCTGGAACAACGCCTCACGCTATGAAGCCCATTTGTCGGCCCCGTTGACCTGGATGATCAACATCACCCGCCATCAGGCCATTGACCAGTTGCGCAAACAGCGCGAACGGCCGCTGACCGACTTCGAACAGGACACCCTGCCGGACGACGGCCCTTCGGCCCACGACCTGTTGAACAGCAGCCGCGAAGCCAGCGCACTGCACCGCTGCCTCGACACTCTCGACGGCATGCAGCGCCAGTCGATCAGCGTCGCCTACTTTCAGGGTTTGTCCTGCTCGGAACTCGCCGAACAGCTGGCGGCACCGCTGGGTTCGGTGAAGTCGTGGATTCGTCGCGGCATGGAACGTCTGCGCAGGTGCCTTGAATCATGAACTACCAGACCCCCGCCCTGCGCCGCGCCCTCGCTGCCGATTACGCCATTGGCCTGATGTCGGCGGCGGCGCGTCGGCGCTTTGAACAATTGCTGCTGGATGACGCGGCATTGCGAGCCGAGTTGGCGCAGTGGCAGGAGAGCCTTGCCAGCCTTACCGAAACGTTGCCGGAGCAACCGGTGCCGGATCGGGTGTGGGAAGGCATCACCGCGCGGATCGAACCGCAAGTGCTGCACGTCCCGGAAAAACCTCCGTTCTGGAACTGGCTACGGGTCACCGCCGCGCTGTGCTCGATCGTGATCCTGGTATTCCTCGGCTCGCTGTACAACCGCGACGACGCCCGTTACCGCGCCACTCTGCTGAGCGCCGATGCGCAACCGGCATTTAAGGTCGAGGCGCATGCGGATTATCTGCAAGTCGAACCGCTGGCTTTGGCGGCAATCGGGCCAGATCGCAGCCTGGAACTGTGGGCGATACCCGCCGATGGCAAGCCGATTTCGCTGGGGGTGATTCCCGCAGGCGGCAAAGGCAAGGTCGAGTTGAGCGCGGCGCAGAAAGCCTTGATTGGCCAACCGATTGCGCTGGCGGTGAGTCTGGAACCGAAGGGTGGCTCGCCGACCGGGCAGCCGACGGGGCCAGTTCTCTACCAAGGTGCTTTGGCGCTGCTTTGAGAAGTTTTGAATCAGCAAGCTGTTTCTTATCGCGATGAGATATAAAAACCTGTCAGATCTGACAGTAGATCAAATTGAGTTTGCTCCTCATGCTGGGCACTCCAGACAATAACTACACAGGAGTGTAGAAATGAGCAAAGCAATCGCAATGGCACTTTTTGCCATCGGAGCAGTAACCACCAATGCCTATGCAGATAGCGTGGAAAGCTGCCCTCCGGTAAGTAGTATCAAGTCCGAAGCCGCCACCATCGAATCCACGCCTGAAGGTCAAAAAATTTCCGCGCCGTATAACCAGGGTTTCAAATACAAGGCCGAATTCAAGGGTAAGGAATGGACCGGTGAAACAGTTGCAACCAAAGACGACTTTCTTGCGCCGGAATATAAACTGAAAGCTAAAAGCTTTGACGGTTCGATCTGCAGTTACGCTGGGGAAAAGATCGTTACAAAAGATCTTAAAGGAAATGACGAAAACTCCACTCCATATCTGAAACTGAAACTTAAATCCAATTGATCTTGACCTCTTCAGTTTAGGCTTTAGTTAAAAGGGCGACCCGTGGGTCGCCCTTTTTTTACTTACGCCGCACTGAACAACCGATGCGGATCAATCACAAACTTCTTCGGCACGCCGGCATCGAACTCGCCGTAGCCTTCCGGCGCCTGGTCGAGACTGATGACTTGCACGCCGACCACTTCGGCGATGTTGATGCGATCCCACATGATCGCCTGCATCAGTTGGCGGTTGTACTTCATCACCGGGGTCTGGCCGGTGTGGAAGCTGTGGGATTTGGCCCAGCCCAGACCGAAGCGGATGCTCAGGCTGCCCATTTTCGCGGCGGCATCGACCGCGCCCGGATCTTCGGTCACGTACAGGCCCGGAATACCGATCTTGCCGGCCACACGCACCACGCCCATCAGCGAGTTGAGCACGGTGGCCGGGGCTTCGGCTTTCACCCCGTCATGCCCGTGGCCGCGCGCTTCGAAGCCCACGCAGTCCACCGCGCAATCGACTTCCGGTTCGCCCAGCAGTGCGGCGATCTGTTCGTGCAGCGGCGTGTCCTTGGACAGGTCGACCACTTCAAAACCCTGGGCCTTGGCGTGCGCCAGACGGATGGTATTGACGTCGCCGATGATCACCACCGCCGCCCCCAACAGTCGCGCCGAGGCCGCAGCGGCCAGCCCGACCGGGCCGGCACCGGCGATGTAAACGGTGCTGCCCGGACCAACGCCCGCCGTCACTGCGCCGTGATAGCCGGTAGGGAGGATGTCGGAGAGGCAGGTCAGGTCGCGGATTTTCTCCATGGCCTTGTCGCGATCCGGCAGCTTCAGCAGGTTGAAGTCGGCGTACGGCACCAGCACGTATTCGGCCTGGCCGCCGGTCCAGTCACCCATGTCGACATAACCGTAGGCACCGCCGGCACGGGCCGGGTTGACGGTCAGGCAGACGCCGGTGTGCTGCTCCTTGCAGGAACGGCAGCGCCCGCAAGCCACGTTGAACGGTACGGAAACCAGGTCGCCGATCTTCAGGTTCTCGACGTCGGAACCCTTTTCGATCACTTCGCCGGTGATTTCATGGCCCAGCACCAGACCGGTCTGCGCCGTGGTCCGGCCGCGCACCATGTGCTGGTCGGAGCCACAAATGTTGGTGGACACCACACGCAGAATCACCCCGTGCTCGATCTTCCTGCCACGCGGGTCCTGCATTTTCGGATAGTCGATTTTCTGTACTTCGACCTTGCCAGCGCCGAGATACACCACACCACGATTGCCAGACATGCTTTCACCTCGCTGTTGTTTTTATGGAACCGCGTTGCCCAGGCAGGCAGCGCGTTAAGTGCTCGGGTTATTGCTTGTTGGTTTTGCGTTGTCAGTTATGGCCTCTTCGCGAGCAAGCCCGCTCCCACAGTTGATCTTGGGTGTGACAGAGACCTGTGTTTCAACACAAATCCCTTGTGGGAGCGGGCTTGCTCGCGAAAGCGATCTAAAGAACGACCGTGCGATTGGCGTTCAAAAACACCCTTCTTTCGATGTGATAACCAACCGCCCGGGCCAGAGTCAGCCCTTCGATATCCCGCCCCTTGGCAATCAGGTCTTCCGGATAGTGACTGTGATCCACCGCCTCGACACCCTGGGCAATGATCGGCCCTTCATCGAGGTCGTTGTTGATGTAATGCGCCGTCGCGCCGACCAGCTTCACGCCCTTGTTGTAGGCCTGGTGATACGGTTTGGCACCCTTGAACCCCGGCAGCAGCGAGTGGTGAATGTTGATCGCCTTGCCATCGAGCTTGCGGCACAGCTCCGGCGACAGCACCTGCATGTAGCGGGCGAGGATCACCAGTTCGGCGCCGGACTCTTCGATCACCTGCCACACCTGACGCTCCTGCGCCGGCTTGTCGTTGGGGTCGAGGGGGAAATGGTAGTAGGGAATC
>Ga0213823_1001162_pt1 | contig 17146 bp, 13 predicted proteins | sample MC6MC0907MG_FD_179887 | JGI IMG/M metagenome (GOLD analysis project Ga0213823, IMG submission 179887) | Enriched soil aggregate microbial communities from Iowa State University, Ames, United States - MC6-MC0907-MG | ecosystem: Environmental > Terrestrial > Soil > Unclassified | place: USA: Iowa...
CCGGATAACGCAAGGATCTGACCCACGTTGCGGAAGCTCGCGCCCATGATCTCGGTCGGGATTTCAAAGTGCTTGTAGTAGCGGTAGATATTGGTGACGGACTGAACGCCCGGGTCACGCGCGCTCGTGTTGTCGACTTCGACCCAGTTCGCGCCGGCCGTTTTCTTGTGCCAGTCGTAGATGCGGCCGACGAAAGGTGAAATGAGCTGAACATGCGCATCGGCGCAGGCGACCGCCTGGGGCAGCGAGAAAAGCAGGGTCAGGTTGCAGCGGACACCCTCGGACTGCAACACGCGGGCGGCCTGGATGCCTTCCCAGGTGGACGCAATCTTGATCAGCACGCGTTCGCGCGGGATGCCGGCTGCTTCGTACAGGGCGATCAGGCCGCGGGCGCGTTCGATGGTGGCGCGGGTGTCAAAGGACAGGCGGGCGTCCACTTCGGTCGACACGCGGCCCGGCACGATGTCCAGAATCGCGCGGCCGAAGGCGACCAGCAGGCGATCCATGAGTTCGGCGGTCGAGGCGCCGCGGTGTTCGCGCGCGGTCTTTTCCAGCAGCGGGCGGTAGGCGTCCTGCTGGACAGCCTTCAGAATCAGGGACGGGTTGGTGGTCGCGTCCGTGGGACGCAACGCCTTCATGGCTTCGAAATCGCCGGTGTCGGCAACAACGGTGGTGTGGTCACGCAGGGCGTCAAGTTGGCTGGGCATGGACTTATACGACTCGCAGCTGGCTAGGGTTGAAGGTGCTGCTAGCGTATCACCGACGCTGCCAGGCCGCAGTCCGCCGCAAGGGCGAGGGGCGCTGATTGCAGGCCGCGCAACGGCGCGGCAAAACGGCCGAAAAACCCGGTTTCGGCCTTATTTGGCGCGGTTCTCCGGGAAAAACGGCCGCTCGAGGTATAATCCGAAGGTTTGATTATCGATTCTAAAACCGGGGTTTACTGTGCTGCCGCAACTCTTTCCCGAGGGGATCAACCGCTTCCCTCCTGCAATTCTGGCTCTGGCGGACGGTACCATTTTTCGAGGCGTGTCGATCGGTGCGCCTGGCCATACCGTTGCCGAAGTGGTGTTCAACACCGCGATGACCGGGTACCAGGAAATTCTCACCGATCCCAGCTATAGCGGTCAGATCGTCACGCTGACCTATCCGCACATCGGCAACACCGGCGTCAACGCCGAAGACGTGGAATCCAATCGCGTCTATGCCGCCGGCCTGGTGGTACGCGACTGCCCCGCCCGCGTGTCGAACTTCCGTTCCACGCAATCCTTGCCCGACTACCTGACCGAGCAGGGCATCGTTGCCATTTCCGGCATCGACACCCGCAAGCTCACGCGCATTCTGCGCGAAAAGGGCGCCCAGGGCGCGTGCATCTTCGTGGGTTCCGACGCCGAGCGCGCCGTTGAACTCGCCCGCGGCTTTCCCGGCATGGCCGGCCAGGATCTGGCCAAGGTCGTGTCCATCAAGGAAAGCACCGGCTGGACCGAAGGCACCTGGCAGCTCGAAGGCGGGTTCACGTCGCCCGACCAGTCCAAGTTCCACGTGGTCGCCTACGACTACGGCGTAAAGAGCAACATCCTGCGTCTCCTGGCCGACCGTGGCTGCCGCATCACGCTGGTGCCGGCCCAGACCACCGCCGAAGACGTCTTCAAGCTCAATCCCGACGGCGTGTTCCTGTCCAACGGCCCCGGCGACCCCGAGCCCTGCGACTACGCCATCGACGCCACCCGCGCCTTCCTGGACAAGAAGCTGCCGGTGTTCGGCATCTGCCTGGGCCACCAGATCATGGGCCTGGCGGTGGGCGGCAAGACCGTCAAGATGAAGACCGGCCATCACGGCGCCAACCATCCGGTGCAGGACCTCGCGTCCAAGCGCGTGTTCATCACCAGCCAGAACCACGGTTTCGGTGTCGACGCAGCCAGCCTGCCCGCCAACGCGCGCGTGACGCACGTCTCGCTGTTCGACGGCACGCTGCAAGGCTTCGAGCTCACCGACCGCCCGGCCTTCTGCTTCCAGGGTCACCCCGAAGCCAGCCCGGGTCCGCACGACATCCTCGAGCTGTTCGACAAGTTCATCAGCCTGATGTCCGGCCAAAAGTAAAGACTGCATCATGCCCAAGCGTACAGACCTAAAAAGCATTCTCATCATCGGCGCCGGCCCCATCATCATCGGGCAGGCCTGCGAATTCGACTACTCCGGCGCGCAAGCTTGCAAGGCGCTCAAGGCCGAGGGCTACCGCACCATCCTGGTGAACAGCAACCCGGCCACGATCATGACGGACCCGGAAACGGCCGACGTCACCTACATCGAGCCCATCACCTGGCAAGCCGTCGAAAAAATCATCGAGCGTGAAAAACCCGATGCGCTCCTGCCCACGATGGGCGGCCAGACCGCGCTGAATTGCGCGCTGGACCTGGCCCACCATGGCGTGCTCAAGAAGCACAACGTGGAACTCATCGGCGCCAACGAGCACGCCATCGAAAAGGCCGAAGACCGCCAGAAGTTCAAGCAGGCCATGACCGACATCGGCCTGGAATCGGCCAAGTCGGGCGTCGCCCACAGCATGGACGAAGCCTGGGAAGTGCAGCGCCGCATCGCGGCCGAAGTCGGCACCTCCGGTTTCCCCGCCGTTATCCGCCCCAGCTTCACGATGGGCGGTTCGGGCGGCGGCATCGCCTACAACGCCGAAGAATTCGAAACCATCTGCCGCCGCGGCCTGGAAGCCTCGCCCACCAGCGAACTCCTGATCGAAGAGTCGCTGCTCGGCTGGAAGGAATTCGAGATGGAAGTGGTCCGCGACAAGGCGGACAACTGCATCATCGTCTGCTCCATCGAAAACCTGGATCCGATGGGCGTCCACACGGGCGACTCCATCACCGTCGCGCCGGCCCAGACGCTGACCGACAAGGAATACCAGATCATGCGTAACGCATCGATCGCGGTATTGCGCGAGATCGGCGTGGATACGGGCGGCTCGAACGTGCAGTTCGCCGTCAATCCGAAGAACGGCCGCATGATCGTCATCGAGATGAACCCGCGCGTGTCGCGTTCGTCGGCGCTGGCTTCCAAGGCCACCGGTTTCCCCATCGCCAAGGTCGCCGCGCGCCTGGCCGTCGGCTACACGCTCGACGAGCTGCGCAACGAGATCACCGGCGGCGCCACACCGGCTTCGTTCGAACCCACGATCGACTACGTGGTCACCAAGGTGCCGCGTTTCGCATTTGAAAAATTCCCCACCGCCGACGCGCGCCTGACCACCCAGATGAAGTCCGTGGGTGAAGTCATGGCCATCGGCCGCACCTTCCAGGAATCGTTCCAGAAGGCGCTGCGTGGCCTGGAAGTGGGCGTCGACGGCCTGAACCAGAAGACCACCGACCGCGAAAAGCTGCAGGTCGAACTGGGCGAGCCCGGTCCGGAACGCATCTGGTACGTGGGCGACGCCTTCGCGCAAGGCTTCACTCTGGACGAAGTGCACAACATCACGCACATCGACCCGTGGTTCCTCTCGCAGATCAAGGAAATCGTCGACATCGAGCTGGCGCTCGAGCAAAAGACGCTGGCCGACCTGGACTACGCCACGCTGTTCGAACTGAAGCGCCGCGGTTTCTCCGACCGCCGCCTCGCGTTCCTGCTGGATTCCTCGGAATCCGAAGTGCGCAAGCTGCGCCACCAGCTCAACGTGCGTCCGGTCTACAAGCGCGTCGACACCTGCGCCGCCGAATTCGCCACCCGCACCGCCTACATGTACTCCACGTACGAGGAAGAGTGCGAATCCGCCCCCACCGATCGCAAGAAGATCGTGGTGCTGGGCGGCGGCCCGAACCGGATCGGCCAGGGTATTGAATTCGACTACTGCTGCGTGCATGCCGCGCTGGCGCTGCGCGACGACGGGTACGAGACCATCATGGTCAACTGCAATCCGGAAACCGTGTCCACCGACTACGACACCTCCGACCGTCTGTACTTCGAGCCGCTGACGCTTGAAGACGTGCTGGAAATCGTCCACAAGGAAAACCCGGTCGGCATGATCGTCCAGTACGGCGGCCAGACCCCGCTGAAGCTGGCGCGCGCCCTGGAAGCCAACGGCGTGCCCATCATCGGCACCAGCCCCGAATCCATCGACGTCGCCGAAGACCGCGAGCGCTTCCAGAAGCTGCTCAACAAGCTCGGCCTGCGTCAGCCGCCCAACCGCACCGCGCGCACCGAAGGCGAGGCCCTGGCCCACGCCACCGAAATCGGTTATCCGCTGGTCGTGCGTCCCAGCTACGTGCTGGGCGGCCGCGCGATGGAAATCGTGCACGAGCAACAGGACCTCGAGCGCTACATGCGCGAAGCCGTGAAGGTCAGCAATGACTCGCCCGTGCTGCTCGACCGCTTCCTGAACAACGCCACCGAAGTCGACGTGGACTGCCTGGCCGACGGCGAAACCGTCTTCATCGGCGGCGTCATGGAACACATCGAGCAGGCCGGCGTGCACTCGGGCGACTCGGCGTGCAGCCTGCCGCCGTACTCGCTGTCGGCGGAAGTCATCGCCGAGATCAAGCGCCAGACCACGATGATGGCCAAGGCCCTGAACGTCAGCGGCCTGATGAACGTGCAGTTCGCCATCCAGGGCGGCGACGTCTATGTACTGGAAGTGAACCCGCGCGCCTCGCGCACGGTGCCTTACGTCTCCAAGGCCACCGGTTTGCAGCTTGCCAAGATCGCCGCGCGCGCCATGGCCGGCCAGACCCTGGCCGCGCAAGGCATCACGAAGGAAGTCGTGCCGCCTTACTTCTCGGTCAAGGAAGCCGTGTTCCCGTTCGTGAAGTTCCCGGGCGTGGACACCATCCTCGGTCCGGAAATGAAGTCGACCGGCGAAGTGATGGGCGTGGGCATGAGCTTCGGCGAAGCCTTCGTGAAGTCGCAGCTTGCCGCCAGCGTGCGCCTGCCGGAGTCCGGCACGGTGTTCATCAGCGTCAAGAACCAGGACAAGGCCCGCGCCGTTGAAGTGGCTCGCGGCCTGCACACCCTGGGCTTCAAGCTGGTCGCCACGCGCGGCACGGCCGCCGAGATCGAAGCGGCCGGCATCCCGGTGCAGGTGGTCAACAAGGTCAACGAAGGCCGCCCGCACATCGTCGACATGGTCAAGAACGGCGAAATCTCGCTGGTCATCAACACCGTCGAAGAGCGCCGCAACGCCATCGCCGACTCGCGCACCATCCGCACCCAGGCGCTGGCCGCCCGCGTGACCTTCTTCACGACCATCGCAGGCGCCCGCGCCGCGGTCGAAGGCATGCAGTATCTGCGCCAGGGCCTCGGCCTGCAGGTCTACCCGCTGCAAGAGCTTCACGCTTCCCTGCAGAAGTAAGCCGGCAGATCACAATTAGGGCACGCGAAAGCGTGCCCTAATTTTTTGCAACGCGACAACAGGCAGGTCAGGACATGGACAAAGTCTTCATTACCGGCGCCAGCAGCGGCCTGGGGCGTGCCCTGGCGCAGCAGTACGCAGCCAAGGGCGCCACGCTGGGCTTGCTGGGCCGCCGCGAGGAAGCGCTGCGCGAACTGGCCGCCAGCCTGCCGGGTGAGCATCGCTGCTATGCCGTGGACGTGCGCGACCGCACGGCGCTGCACGCCGCGGCGCAGGACTTCACCGCGTTCTGCGAGGGCAGGGTGGATGTGGTCATCGCCAGCGCCGGCATCAGTGCCGGCACGCTGACCGACCACGGCGAGGATTTCGACGTCTTCAAGGCCATCGTCGACACCAATCTTCTGGCCACCGTGTCCACGTTCGAACCCTTCATCGCGCCGATGCGCGCGGCGGGGGCAGGGCGCCTGGTCGGGATCGCCAGCGTGGCGGGCATACGCGGCCTGCCCGGTGCCGGCGCTTACAGCGCGTCCAAATCGGCGGTGGTGACCTATTGCGAAAGCCTGCGGCTGGAACTGGCCGCGCAGGGCATCAGCGTCGTGACGATCGCGCCCGGCTATATCAAGACGGCCATGACGGCGCATAACCCGTACTCGATGCCCTTCCTGATGGAAGCCGACGCCTTCGCCACCCGCGCGCACGCGGCAATCAGCCGGGGAACGAGCTACACGGTGATTCCGTGGCAAATGGGCTTGGTGGCCAAGCTGATGCGGCTGCTGCCCAATGCCGTCTACGACAGGCTGGCCCGCAACGCCCCGCGCAAGCCGCGCAAGACGGTGTGAGGCCAGCCGTCCGGCGCCCGCCGGACGGGGGCAGGCGTGTCCCTCAAGGCACCACGTCGTCGCCCACTTCGGCGGCGATGTGCGTCACGTCACCCCAATCCAGCACTTCCCATTTCCGGCCTTCAACGCCGACGCGGTTGATGCTGACATTGAGCAGGGCCGCGTCACGCGGCGCATTCAGCGGCACTCCCGACGCATGGCGCCAGATGATGTCCAGCACGCCGCCATGGGTGAACATCAGGATGCGCTCGCCCTCATGGCGGCTGGCGATATCGTCCACGGTGCTGATGACGCGCGATTGAAACTGCCCGAGCGATTCGCCGCCGTCCAGCGGGCGCAGCGGATCGCGGCTCTTCCACGCCGCCGCGGCTTCCGGCGCCAGCACGTCGATGCGCTCATGGTCCAGGCCTTCCAGCACCCCAAAGCCCCGCTCGCGGATGCCGGGTTCCACGCGTACACGCAGGCCAAGCTGCTCCGACACAGGCACGGCCGTCGCGTGCGCGCGTTGCAGGTCGCTGCTGTAGATCGCGTGGATCGGCGTGTGCTTGGCCTCTTCGTGCAGGCGCGCGGCCAGCAGGCTGGCCTGGTTGACGCCGAATTCGTTCAGGGGGATGTCTTGCCAGCCTTGCAGGCGCCGTTGGCGATTCCAGTCGGTTTCGCCGTGGCGGATGAACCAGATTTCAGTCATTGCAGTCTTGTTGCGGGGATTGAGCCTTATGCCTGGACCGGCGCGATGGGCGCGCGCGGCTTCCAGATGGCTTGAATGATCGAGCTTAACGCGACCAGCGCGGGCTCGCTAGCGCGTTCGTAAGGCAGCATGAAGCCCAGCACCGCGTCGACGCGCGCCTGGCCCCACACGATGAAGTCGCTGGACGCGGCACCCGCCAGCGCGGTTTCCTCGCGCAGCAGCGCGCAGCCCGCGCCGGCCCGCACCAGCGCGTCCATGTTGGCCTGATCGTCGTTCTGCATGACGATGCGGGGCGATAGCCCGTGGCGCTCGAACATATCGCGCAGCAACAGATGCGTGTGGCTGCCGGACGGACCGTCCAGCCACGGCAGTTGCGCCACCTCGCGCCAGCCGCCGCGTTTGAGCACCGCAGCGTGCTCGGCGGGCATCGCAATCCGATAACGCACGCTGCGCAGCGGCTGCCACAACACGCCGCGCGGCGAGTTGGCCGCGATGGTCAGCGCGGCGGGCAGGCGGCCGGTGCTGACCTGTTCGGCCAGTGCCGCGGCGGGCTGGGTCTGGGTCTTCAGTTCGACCAGCGGCAGGCGCTGCGTGACTGCCGAGGCCAGCTCCCCCAAGCGCAGGAAATCGGGCTTTTCGCTGGGAACACCCAGTTCGACAACGCCATGCAGATTGCCCTGCAACTGCTGGGCTTCGGACTTGAATTGCGCGCCCAGCACCAGCAGCGATTCCGCCGTCGGCAGCAGCACTTCACCCGCCTTGGCCAAGGCTAGCCGGCCGCCGCTGCGGTCGAACAGTGCGACGCCCAGGCTCTGCTCCAGCGCCTTGATCTGCGCGGTCACGGCGGGCTGCGTCAACGACAGCGCCTCGGCCGCCTTCGTCAGGTTGCCCAATCGGGCAACCGTGACGAAGGCGCGGATCTGGTAGATTTCCATGGCGGCGAGTGTAGGTCAGGCGGCCAGCAGCCGCACCTGTGTCGGCTCCAGTCCCACCGACACCGGCGCGCCCGCCGGAAACGGCGACAGGCCGGCCAGATGCGCCTGGTCGGCCGTCAGCCGCTGCTCGCCAACCTGCACCTGATAGCGCGTGAATTCGCCCAGAAACTCGCTGCTTTCCACGATGCCCGGCAGCCAGACATAACGCGCATCGCCCAGGCCATCCGCCATCTCGATCTGCACCGTGTGGGGCCGAAAGCTCGCTGCCAGCCGAGTGGCTGCGGGGGCCTCGCCGGTCAGCGGCAGGTGCAGGTCGCCCACGCCGTCCACCGCCAGCGTCACGCTGCTGCTGGTGCGCTCGCGCACATTGCCTTCCAGCACGTTCATCGTGCCCACGAAGTTCGCCACGAAGCGGTTCACGGGGTAGTCGAACAGCGTGCTCGGCGCGCCGATCTGCTGCACCACGCCGTGATCCAGCACCGCCATCCGGTCAGCGGTGGTCATCGCTTCTTCCTGGTCGTGCGTGACGAAGATCGTCGTGATGCCCAGGCGGCGCTGCAGGCTCAGAAGGTCTTGGCGCATCTGCACGCGCAGCTTCTTGTCCAGGTTGGACAGCGGCTCGTCCAGCAGCAGCACCTGCGGTTCGATCACGATGGTGCGCGCCAGCGCCACGCGCTGCTGCTGCCCGCCCGAAAGCTGGTTGGGACGCCGCTTGGCATATTGCGACAGCCCCACCAGATCGAGCGCGGCTTCCACCTTGGCGCGGATCTCGGCGCGCGGCAGCTTGCGCTCGACCAGACCGAACGCCACGTTGTCCCACACCGTCATGTGCGGCCACAGCGCATAGTTCTGGAACACCATGCCGATGTTCCGATGCCAGGGCGGGGTCCCGCTGATGTCCTTGCCGTCCACCAGCAACTGGCCTGCGCTGTGGCGGTTGAATCCCGCGATCAACCGCAGCAGGGTGGACTTGCCCGAGCCCGACGGCCCGAGCAGCGCGAAGAACTCGCCCGGCTCGATGCTGATGCTGACGTCTTTCAGTACTTCGGTTTTGCCGTACGAGAGCTGGATGTTGCGGCATTCGACGCTGACTTTCTTCATGCGGATTCCCCTTCATTGCGCGCCGGTTGCTGGCGCTTCGATGCGCGGTCCACCAGCAGGTGCGATACGTAAGTGCCGATACCCACGGCGACCACCGCCAGGACGCCAAGCGCGGCGCCCGGTCCGCGGCCCGCCGCGCTCTGCATGTACAGATAGATGCCGTAGCTCATGGGCGCCTGGCTGTCCTTGGTCACCAGCATGATGGTGGCCGACAGTTCCACGGCGGCCGTCACAAAGCTGGTCACGAACCCGGCCAGCATGCCGCCCGCCATCAGCGGCACCACGACGCGTCGGATCGTGCTCATGCGCGTGGCGCCAAGCGACTGGGCCGCCTCTTCTAGCGACACGTGGATCTGCTGCAACGCCGCTACGCACGAACGCAGCGCGTACGGCAGACGCCGCACGGAGTAGGCGAGCATGATGATGATCCACGACGACGTCAGCATCGTGCCCGTGCCAGGCAGCTCGATGCCGCGGAAGGTGCGCAGAAAGCCGATGGCCAGCACGATGCCCGGAATCGCCAATGCCGCCGAAGCCAGAAAATCCAGCCATTGGCGCGCCGGCAGCCGGGTGCGCAGCATCAGGTAGGCGATCGCCGTGCCCAGGATCACGTCGATGCCCGCAGCAAGGCCGCAATACAGCAGCGTGTTGGCGATCATGCCCTGCGATTCCGAGAACACGGCTGAGTAGTGGGCCAGCGTGTACCCGTCCGGCAGCGGCGCATAGCTCCAGACGCTGGCCAGCGACAGCAGCAGCACGCCGATGTGCGGCGACAGCACCAGTAGCAGCACCAGGATGATCCAGCCATACGCCAGCACGCTTTCCATCGGACCCAGCTTGCGCTTCTGGATGGAGTTGCCGCCCTTTTGCAGCGTGGAGTAGTCGCGTCCCTTCAGCACGCGCGCCGACAGCCACAGCGCCAGGATCGAAAATCCCACCATGATCACGCTGATCACATAGCCCAGCGGATCCTCCAACCCCACCTGCGTGATGCGCAGGTACGCTTGCGGCGCCAGCATGTTGGTCGTGCCCAGCACCAGGGGCGTGCCCAGGTCGTCGAACACCTTCACGAACACCAGCGACGCGCCCGCCACATAGCCGGGCAGGGCGAGCGGAAAGATCACGCGGCGGAACAGCCGGAACCCGCGCGAACCCAGGTTGAAGGCCGCTTCTTCCATGGCCCCGTCGATGTTGCGCAGCGCCACCACGAGGTTCATCAGGATGAACGGGAAATAGTGGATGGCTTCAACGAAGATGACGCCATTCAGCCCTTCCATGAACGGAATCGTGAAGCCGAACCAGTCATTGAGCAGCAGGTTCACGCTGCCGGATCGGCCAAAGATCAGCTGCATGGCCACCGCGCCCACGAAGGGCGGCATGATGAGTGGCAGCACGCCCAGCGTCTGGATCAGCAAGGCGCCACGAAAATCGAAGCGCACCGTGAAGTACGCCAGCGGCACCGCGATCAGGGACGCGATCAGCGCCGACCAGCCCGCCACGTACAGGCTGTTGAAGAACGCTTCCCGCATCAACGGCTGGTTGAAGAAGGCGCCGAAGTGACCGGTGGTGAAGCTGCCGTCGGCATTGACGAAGGCGCTGTGAAAGACCGTGCCCACCGGGACGGCCAGGAAAAGCAGCAGAAAGCCGAACACCAGCAGCGCCGCCAGGACGGGGCCGGCGGGCAGGCGCGAATGGCTCGAATGATTCATCGAGAGTCCCGAAAATCGTTGCCAGAAGACAGGCGCGATCCACGGCGGGCGGGGCAAGCCCGCCTGCCGTGTTCAGCGCATTCAGACGATCAGAGCGCGGCGGCCTGCCGTGCCAGCTTCACGGCTTCTTCGTAGTTGGCGCGCGCGCGGCCATTCCACTCGCCTTCAAGCTGCGTGATCTGCTGGTTGACGGCCGCGTCCTTCTTGTTGCCGGCGAAGATCGCCAGGAACGCGGGGTCGGCCGCCTTCTTGCTGTCGATCAGCGGCGCCCAGGCCAGCTTGCGTGCCTGGTCCAGCAATTCGGCTGCCTTGCCGCTCTTGGCCTTGTCGCCCAGTTTGGCCTCGGCGTCATAGATCGCCTTGGTGGCCGCTTGCAGTTCCTTCAGCCGGAACGTGACGGTCTGGTCGTACAGCGATTGCACGACGTAGTAGCGCGACTGCGACAGGTCCGCGTCGAAATGGACCTTGCTGCGCTTGGCGATTTCCGCCGGGTCGGGATAGCCGGGCGGAATCTTGCCGGCCAGCGCGGAGTAGGGCAACACCGGCAACCGCGAGATCTTCGGCTCCAGCAGCAGCTCCTGGCCCGCCTGGCTCAGCGTGAAGGCGATGAATTTCTTGCCTTCCTCGGTGTTCTTGGCGCCCTCGATCAGCGCGATGTTCGCCGGGACGATGGCGGTCTCGGACGGATAGACGAACTCAACGGGGAATTTGGAGTACTTGCTCGACAGCCCGAAGAAGTCGATGACCGGTCCGGCGCCGAACTGGCCGTTGTTCACGCCGTCGGGCACACCGAACGAGCGCTCGGTGACGGCGCTGCTGTTGCCCGACATGCGCAAAAGCGTGTTCCAGCCGTCATCCCAGCCTTCGCCTTGCAGGATGGTTTCCACGGTCAGGTGCATCGTGCCCGAACGCGAGGGCGACGTGATGCCCACGTGGCCGAACCACTTGGGCGACAACAGATCCTTCCACTCAACGGGCGCGGGGATCTTGTGCGCCGCGATGTACCGGGTGTTGTAGATAATGCCGTAGCCCGCCAGCGCCTGGCCCAGATACATGCCGCCCGGATCATTGATGGGATAGCTGCCGATCTTGTCCGGCACATCCTTGTTCGCGATGTCGGCCGACTTGGCCAGCAGCTTGTCGCGTCCCAACACCTCGAACGCATCGGGCGCGCTGGCCCAGAAGACCTCGGGGCGCTGACCCGCTGGCGTCTCCCGCACGAAGGCGATCCCCGACACCGTGTTCTTGTTCAGGATTTCCAGCGTGATGCCGGGATTGGCTTTCTCGAAAGCGGTCTTGTAGGCCTGGGTCAGGTCCTTGGGGAACGACGTGATCACCGTGACGGTGCCGGCCAGGGCCGGCGCCGCGCAAACGGCCAGCAGCGCCCCGGCAAGGGCTGTGCGCATTGCGTGCATGGTTTGTCTCCGTGGTTTTAGATTTGTCTGGAGACAGTACCGGCACGCCTGCCAAGCGTCCAATCAGAAATTTTGATGCGCGCCATCAGTGACGGCGCCGCGATGCTCGCCCGGAATCAGGCCGTGGCCGACACGCCGCCGCCCTGAGACCCGCCGCTGCTTTGGGCCGCACGCGCCTGCATTGCCAAGACCTGTGCGATCTGCCCTTGGATCTGCACGGCCTGCGCATTCAGCGCCATCACCTGCTGCGCCTTCATCTCGGCCGACATGCCGCTCGCCTGCACCTTGGCGATCTGGTCCATGATGCGCTTGAGCTGCTTCTGCAACTCCTTGATCTGGCGGGTGTATTCGTCTTCGTTGTCGGGTTCTTCCGCTGCCTGCGCGGTCGCCACCTTGCTGGCGCCAGGCGTATTGACGCGGATCTTGCCTTCGGCGGTCACCGAGACGGCCTCCTGCCCCGAGGCATTTTTCGCTTCCTTGTTGGCCTGGATCTTTTCGGCCCACATGTCGGCAAGGCTGCCGATGCGGGAGGTGCCGCTGATGCTGTTGATCGCCATGACTGTTCCTTTGCCTGGGGATTTCGGGGTTTCCTCTAGTACGGCAATCCGGCGGCAAAACTTAAACGTTGCCCCCGCTTGATGGCCCCCTTTACACTGGCGCCCGCTCGCAGTCTGAAACCCTAATCCGTACCATCCCCCGGGGAATCCATGTCCAATTCCTACTTTCCGCGCTGGCGCCTGGCGGACGACGCCGAGCCCGGCGTCATCATTGCGCCCGATGAACGGCTGTCCTGGCCCAAGAACGTGGCCATGGGCGCTCAGCACGTGGTCGCGATGTTCGGCTCGACCGTGCTCGCGCCGCTGCTTATGGGTTTCGATCCCAACGTCGCCATCCTGATGTCGGGCATCGGCACGCTGATCTTCTTCCTGTTCGTGGGCGGACGCGTACCCAGCTACCTGGGTTCCAGCTTCGCATTCATCGGCGGCGTGATCGCGGTGACCGGCTATGCCGGCGGGGGCGCCAACGCCAACATCGGCGTGGCGCTGGGCGCCATCATCGCCTGCGGCCTGGCGTACACGTTGATCGGCGTGATCGTCTGGATCGTCAATGCAAGGGCAGGCGGCGGCGCCAACTGGATCGACACGCTGATGCCGCCCGTCGTGACGGGCGCGGTTGTCGCGGTGATCGGCCTGAACCTCGCGCCCATTGCCGCCAAGGGCGCGATGGGCGCCTCGGGTTTTGACAGCGCCATGGCCATCGTCACGATCGTCTGCGTCGGCGGCATCGCCGTCTACACGCGCGGCATGGTGCAGCGCCTGCTGATCCTGGTCGGCCTGATCCTCGCGTGCGTGGTGTACGCCGTGCTGGCCAACGGCCTGGGCCTGGGCAAGCCCATCGACTTCACCGCCGTGTCGGCCGCCGCCTGGTTCGGCCTGCCGCACTTCGCGGCGCCCGTGTTCAAGGCCGAGGCCATGGGCCTCATCGTGCCGGTCGCCATCATCCTGGTGGCCGAAAACCTGGGGCACGTGAAGGCCGTCAGCGCCATGACGGGCCGCGACCTGGACCGCTACCTCGGCCGGGCCTTCGTCGGCGACGGCGTGGCCACCATGGTGTCGGGCGCCGTCGGCGGCACGGGCGTCACGACATACGCCGAAAACATCGGCGTGATGGCGGTCACCCGCATCTATTCCACGCTGGTGTTCGTGATCGCTGCCCTGATCGCGATCGTCCTGGGCTTCTCGCCCAAGTTCGGCGCGCTCATCCAGACGATCCCGGGACCTGTACTGGGTGGCATGTCGGTGGTGGTCTTCGGCCTGATCGCCATTGCCGGCGCCCGTATCTGGGTCGTCAACCAGGTTGATTTCACCGACAACCGCAACCTCATCGTGGCTGCGGTCACGCTGGTGCTGGGCGCGGGCGACTTCACCATCAAGCTGGGCAACTTCACGCTGGGCGGCATCGGTACCGCCACGTTCGGTGCGATCATCCTGTACGCGCTCTTGCGGCGCACGAAGTAACGACGACATGCGGGATGTCGAGGCGTCCCGCATCATGGCCCAAAGCCTATCGTCCAGTAGTTTCCTGGCCCGGGAGGCTCCCGGAAAACCCTCGGTTCGCGCGGGAGTCCATCGGGCCCGGCAAGGCCGCAAAGCCTTTTCGGTGCGAAATCGCCGGTTTTAGCGGGTTACAGCGCCGAAATGCGCCGAAAAGGCCGTTTTCTCCGGCGGCTTGCAATTCCCGCCGAGATTGACCACAATATGACTTTGATTGCCCCGGTTCCGACCCGAGCCGGGGTTTTGTTTTGGTCGCCCGCGCCGCTCGCCAGATTTTTCCAAGCATCAAATGGCAAACAAAAGGCAAGCGCGCCGGTCCTGCGGCCTTCACCGAGAACGCTCCTTCGGGGCGTTTTTCTACTTTTTGTTTGGGAAACGACATGTCTGCCATTCCTTTGACCGTGCGCGGGGCCGAGCGCTTGCAAGAAGAGCTCCAACGGCTGAAAACCGTCGAACGTCCTGCCGTGATCAACGCAATCGCCGAGGCGCGCGCACAGGGTGATCTGTCGGAAAACGCCGAGTACGATGCCGCTCGCGAGCGCCAAGGTTTCATCGAGGGCCGGATTGCCGAGCTTGAAGGCACGCTTTCCAATGCCCACCTCATCGACCCGACCTCGCTCGAGGCCGAAGGCCGCGCCGTGTTTGGCGCTACCGTCGACATCGAAGACCTGGATTCGGGCGATCGCGTTACGTATCAGATCGTCGGCGACGTTGAAGCCGATATCAAGTCCAACCTGATTTCCGTGTCCAGCCCCGTGGCTCGCGCGCTGATCGGCAAGAGTGAAGGCGATGTGGTCGAGGTTGTTGCCCCGGCTGGCGTTCGCGAATACGAAGTCCTGGGCGTGCGTTACATCTGACGCTATCGCCACAAGCAGTAAAAATGTCAAACCACCCTGGCCCGGACGCTACGTTCGTCTGAATTCCGCGGTACATTGCGGATCGCTATGGTGGACCGGGCGCGTTAAGCGCCCGTTTTTGTGCCTGGACTTACCTTTTTGCGGTCTTGCGGCTGGTGCCGCTGCGGGCTCCGGCGCGCAGGCTCAGCGCGCTGCCGGCGCGGCGCGGAATGCCGTGGCCGCCAGCCGTGGCGCGCTTGTTGGAAGGCCGCATGGGCTTGCCGTTCTTGTTGAGTTCGTCCTGGGGGACGTAACGCTTCTTGGCGGGTGCGGGCTCTTCGGATTCGCTGCGGCGCGGGCGCTTGGCAAGAGTCCTGCCTTCGGCGGCCAGCTTCTTGGGCGTGTAAGGTTCCGAGGCGCGGCGTTTGGCAGGCGCTTCGGGTTCCTGGGCGGCCAGCGCGGCGGGCTTGATGTTGCCGGGCAGCGGGCGGAACAGGATCAGGGTCTTGCCCAAGTGATGCACGGGCGCGCAGGATAGCGTCTCGCAGATCGTGGCGAGCATGATGTCCCGGGCTTCACGGTCGTCGCCGCCCGCGCGAACCTTGATGAGGCCATGCGAAGTCAGCGCCCGATCGATTTCCTTCAGCACGGCGTCGGTCAAACCGTTGTCGCCAATCAGGACGACGGGGCGCAGAGGGTGAGCGGCGGACCGCAGGTCGCTGCGCTCACGAGAGGTAAGTTCTAATATAGGCATGCGTGGAATTGTACGGTAATGGCCAAGAATAAATTCTCTAAAGACTGGATTCACCAGCACATCAACGATCCCTATGTGAAGCTGGCGCAACAGAAGGGCTATCGGGCCCGGGGCGCTTTCAAGCTGATCGAGCTTTTGGACAACGAAAAGTTGCTCCGCCGGGGAGACCTGGTCGTCGATCTGGGTTCGTCGCCCGGCAGCTGGTCCCAAGTGGTGCGAGAGCGCCTGACGGGGCCGGGCGGCATCGTGGACGGACGTATTATTGCGTTGGACATGCTTCCCATGGAACCCATTGCGGGCGTGGAATTCATCCAGGGCGATTTCCGCGAAGACGAAGTTCTGAAACAATTGGAAGACATGGTTGGATCGCATGCCGTGGACCTTGTTATTTCAGACATGGCCCCCAACTTGTCAGGCGTGGGTATTGCCGACGCCGCGCGCATCCAGCATGTGTGTGACCTGGCGATGGAATTTTCCCGCGCTCACCTCAAGCCCGACGGCGTGCTGATCGTCAAGGCTTTCCACGGCAGCGGTTTTTCGCAGATCGTGCAAAGCTTCAAGCAGCACTTCAAGCGGGTGGTCGAGCGCAAGCCGAAGGCATCAAGGGCCAAGTCCTCTGAAACCTTTCTGGTTGCCCGCGATCTCAAGTAACCCCGGGCCGGGGCATGTGGCTCCGGAATCCCGAAGAACTTACCTGCTTGCCGAGACAACGACCACCACAACGAAGAATCAGACGTAATACCACGGACCCCAGGGGCCCCAGGACGCAATCGGGTCCAACAGGGTAGAATGGGCTATTGACATACTTGTGACTGTGCCATATGCGGGTGCGCGGTCGCCGGTCGGAATCGAAAGCAGGAGATCGACCTTGAATAATTCATTTTCGAAAGTCGCTGTCTGGATGGTGATAGCCCTTGTGCTGTTCACCGTCTTCAAACAGTTCGACGGACGCGCTCAGACCCAGGACGGCGTGACCTACACGCAGTTCATGGACGACGCCAAGGCGGGACGTATCCGCAAGGTCGACGTTCAGGGCGATGTGCTGTACGTCACCCCGGACGCGGGCCGCGCCTACACGCTGACTTCGCCTGGCGACCTCTGGATGGTCTCCGATCTGCTGAAGTACGGCGTCCAGGTGTCGGGCAAGCCGCGCGAAGAGCAATCGCTGCTGATGAGCATCTTCGTGTCGTGGTTCCCCATGCTGCTGCTGATTGGCGTCTGGGTATTCTTCATGCGACAGATGCAAGGCGGTGGCAGAGGCGGGGCGTTCAGCTTCGGCAAATCTCGCGCCCGCATGCTCGACGAAAACACCAACCAGATCACGTTCGCTGACGTTGCCGGCTGCGATGAGGCCAAGGAAGACGTTCAGGAACTGGTCGACTTCCTGCGCGACCCCAGCAAGTTCCAGAAGCTGGGCGGCCGTATCCCGCGCGGCGTGCTGATGGTGGGTTCGCCCGGTACCGGCAAG
>Ga0213823_1001169_pt1 | contig 17097 bp, 14 predicted proteins | sample MC6MC0907MG_FD_179887 | JGI IMG/M metagenome (GOLD analysis project Ga0213823, IMG submission 179887) | Enriched soil aggregate microbial communities from Iowa State University, Ames, United States - MC6-MC0907-MG | ecosystem: Environmental > Terrestrial > Soil > Unclassified | place: USA: Iowa...
AGGGTCCGGTGTCAGCTGCGCATCTGCTCGACAGTGCACACACTTCAGTTGGCAAGCCCTTGTTACCTCCCAAATGACTATGAAAGGATTTATGTCATAATCAATCCCTTTTCCCGCACCTTTTGGATGCCCCATAGCATGCGGATGTCCTTTACTAATTCCCTGCATTTTCATCACCAAATTCTTAATTATTTTTTAACCATAAAAATTTTTTCTATAGGTTAATTATAATTTTGTCATCATGATGTGCATGGGTAGTTTGTTACAATATTTCTACATTGCGTTTATGTGTTAGGAAATGAAGAAAAGACTTTTATAAAATGGATTTCAGGGATTTTCGATTTTTAAAAAATCAGAAAATTTATGCTTTATGAATTGTAATTTTAGCTTTATACTAAGTAAGGTGTTCTTTTTTATACCCTATACAAACGACCTCATGATTCGCAAAATGCTATTAAAAGTTTTGGAGGTTCAAATGTTTAATTTCACTCTATTTAAAGAGGTTTTCTATCAATCGAGAATTCCCCAATTGATTGGTTCAATAGATTTTACTACATTACAATATAATCCTGCTTTTTGTGAATTTCTTGGTTATTCCATGGAAGAACTAATATCCCTGCCGATGGAAGCAATATCACATCCTGAAGATATGCCAAAGGATGCAAAACTATTTGACGAATTACTAAAGGGAAAAAGGGATGAATATCAGCTTGAAAAAAGATATATTCACAAGTCAGGTGATATAAAAACAGGCATATTAACTGTTTCAAGGATTAAAGAAAAATCAACGGGTGAGGAATTTTTACTTGGACAAGTCCTCGATATCACAGAAAAGAAACAAATGGAAGATGCCCTCAAACATCGGGAGAAACGGTTACGAAAATCGGAAAAACTAGCGGTTGTAGGTCAAATGGCAGAGGCAGTTGCCCATGAAATTCGTAATCCCTTAACACCAATAAAAGGATTTATGCAGCTTTTAAATGCAGAAAAGGAGCTAAACCCTGTATATTTAAGGATTGTGTTCGATGAATTATATCGAGTAGAAACCATTATTTCTGAATTTTTATCGATGGCCAAGCCTCATACCCAAAAAACCATGATTGTTCATGTTGATCGATTAGTTAATAAAGTGATCCAAGTGTTTAATTCTGAGGCTTTAATGATGAATATAGAATTAAATTTCTTTTGCGAACACCCGATTCTTGAAATTAAGGGGGATCCCCATTCATTAAAGCAAGTGTTCATGAATGTGATTCAAAATTCTCTTGAGGCTTTATCCAATAAGGGGCGTATTGATGTAAGCATCTTTTCAGATGAAATAGGAGTGATTGTGCAGTTTACTGATAATGGCTGTGGAATTCCAAAGGAAAGATTGTCAAAGCTAGGCGAACCATTTTATTCGACGAAGGAGAAAGGAACAGGTCTTGGGTTGATGACCAGCTTTCGGATCATTGAAAGTCATAATGGTAAAATCACAATTGATAGTGTTGAAGAAGAAGGAACGACAGTGACCATTTGGTTGCCGTATGAAACTTCTGAATAACTAAAAATCCGCTATGAAAGGAGCAGACCATGACCAAAAGGATCATAAGTTTATGTATCATACTTTTCATTATTGCCGTTGGCTTCTTGCAGAAGGATGAACTGCTTCAGCTTGTGAAATATGGCGGAACCTTATCTATCTTCATAAGCATGCTGTTAGTAGCCATCTGTGTTTTTTTTCCTGTCATCCCGTTTCCCGTTTTGGCGGGGGTAATAGGAGCAGTATTTGGCGTCACCCAAGGTGTTTTTATTTCATTAGCAGGTTCGATGGTCGGAACAATGGGATTTTTCTTTTTAAGCAGATATGGTTTCCGTGATTGGGCAGAAGAAACATTAACCAAATATCCAAAAGTTTTGGAATATGAAGATTTTTTAAATCGAAACTCTTTTATTGCCATTCTTACCTGCCGTTTAATCCCCATTATTCCAGCACCGGTTGTCAATCTCATTTGCGGTTTAAGCCATGTCAAATGGATTACCTTTTTTATCGCATCAACATTAGGGAAGATCCCAAATATTCTTATTTTGTCATTCGCAGGATCATTATTTAGTAACAATAAGCTTTATTCCTTTGGAATCTATGGCTGCTACCTGTTAATCATTTTCTTAATAAATTTCGTGATCATTTACCGGAGATCAATGAAAAAGTCTCTTGATTAAATTACTTTTTGGACATTCAAATCGTTTTGCTTTTCCACAATGATGATGTCTTTAAAAAAGCTTTTTAAGATGATCCATTTTGCGGGATAGGTGTAAATAAAATCTTCAAATGTTTGAAGTGAATAATAAATAAAACAGTCAAACCCGTGTTTCTTTTGTTTTAAATCGTATAATAGCGCATGGGGAATGGTGTAATACTCATTAATTTGGTATGGGTTCAGTTTTACAATTTGGATATTTTGATCAGAGATATAGTTTTTTATCGATTGTTCCTGCAATGAAATACTTTCTTCCTTTGAGAGCCCATTCAAACTGATGCGATCATTAATAAAATAAATTCCCTTCATTTCTTACCACCCTCTCAATAACGTAATTGGTATTGTTATTGACAGCGTATAAGAGAAGTATACTTAGAAAAAAAGAAAAGGTTTAGGAGGGGAAAAATGGTTAGTGCGGCAATTCATGGATTTATATTGGCCTTTGGTCTAATTCTGCCTTTAGGGGTACAAAATGTATTTGTGTTTAATCAAGGAGCTATGCAAAAGAGATGGCTGTTTGTGCTTCCGGTGGTTTTGACGGCTTCTATTTGTGATACTTTACTAATTTCTTTAGCTGTTTTTGGCGTTTCTGCAGTTGTTTTAGGTGTGACTTGGATCAAAATGACCCTTCTCCTCTTAGGAATTATTTTTTTGTTATATATGGGTTATTCAACTTGGCGAAGTAAGCCGCAGGCAGAAGTAAACGAGGCTAAATCATTTTCGCCCCGCAAGCAGATTACCTTTGCTGCATCTGTGTCCTTATTAAATCCACATGCCATTATGGACACAATTGGAGTCATTGGTACAAGCTCACTGTCTTATACAGGTTCAGCTAAAATTATCTTTATGGTAGTGTGTATTCTTGTCTCATGGCTGTGGTTTTTTGGTCTTTCTCTTACTGGTAGATTAATAGGGAAGCTCGATCAAACAGGAAGATTTATTCTTTATCTTAATAAAATATCGGCATTGATTATGTGGGGAACAGCCTTGTATCTTATTTTTTCACTTTAGCAAAAAAATTACCCGGCTGTTATGCCGGGCATTTCAAATCTATATTAAAAGGGGGCGGAGGTTAAAGGTTCTTCGTGAACCTATTTCTATCTTAAAGGATAAATATGAACAAACTATGAAGGAAAGATTAATAGTTTAAGAAAAGTGACTAATTCTAAATTAATGAATTGGTTGTTTTTGTTACCTTATTAAATCCATAAAAACCTAAGAATTGGTATATGGGCACGGGAGAATACTAGGAATGTGTTCATGAGGATAGAAGTCCGAATGGAAAGCTGAAAATTGTCCTCAACGCTAATACCGAAAGTCATAATCCTAAAATTTATCAATTTAAACGATTTCCTCAAACATGTTTCATTTCCCCAAATTTATACATTCGTCTTGAAAACCATAAGTTCATTAAAAAGCTGATGATTCCTGTTATGATTAATATTCCCCCGAAGCGGATTTAACATCGTACCAGAAGCAACAGCCGTTAAAAATAAGGCGCGATTTTTTTTCATGCTGGCGGAAGTATCCTTCCCAGCTTCATGTGCAGCGCCCCTTCATACGATTTTTTCTAATACATTTAAAAATAGTTATTGAAAAATTAATTATTCTAGGAATAGCTTACTTCTTAATATAAATAAGATAGGAAGTCATGTGTCTGAAGTGGGGGAAAAGCGTGGAGGAATTTTATCAAATTTTAGCTGGACTAGACAATCCAGGGGAAAAGGTATTAGCAACGATTGTTCGTGTAAAAGGATCTGCTTATAAAAAAGAAGGTTCATCCATGCTGTTTTTGGCGGATGGAACACAAATCGGCATGTTAACGGCAGGGTGCTTGGAAACAGACCTTGCCATCCAAGTAAAGGAAGTTTTCGAGAAACAAGAGGCCATGATGGTGCAATATGACATGTTTGATGAGGACGATTTGAGCTGGGGGCAGGGTGCAGGCTGTAATGGAACCATCGATATAGTAATCGAGCCAGTAACAGAAAAGGTAAAAGAGGATTACCAAGTAGTCAGAACGCTTCTGGACCGTCATAAGCCTGTCATTGTGTTGAAAAAACTAGATGAACTGGGAGAATATATTTTTATTGAGGAGGAAGGGGAGCCGTTTGGAAACTGGTCAGGTCCAATTCCGGTAATCGAGTTTACCTCGAAAAGCGGTGTGATGTCAGGAGCACCGACGGTTTTTCAGCATACGTATCAGCCAAAGCCAAGGCTTATCGTGTTCGGAGCAGGACCAGATGCGATCCCGCTTGTTACTTTAGCAGCAGATACAGGTTTTTCAGTGATGGTCTGTGATTGGCGGGAAACGTATTGTCAGAAAAAAAACTTCCCGCGAGCAGAAGAACTATTACTGGGCTTTCCTACTAAACTTTTAAAACAAATCTCTTTTTCACCGTATGATTTTGTAGTTGTGATGACGCATCATTTTCAAAGAGATCAAGAAATTGTAAAGAAGGTACTTAATAAGAATATAAGGTACTTAGGAGTGTTAGGGCCGAGGGAGCGAACAAAGAGACTGTTAAAAAGTGATGATGTGCCCAATTGGATTTACTCGCCAATGGGTGTTGCGATTGGTGCGAAAGGACCCGTTGAAATCGCTGTAAGTGTGATCGCTGAAATGATTGAAGTATGGAGAAAACCGGTGCATGAAAGAGTGGAGCTTTTATGGACCATTCCAGAATAGTGGGGATCTATCTTGCAGTATGGAAGAGCAGCAGATTCGATAGAAGATTATCATTTGCAATTGAAAAATGGACCATTCCTATAGATTAGGAGGGAATGTTTGTGGAAGTTATTGGGAAAAGCGTCATTCGCAAGGAAGCAATTGATAAGGTGACGGGACGAGGAAAGTTTACACATGATTTTCATACGGTTTCGATGCTGTCAGGGAAAATGGTCATTAGCCCATATGGTCATGCGAAAATAGTCAGCATTGATACAACGGAGGCTTGGCAGGTTCCTGGTGTCAGGGCGATTCTCGCCGGAGAACGCTTCCCGCTCACTGGTGAGGCTATTCGTGACCGCCCGCCGCTGGCTGTTGATAAGGTTCGTTATCATGGTGAACCTGTTGCCCTTGTGGTAGCCGATACTCCTGTGCAAGCAAAAAAAGCAGCCGACCTTATAAAGGTCCAATATGAATTGCTGCCGGTGGTAAATTCACCAACCCAGGCTTTCCAAACAGGTGCACCATTAGTTCATGACCGCTTAGGGGAATATAAAAAAGAGGAAGATTCAAATCCGGTACCTGGCACCAATATTGCTACACATATTAAGATCCGCAAGGGCAATATGGAGAAAGGCTGGGCGGCTAGTGAGGTGGTAATGGAAGCAAGTTTCTCATTTGCTCCTTCTGATCATGCTGCAATGGAAACGCGCTGTGCGACGGCAGAAATAATGCCAGATGGAATTATTATGATTATGACGTCCTCACAAGCGCCTTTTATGGTCAAGAGGTTAATCTCCGATTATTTTGGTGTAGATCTGGGAAAAATTATCGTCCGAACCCCGCTAGTAGGCGGAGCGTATGGCGGCAAGGCACCGGTTCAGCTGGAGGTACTTGCCTATTTAGCATCTAAAGCGGTTGGCGGTAAGCCAGTGAAGATTTTAAATTCAAGAGAGGAAGATATCATCTCTTCGCCATGTCATATTGGTTTAGATGCAGTCGTAAAGTTAGGTGCCGGGTTAAATGGGAAGATCCAAGCAGCAGAAATCCGCTATTTGTGGGATGGGGGAGCCTATTCCGATAAAGCTATTGATGTCACTAGGTCCGGTGGAGTTGATTGTACAGGGCCTTATAATATTGAAAATCTCTGGTGTGATTCGTACTGCATGTACACGAATCACCCGTATGCATCACCTTTCCGGGGTTTTAGTCATTCGGAGCTTTCATTTGCGATAGAACGGACAATGGATTTACTCGCGCAAAAATTAAATATGGATCCCCTTGACCTCAGATATATCAATGCGATCATGCCGGGTAATACAACACCAACAAGAGTCCTTTTAAATAAAAGTAATGTTGGGAATCTAAGGAAATGTATTGAGAAGGTTAGGGAACTCATTCATTGGAGCGAGGGACCAGTTAAAGAAGTAAGCAATCGATTGATTCGAGTAAAAGGAGTTAGCTGCAGCTGGAAAACGTCAACGATTGACATTGATGCCCCTTCAGGAGTAATCCTGACGTTTAATAGAGATGGAAGTATTAATTTAATGTCTGGGGTCGTTGAAATTGGAACAGGAACGAAAACAATCCTGGCTCAGATTCTTGCCGAACGGTTGAAAATGGATGTGAATAATATTCATGTAAGGATGGAAGTGGATACACAAACGACACCAGAGCATTGGAAGACAGTTGCAAGCAGGGGAACTTTCATGGCAGGAAGGGCTGTTTTAAAGGCGGCAGAGGATGTCCTTCAGCAGTTAAAAGAAGTTGCGTCATGTGTTCTAAGGGCACCTAAGGAAGATCTGGAAGTGGCGGGGAGCCGAGTTTTTTTAAGGGATGACCCTTCAATTGGACTGCATTTTAAAGATATTGGCCATGGCTATAAGTATCCGAATGGCAATTCCATCGGCGGACAAATTATTGGCAGGGGAAGTTATATTTTACGGCATCTTACCCATTTGGATCCTGAGACAGGAGCAGGTAAGCCGGGTCCAGAATGGACGGTTGCAGCATATGGGGTTGAGATTGAGTTTGATCGTCGGGATTATACGTACCGGCTAGTAAAAGCATGTACGGTTGTGGATATTGGCAAGGTGATGAATGAAAAAGCAGCACTTGGTCAAGTCATGGGGGCAATGAGCATGGGGCTCGCCTTCGCCGGACGGGAAACGTTTTATTTTGATGAATTAGGACGCGTATTGAATCCACAGCTGCGGACGTATCGTCCACTAAGGTACGGGGAAAATCCAGAATACTTGGTCGGGTTTGTGGAAACGCCTCAGCTTGATGGACCATATGGGGCGCGCGGAGTTGGGGAGCATGGCTTAATGGGGATGCCCGGGGCATTAGGCAATGCCTTGTCGATTGCGGCTGGTGTTTCACTGCATAACCTGCCGTTAATTCCAGAGTTAATTTGGAAGGCAAAGGAGGCGAATCGATAATGCTCCCTTTTGATTTTGATTATTATCGGCCGGAAACGTTAAACGATGCTGTAGAATTATTTCAGTATTTAGATCAACAGGGCAAGCAGCCAATGTTTTTTTCAGGGGGAACGGAATTAATAACACTTGGGAGAATTAACTTAGATTATACGGAAGCAGTCATTGATATAAAGGAGATTGCTGAATGCAAGATGATGCAGGTAAGCGATGATCAGTTACTACTTGGCAGCACGCTTTCACTCACAAAAATTGAAGAAGCAAACCTTTTTCCATTGTTAACAAAAACAGCGAGTGAAGTTGCCGACCATACGGCCCGTGGAAAAATTACTTTGGGCGGAAATATTTGTGCCCAAATTTTTTATCGGGAAGCCGTCCTGCCCTTTTTACTTGCAGACAGTCAAGTATTGCTGATTGGACCTAACGGAAAAAGAATCGTCCCGATTAATGATATTTTTCAAGGACAATTGCGATTGGAAAGAGGGGAAATTTTGGTTCAAATCGCCACTGAGAACAGGTTTATCAGAGCGCCGTTTTTTAGCGTCAAACGCCGTCAGCAGTGGGATACCGGTTACCCGTTAATCACGATAGCAGCTCTAAAAATCGATCAACAGGTTCGTGTTGGGATAAGTGGATTATGTCCATTTCCTTTTCGCTCCAAAGAAGTTGAGGATGCTTTAAATAACAAAGGACTAACGGCTGAGGAAAGAGCGGCCGGGGCAATTGCCGTTTTACCACAACCGGTTTTAGATGATGTGGAGGGATCTAGCGAATACCGCATATTTGTTCTACGGAATTTGTTTTATGATTTGTTGGCTTCTCTTGATAGAGTGCAGGTTTAAGAGGTTGATCAGATGGGGGAGTGGAGACTTGAAATCCTACACCATTACGTTAAACATAAATGGAGAAAGTCGGATTATTACGGTTCGGTCAGCAGATACACTTTTATATATATTAAGGGAGTTGCTTGGATTGACCGGAGCGAAGCCAGGGTGTTTAAACGGTGACTGCGGGGCATGTACAGTGCATATCGATGGCTGGCCGATGAAATCTTGTTTGATGCTTGCTGTGGAAGCGGTTGGGAAAAAGGTAACTACGATTGAAGGGCTGGTGGAAACCCCAATTCAGCAAGCGTTTGTCGAGAACTTTGCCTTTCAATGCGGTTATTGCACACCAGGTTTTATTATGAACTGCCACTCATTAATTGAACAGCATCCTAATGCCGATGATCAAACCATTAAAGAATGGCTTGAATCGAACATTTGCCGCTGCACAAGCTATATCGAAATTGAACAGGCAGTAAAATCAGTGTTAAGGAAGAAATAAAAAACGCCATATTTGGCGTATTTCTTTTTCGATCATTCATTTTTTATTTGGAAATACGTATCCAAAACACGCTTGCCAATTTTTAAGCTTGCACGGTTGTCAACCTCACCTTCATAAGCCCAAGGAACTAAGACGGCCATGGCTACTTCAGGATTTGTGCTAGGGGCGTAGCTGACTAGGCTTAAATTCATAACCGGAGGCGGCTCTTTCCCATAGTTGTTGCGCAATGGTCCGTCGTAAAAGGCTTCGGCGGTCCCGGTTTTACCGGCGGGTGAATAGGCAGCACCCTGAAAAACATTATATGCCGTCCCGCCAGGCTCTTGCATGACTTTTTTAAATCCAGTCTGGACGCGATTCATCCATTCTATTTTTACATCAATCGTATTAAGGACGGTTGGATTGATTTCTTGCACTACTTGCCCGAGTTCATTTGTTTCGCTGGAGGGGTTACGAATTTGTTTCACTACATGTGGCTGCATCCGGTTGCCGCCATTGGCAATTGCGGAAATATACTGTGCCAGCTGCATTGCGGAATAGGTATCATATTGGCCAATCACAAGGTCGAGCAAATGACCAGGGAGCTTGCTTTGTCCTTTAAACCCCGATTGCTCATTCGGTAAATCAATTCCCGTTCTTGTCCCAAGACCAAAGGAAGCAAAAGAATTTCTGATGGTTTCAAAAGCAAACTTGTTGGTAAAATTTAATGGTTTATCATATTCATAATGTCCTTTTCCGATATTAATCGCCGTATGGAACATATAAACGTTTGAAGATTTTTTTAAGGCATCGATTTCATTTAATCTACCTAAATAGGTATAGGATTTTTTTAAGGGAGTATCTTTAATTTTGATTCCGGTATCATCAAATGAAGTACCAGGAGAAATCGCCCCTGTTCTATAGCCGGTTAAAATTGTCGCTCCTTTTACCGCGGAACCTACATTATAGGTAGTGGTAAAGGTCCCCAAGGCATCATCAATCATTTCAACTTTACCGTTATCTTTGTCTTTGACAATTTTTTTTCCGGACATCGTAAGCACCTCTCCAGTCCAAGGATTCATTAAAACAACGTAGGCACGGTCGGTTAAACTTGTACCGGGTGATGTCTTTGCAGCCCAAAGTTCTTCTTCAATAATCTTATCAACGGCCATTTGCAACTCCATATCTATCGTTAAGACAAGATCTTTTCCCTTTTTTCCAGTGTAAACGGGGTGGGTTTCAATGACGTTCCCCGTGTTATCGGTAATATTTTTCACCTTTGATTTGTATCCGTGTAGAACATCTTCATACTGCATTTCTAACTGACTTTTGCCTACACGGTCATTTCGGCTATAACCCCTTGCTAAAAAATAATCAAGTTGATCAGCAGGGAGACCTTCACCTGATTTTGTGACCTTTCCCAAAACAGATCTCAAAGTATTTTCAAAAGCATACGAACGGTCCCAATCTGTTGTCGTTTCAATCCCTGGAAGGGATTGAAGATTCTCACTAACGACCGCAAATTCCTTTTCGCTAACGTCTTCGTTTTTTATCATTTGCGGTGTAAATTTGTATCCACTGATAAATTCCCGATAAATCGCCAGCACCTCGAGATCGGCTTCTGTTAATTCACTCAATTCTTCCTTAGTGATACGATCCAATTTTAGTTTATAGATCTCTTTGTCTGTTAATTTCTTGGCATCGTATAAGTCTCTTTCTTTTTTGATGATTTTTGCGTCTGCCCGCTTCTGATTTTTTATAAGCCAAAAATCCTGTTTATCTCTTGTAGTGACTTTGTCTGTTTTTTTATCAATCAGCTGCGCTAACTTTTCAGCAGTTTCTAGCATTTCCATCTGGCTGAACCCTTCATTCGTGAAGGTAATCGCACTTTTTGGCACATTATCGACGATCACCCGAAAATCACGGTCGAGCATTTTTCCTCTGGGCACCGGATTACTAACCGTAATATCTTCTTTTCTTTCTAAATCCCTTTTAAAATTTTCTCCATACACAATTTGAACAAAGCCAAGACGGAGTATAAGGACAGAAAATAATAAAAATACACTAAAAAAGAGTAAATTTAAGCGAAAAGGGAAATGAGATTTTTTCTTTTTTTGTTTTTCCAAAATGGTTACACATACTTTTTCCTAATTTCTTCCTCTTATTCATTATGCATGATCAAAAAAATTAGTCTGACCAGTCGATTTATTGACGAATTTGTTTATTGAAATATTGTAAATCTTTTTCCTTATTTGAATTTTTAATTTATAATGAATGAGAATGTAAGAGTTTCACATCCTTTAAGAAAGAGAATAAATTTTAGGAGGTTTACATATGGAACAGAAAGTAGCCGATCCAACATTAGAGAAGGCATTAGAACAATTTCATCTGTTAGATGAAAAAATTACTCATTTTTCAAGTATTATTGGTTTAGCAGACTGGGATCAAAAGGTAATGGCACCGAAAAAGGGCCGGAATGTTTTTGCAAAGGCAGCTGGGACAATTCGCACGGAAGTTTTCAAACTATCCGTTTCTAAAGAAATGGGCGATTTGTTGGAAACGCTTACGTCCTCAGTGAATAACGTACAATTGGATGAAATGACGAAGGCAAAGGTGAGGGAGTATAGAGAGTACTACAAGAAATCAAAAAGCATTCCTGCTGACCTTTTTCAGGAATACAGCATTTTAACGGCACAAGCAAATGATGCCTGGGAGGAAGCAAGAGAAAACAATGATTTTGCACGCTACCTTCCTTCATTGGATAAAATTGTTGCGTTCAAACGGAAATTTGCTGAAATTTATGGCTATGAAGAGCATCCATACGATGCCTTGCTGGATGAATTTGAGCCCGGTTTAACAGTGAAAATACTAGATCCGTTATTTGCTAAATTAAGAGCAACAAGTGTAGATTTGTTAGAAAGAATAAAGAAACATGGAAACCCAACACGAGCTGAAATATTTGAGCAATCATTTGATATTGACAAACAAAAAGAATTTAATCGCTTCATCCTGCCAATGATCGGGTTTGATATGGAGGCAGGACGCCTGGATGAAACTGTGCATCCATTTGCCCAAACAGTGAACATAGGGGATGTTCGTTTAACCACCCGCTATTTAGAAAAAAATGTTCGGTCAGCTTTATTTGGAACGATCCATGAAGCAGGACATGGTATTTATGAACAACAGGTAAACTCAGAGTTTGAGGAATCAGTACTTCAGAGTGGCGCATCTTTTGGCATCCATGAATCACAATCGAGATTTTTGGAAAATATGGTCGGCCGCAGTAAGGAATTCTGGAAGTTCTTTTTCCCTAAGCTGCAAGAATACTTTCCTGCACAATTAGCGCAAGTTTCGGTTGAGGAGTTTTATCGTGCGGTAAATAAGGTTGAGCCTTCGTTTATCCGTGTGGAAGCGGATGAGTTAACCTACAACCTACACATCATGCTCAGATTTGAAATTGAGAAAGCATTGATTGGCGGCGAGATTGAGGCGAAGGACTTACCTACTATTTGGAACCAGAAAATGCAGGATTATCTAGGGATTACACCAAGCTCGGATACTGAAGGTGTTCTTCAGGATGTCCATTGGTCCTTTGGCGGCATTGGCTATTTCCCATCCTACTCATTAGGAAATCTCTATGCAGCCCAAATTCTTCGTAAGATCCAAAAAGATCTGCCGGATTTCTACAACCATATTGAAAATGGTCGATTTGACCTGATACAAGGATGGCTAAAGGAAAATATTCATCAGTATGGTAAGCTTTATACACCGAATGAATTAATCGTTAAGGTCACTGGTGAGGAATTAAACGCAGATTATCTTGTTGAGTATCTTGAGAAAAAATATTCAGAGGTGTATGAACTATAATGCTTTCAAGCTACTGTTGACATCTGATTAAAAGTATAATATATTGTTAGTAATTAAATATTTCCTTTTTAAAGGGGAGTAGCTGCTACAATAAAGTCGTCATTTCGAGAATCGCTTTCTCCGGCTTTATTGGCAACATGGACGTTGTTAGCAAGACCTTTACTTTACTGTAAAGGTCTTTTTCTGTGCTTTTCAAGGCCTTTACTGTATACAGTAAAGGCCTATTTTTATGGCGTTAGGGAGTATTTTTAAAAAAAAACAAACTTTTTTAGGAGGTACTATTGATGGATTTTACTCTTTTACTGGAATACGGATGGGTTTTAGTAATCTTGGTGGCATTGGAAGGTCTTTTGGCAGCGGATAATGCCTTGGTACTCGCGATTATGGTGAAGCATTTACCGGAGGAGGAGCGGAAAAAGGCATTGTTTTATGGTCTTGCCGGAGCATTTATATTCCGCTTTGCTTCATTGTTTGCGATATCGTTCCTTGTTGATGTGTGGCAAGTTCAAGCAATAGGTGCTCTTTATTTATTATTCATGGCCGGGAATCACATTTTCCGGAAGGTTGTGAAGGGGAAAACTAAAGAAAAAAAAGAAAAGGAAGTTCGTAGAGTTAGCGGATTTTGGACGACAGTATTCAAGGTGGAATTGGCTGACATTGCCTTTGCAGTTGACTCTATTCTTGCTGCTGTAGCGATGGCAGTTGTACTTCCTGACACAAAGCTTCCAAATATCGGAGGACTTGACGGCGGTAAATTCTTAGTTATTTTTGCAGGCGGTATTATTGGATTAATCATCATGCGTTTTGCTGCAAACCAGTTTGTAAAGCTTCTGGAGAGACGACCTGGGCTTGAAATCGCGGCCTTTGCCATTGTCGGCTGGGTTGGTGTTAAACTAGCTGTTTACACACTTTCACATCCCACTCTCGCATTTTTAAGTGAGGAATTTGCCCATTCAACTGAATGGAAGGTGAGCTTTTACGTTGTCTTGGTTGGCATAGCGGCAGCTGGTTGGATCTTCTCAAAAGATAAAGCAGATGAATCAGTGAAATCTAAACCAAAAGTTTCATAATTTTTAAGAATATTATTTAAAGCAATTCTTCCTAAGAGGGAGGATTGCTTTTTCAATTTCTTTAACATTGGTAATATCCGCAACGCAATAATTCTCCAAAAGCTTCTAAATTGAGAGTTTTATAACGATAAAAAATATTTGTCATGGAAAGCTGGAATCAATTCTATAGAAAACCTATTTTTGTTTTAGGAAAAGATTAGGATAGAGATGTTATTGTTATTGCACGGTAGTATATGGTATGTTTTTAAAGACGCAAAAAATTTACATTGAGAGGATCTTGCCATGAATCTTAAATTACATCTACTTATTGCTTTCATCATAAGTTTAGTCTGCATACTCGGTTTCGGCTTTATTTCTTTATACATAAGTGATCATAAAATCATTGATTTCGATAGCGATGTAATAGCAGCTATTCAAGGACTGGAATCGCCATTTTTAACAAAAGTGATGAAATTATTTACCTTTATTGGTTCTTCTTCCGTAGTCATTATCCTAAGCATCATTTTAATAATTTTCCTTTATAAAGTATTACATCATCGATTAGAATTAATATTATTCATTTCTGCAATAATAGGTTCAGCCGTATTAAACCAAATTTTGAAACAAGTTTTCCACCGTGTTCGTCCCAATTTTCACCGTTTAATTGATATTTCAGGGTACAGTTATCCGAGTGGTCATGCGATGAATGCATTTACCGTATATGTGATTATATCGTTTTTGCTTTGGCGCCATATTCCCAGTAAGTGGGGAAGGAGTGTCCTGATCATTTTTAGTGCTTTTATGATTATTGCGATTGGGACAAGCAGGATCTATTTAGGTGTCCATTATCCAAGTGATATAATTGGTGGATATTTAGCAAGTGGATTTTGGTTAACAGTTGCAATATGGTTTTTCCAATTTTACCAAGAAAAGCGTTATAATAAGAAATATAAAAGTGGAAACTAATGGTTGGAGATTTATGGGCCATAAGCTCTGCTAAATTAAAATTGGAGTGATACATATTATTAGAAATAGTATTCCTAACTTATTTACACTAGCGAACTTATTTTTTGGATTTTTATCTGTAATGTATTCAGCGCAAGGGGATTATAAAAATGCTGCTATTTTGATTTTAATTGGAATGATGCTCGACAGCATGGATGGGCGTATTGCCAGAATGCTCCGTGTGGAAAGTGATCTGGGTAAAGAACTTGATTCTTTGGCAGATATTGTTACCTTTGGTGTTGCCCCGGCAATGATGGCCTATTATTCCTATTTTTCTTTTTTCGGTGTCGTCGGGATGGCTGTTGCAGGGTTGTTTCCATTATTTGGGGCATACCGGTTAGCCCGATTCAACATTAACGCAGTGAAATCTTCGTTGAAGTATTTTACAGGCGTACCGATAACAGCGGCGGGTGGTTTGTTAACACTCTTAACCCTGTTCCATGGAAAAATGCCGGGATTCATCTTTGTTATCGCCTTTTTCCTTCTTTGCTATTTGATGGTTAGTACGATTAAAATTCCTAGTCTAAAGGATATCCCGCTGCCTAAATACGGCATTATCATTACCCTTTTTCTAGGCTATGCCATTTACATCGTCTTTAAAAAAGAACAGTATCGCTTCCCATATTTCATCTATGTAGCTATTCCGCTCTATGTCGCCTTCATCGGATACCAATTAGTGCGGACTAAAAGGAGAAATAGTACAAAATAAAAATGGTTGCCTGACACCATTTTTATTTTGTGGAAATTTATCGTTGTAAATCTTGATATCTTTTCCATTACATTGCTTAAATTAGTCTATTTTAGCATAATCGTGGGATAATAATATGGAATACATAGATAGAGGAGAGCACAAAATGAAGGTTAAACTTAATCGCAACGCGGCAAAAGCATTGAAAAAAATGATGGAACAAGAAGATGCACAAGGGAAGCTATTCCGAGTTTACGTTACAAGCATCCACAGGGACCATGCACACTATGATTTAATGCTTGATACGCCAACTGAAAATGATGAAGTGGTCAAAACTGATAAGGAAATTGACTTAATTCTTGATAAAAATGATGAGTATCTTGATGGTGTGTGGATTCAATTTTTTCATCTCCCAAAAGAAGAATGGCTGATTACCAACCCTTCAAAAGGCGGGCATCACCATCATCATTAAAATAGTGAGACACTTGGAGCGTTTGATGCCAAGTGTTTTTTTGTTAGTATATTTTCAAAATACTTGAAATTGTTCACATATTTTTCATATAATCCTATTATTGCTATCTTAGAAAAAAGGAGAATACATATGATTCGACGTTTCTTTTCTTATTACCGTCCACACAAACGGCTGTTCATTTTGGATTTCAGCAGCGCGGTTGTTGTGGCTGTGCTTGAATTAGCCTTCCCGCTTGCGGTTAGTTGGTTTATTGATGATTTGCTCCCTGGGGGCGATTGGCAAACGATTGTTACCATAAGTACTGGGCTTTTCCTTGTGTATTTGTTAAGTACCTTCCTGCAATTTATTGTGAATTATTGGGGACATAAGCTCGGGATTAATATTGAAACCGATATGCGGCAAGAACTGTTTGAACATGTCCAAAAACAATCGTTTCGTTTTTTTGACAATACGAAAACGGGACATATCATGAGCAGAATTACCAATGACCTGTTTGACTTAGGCGAACTTGCCCACCATGGACCAGAGGATGTCTTTATCGCCATTATGACCTTTATCGGTGCCTTCTGGATTATGCTTACCATCAATGTGAAGCTTTCTCTTGTTGCCATTCTGATCCTGCCATTTTTGATTCTGCTAGTAGTTGTCTGTAATTTAAAAATGAATAAGGCATGGAGTCAAATGTATTCAAGCATTGCAGACGTAAACGCCCGAATTGAGGATAGTGTTTCCGGAAGCCGCGTTGTTCAATCCTTCACAAATGAAGAGTTTGAGATTACTAGATTTAAAAAGAATAATCAAAGATACCGCGGTGCCAAGCTGGGTGGCTATCGCGTGATGTCCTACAGTCTTTCGGGGATCTATATGATGACAAGGCTCATTACGATTATTGTCCTTGTCTATGGTGCATGGTTAAGCTTCAATGGACAGCTAACATATGGTGAATTGGTTGGATTTGTCCTCTATGTCAATGTCCTCTTTAAACCAATTGATAAAATTAGTGCAATTATGGAGTTATATCCAAAAGGTATGGCTGGGTTCAAACGTTTTATAGAACTAATTGATTCAGAACCGGAAGTAAAGGATACAAAGGATGCGGTTGAGGTCGTATCACTTAAAGGAAATATCGTATTTAAAGACGTGTCTTTCCGTTACGACAGGCATAAATCAGTTCTGGAAAATATTAATTTAGATATCTGTTCAGGTGAGACAGTAGCATTTGTAGGACCCTCAGGAGCAGGTAAAACAACAATTTGTTCTTTGATTCCGAGATTTTATGATGTTAATGACGGAGGCATCTACATTGACGGTCTTGATATCCGAAACATGACGAAAAAATCATTGCGTTCCCAAATTGGCATTGTTCAA
>Ga0213823_1001174_pt1 | contig 17044 bp, 15 predicted proteins | sample MC6MC0907MG_FD_179887 | JGI IMG/M metagenome (GOLD analysis project Ga0213823, IMG submission 179887) | Enriched soil aggregate microbial communities from Iowa State University, Ames, United States - MC6-MC0907-MG | ecosystem: Environmental > Terrestrial > Soil > Unclassified | place: USA: Iowa...
GGGCGACGATGATAGGAGTCTGGCAGGCGGACATGAATGGGCTCTCAGGCAGGTCGAAATCGGCGCGCATTGTAGCGGAACCGGCGGCAGCGCGGCACCCGATGATCGGTAAATCGTCGCACCAACCGTGATCAGCATAGCGCTCGCTGCTATTGTGTCGACTCCGATACACAACCGACACGCCAGCAACAAGCACCCGCGCTAGCCTCGCCAGCCGCAACACGTCCTTACATCAGCACTTCCCGGCTCACGGCCGGACGCCTATGCTGAAACCACCACCTCGCAGCCCATCTTTTGTGGTTGGCGGCCTACTGGCAGATGAACAGCCTCATGCACAACACCCAAATGACCGCGACGGATGAGCCTAAAGACGAAAAGCGCTGGAGCATTCGTGCGCTGATCGTCGATGACGACGTGCCGATCCGCGAGCTGATGATCGATTACCTTGCCCGCTTCAACATCCACGCCAGCGGCGTCACCGACGGTGCGGCGATGCGTCAGGCGCTGCTGGCCGAGCATTTCGACGTTGTCGTGCTGGATCTGATGCTGCCCGGCGAAGACGGCTTGTCGCTGTGTCGCTGGCTGCGCGCTGAATCGGACATCCCGATCCTGATGCTCACCGCCCGTTGCGAACCGACCGACCGCATCATCGGCCTGGAACTGGGCGCTGATGACTACATGGCCAAACCGTTCGAACCGCGCGAACTGGTCGCGCGCATTCAGACCATTCTGCGCCGGGTGCGTGATGACCGTACCGAACAACGGGCCAACATTCGTTTCGACAACTGGCGCCTGAACAGCGTCCTGCGCCAATTGATCGCCGACGATGGGCTGGTGGTGCCGCTGTCCAACGCTGAGTTCCGCCTGCTGTGGGTGTTTATCGAACGTCCGCGCCGGGTGCTCAGTCGCGAGCAATTGCTCGACGCGGCCCGCGGTCGCTCAATCGAAGCGTTCGACCGCAGCATCGACCTGCTGGTCTCGCGTCTGCGGCAGAAACTCGGCGACGACCCGAAAGCCCCGCAGTTGATCAAAACCGTGCGCGGTGAGGGATACCTGTTCGACGCGCGAGACATCGGCTGATGCGGGCGCGCTTCGACACGCTGTTCGGGCGCCTGTTTGGCGTGCTGTTCGTGGCGATTGTCCTCGCGCACCTGCTGGCGTTCACCTGGTTCCGCCTCTACGGCCCGCCCCCGCCTCCGCCGCCGGAATTCTCCCAAAGCGCCAATGGCCAACCAATGGCGCAAGACCCACGCTACCCGCCACGGCCCCCGCGCCCATGGTTCGGTGGGCCGGTGGTGCCGCTGACCTTTCAGTTCATCACGCTGATGATCGCGGCATGGTATGGCGCGAAACTGCTCAGTCGTCCGATCCAGCGCCTGAGCGACGCTGCCGAACGCCTCAGCGAAGACCTCGACAGCCCGCCACTCGACGAGTCCGGCCCGCGTGAAGCACGACAAGCGGCGCACACCTTCAACCTGATGCAACGGCGCATTCGCGAACAGGTGCAGCAGCGCGCGCGGATGCTCGGCGCGGTATCCCACGACCTGCGCACACCGTTGTCTCGGCTGAAACTGCGTCTGGAAAACATCAGCGATGAAAAGCTGCAAGGCCAGATGCGTCAGGATCTGGATGACATGATCGGCATGCTCGACGCCACCCTCACCTACCTGCACGAACAGCGCACCAGCGAAGCGTTGCAGTTGATGGATGTGCAGGCGCTGGTCGAATCGCTGTGCGAAAACGCTCAGGATCAAGGCGCCGACGTGCAGGTCAGCGGCCACTGCGCGCCGCTGCCGGTGCAGCCGATGGCACTGCGTTCGTGTATCAACAACCTCATGGACAATGCTCTGCGCTATGCAGGGCAGGCGCGCATTGAATTGCACGATCAGCGCGAGCAACTGCTGATCCGCGTGATCGACCACGGCCCGGGGATTGCCGAGGACAAGCGTGAGGCGGTATTCGAGCCGTTCTATCGCCTGGAAGGCTCGCGCAATCGCAACTCCGGCGGCGTCGGCCTGGGCATGACCATTGCCCGCGAGGCGGCGCAGCGTCAGGGTGGCCAGCTCGACCTCGAAGAAACCCCGGGCGGTGGCCTCACTGCCGTCATTCGCCTACCGCGCCCGTGAGAATCACCGCCCCCCTGTGGGAGCGAGCCTGCTCGCGAAGACGTCAGCTGATCCAACATCTCTTTTGAATGTACCGCCCTCTTCGCGAGCAGGCTCGCTCCCACAGGGATTCAACGGTGCTCATTGCATCGTGTGTACCCACCGGTACAAATCCCACATACCCCCGACAACTTGCGCCCTGACGCTGCATAAGCCGGTACACCCACCGGTTTGCCATTCCAGGGAGTGAGTCCGATGATCGGTAGTGTCAGCAACTACACCAGCTATACAAGCACCAGCAGCACCACCACGCAAAACGCCCGCAGCCAGCAACTGCAAAAAGAACTGTTTGCCAAACTCGACAGCAACGGCGATGGCGCGGTCGATCAGGACGAACTGAAAAGCGCCCTGTCGCAGAAATCCGACGACGGCCTGCTGGTCAACCTGAGCAAGCAATTCGGCGACTTGGACAGTGGCGACAGCGGCAGCCTCAGCGCCGAAGAAATGACCGCCATGGCGCCCCCGCCGCCGCCACACGATCAAGCACCGGACACCGACCTCGCCGAAGCCCTGATCAGCGCCCTCGACACCGATGGCGACGGCAGCGTGACCGCGACCGAACTCAGCAGCGCACTGCAAACCAGCGACAGCGCGACTTCAACCACCAGCACTGACACCAGTGCCGCGCTGCTCAAGGTTCTCGATAGCGACAGCAGCGGCGGTGTCAGCAGCGACGAGCTGAAAGCGGCTTTACAGGCAGGGCGAGAACGGCCGGATGAAGAGCAGACCGCTTCGATCCAGAGCACCACTGAAGCCCTGAACCGCATGATTGCCAATTTGAGCAAGCAGTACTCGCTGGAGAAAACGGCGTCGGTGGGCAAGTATTTGAATGTGGCGACTTGAGTCGACGACATTGTTTGCCACGGACAATCAAAAGCCCCTCACCCTAGCCCTCTCCCAGAGGGAGAGGGGACTGATCGAGGTGTTTGGGAGAGCTACAGCGACATGAAATACCGAGTCGAACTTAGATTCTGAAAGGCTCACAAATCGGCTCCCTCTCCTTAGGGAGAGGGCTGGGGTGAGGGGAAAATCCACCACAAATCCAAAGCCGAACACCCGCTCTTCACCACTCAACAGGATGAGCGTTAGCTCGGCTGCAGCTCTTGATCTTGATCCACGGGCGACGTCGGAAGGCTGAGTGGAGGGATTGATCGGGGCGTGGGAGCGCAGCGACCGTTTGGCGCAGCCAAACACAGCGGGAGTAGGTGCAGCGAAGCAAGCCGGAGACGCTGCGCCCGGATCAATCCCGGAGCGAAGGAACCCCGAGCCCCAGCGAGCGGGCCGCACGCAGGAGCAAGCCTTTTTGGTTACTTTTGGGGCGTTTGCCAAAAGTGACCCGCCGTAAGGGCGGAACCCTAAGCAGCCGTTACCGCAGCAACGGATATTCACCCAAAACCCAACACCCAAAACAGCTACCGCCGATCCTCAACCCGAGACTGACTCTTGCTCCAATCCGTCAACAAACTATAAGCCACCGCCAACAACGTAGGCCCGATAAACAACCCGATAAACCCAAACGCAATCAACCCGCCAAACACCCCAAGCAACACAATCACCAACGGCAAATTCCCCCCGCGACTGATCAGATACGGCTTGAGCACGTTGTCCACGCCACTGATGATGAACGTCCCCCAGATCCCGAGAAACACCGCCATCCCGTACTCACCCTTCCACGCCAGCCAGGCCGTCGCCGGCACCCACACCAACGGCGGCCCCATCGGAATCAGACTCAACAGAAAGGTCACGATCCCGAGCACCAACGCCCCCGGCACCCCGGCAATGAAAAACCCGATCAACGCCAGCACCGCCTGCGCCGCCGCCGTGCCGATCACCCCGTTGACCACCCGCTGCACCGTGCCGGCCACCAGCTCGATGTAATAGCCGGCACGATCACCGATCAAGCGCTCCAGCAGACTGTGCACAAACGCCGCCAGCCGTGGCCCGTCACGATAGAAAAAGAACACAAAGACAATGCTCAGCGTCAGCTCGAGAATCCCGCCGCCAATCTGCGCACTGCGCGCCAGCAGCCAGTTACCAACCTGCCCGAGATACGGCTTGACCGAGACCATCAGCGCCGCACCTTGCTGATCGATGCTGTCCCACAGTCCCACCAGCCGCTCACCCACAAACGGCACAGCCCCCAGCCAGCCCGGCGCTTCCGGCAGACCGTCGACCTGCACATCCTTGATAAACGCCGTGGCATCGCGCACATGATCGGCCAGGTTGAATCCCAGCCACACCAGCGGCGCCGCCACCAACAACATCCAGCCCAACGTCAGAATCGCCGCAGCCAGCGATTCACGGCCATTGAGCCAGCGGGTCAGCAGGCGCATCAGCGGCCAACTGGCAAACGCCAGTACCGCGCCCCAGAACAGCGCCGACCAGAACGGCGCCATCACCCACAGGCTGGCACCAAACAACACCAGCAGCAGGATCTGCACCAGCAGGCGATCGTTATTGAGCATGTAAGGTCTCGAAAAAGTCAGTCAGGCAAAGAGTAGGCGAACACGCCGTGCGTGCTCGCCTGAAACAGCTTAACGCAACAGATCGATGCGCAGGCCAGAGCCTTCGACACTGCCGGTTTCCATACGCGCCGCCCGCACACCCTGATTGATCAACGCCTGACGCCAGGCTTCGGCCTTGGGCCCGGACACCGTCACCCGCAACGTTGTGTCGAGGTTGAGACCACGGGAAATCAGCCGCAGCCAAGTGTCATCCGGCTCATTCACGCGATCAGGGAAATCCAGTTCACCGGTGCTTTTAAGCTGGCGCAACAGCGTCGCCGACGTCGGCAGCAACTCGCCCAGCGGTGCCACTGCCTCGAACTGTTCGACATGCAGATAGGCTTTGCGATTGCCGCGAGTAATGCTGTAAAGCGCCACCAGCGTGTTGTCCTGCGGCGGCGCCAGCCTCAACAGCAGATAAGCCTGTTGCTCGTCGGCGCCATACAGTTTGGCGTTACCGAACACTTCGTTGGCCCACAGGCTGCTTTCGCCGCAATCACGCGCCTGGCACCAGAACAGCAATTCAGCGTCCTGCTTTTGCAGGGCTTCGCGGGCGGCAGTAAAGGCTTCGGTGGCGGAATGTTCGGGGGGAAGTTCGTAAGTAACGGAGGTGGTCTGACCACGGGCGGTGACCTGACCATCGAAACGCAACTGGCCACTGATCTTGCGGATCGAGCCCAGCGGATAGATGCGCTCAAGCTCTACGGGCGGCCGATAATCGACGATTTGCGCGTCGGCCAGACGCGGCACGATCTGCAGATCCTGGCTGCCCGGCACATCGGCGGCGAACGAAACGGTACTGAAACAGCACAGTGCCAACAGACTGAGTGAGCGCATAGTCAGGCTCATCGGATCGGCAATGCTGGATGATTCGAGGTCGCAGCGGTATAGAAATCCATCGTGGTTGTCTCCCATTTCAACCCGCCCAGCCTCGACAGTTGCCCGCAGCAAGTCAAGGAATGGCGAAGAACCGATTGAAACAGTCTGCGACAAGATCCGCCCCGGCCTCATCGTTCAAGTGCAAATGGTGCCCGCCCGCCAACTGTTCCCGGCTAAAGGGTAGACGCTCCAGCAACTCGAGATGTTTGGCCAGCATTCCGTCAGCCGCGACCACCAGATGCGCCGGACAACTGACCCGCAGCGCGAAAGCCATCGCCTGTTCCTGGGTCAGGCGCAGCGGCGATGGCAAGGTCAGGCGATTGTCGGTGCGCCAGGTGTAGCCGCCGGGCACTGGCATCAAACCGCGCTGAGCCAACAATTCAGCCGCCTCACGACTGACCGCCACCAGACCTTTCATGCGCGCTTCGATCGCACGATCGAGGGTGTTGTAGACCGGTTTGCGCTTCTCGCGCAGATCCAGTTGCGCTTGCAGGGCCATGCCCATGCGTTCGGCCGCATTTTCGCCTTTGTCCGTAGGAGGAATGACGCCATCGATCAACGCCAGATGGCTGATGCGTTCCGGCAACGACCCCGCCAACACCATCGAGACAATGGCGCCCATCGAATGCCCAAGCAGGCCGAAACGCTGCCAGCCCAGTTGTTCGGCGACTTGCAGCACGTCATGGGCGTAATCCCACAACGCATAGCTGGCACCGTTGGGTCGATGCCCGGAATGCCCGTGCCCGGCCATGTCCAGCGCGATGATACGCAAGCCTTTAAGCTTCGGCGCCAAACGGGCAAAGCTGTTGGCGTTGTCGAGCCAGCCATGCAGGGCGATCACCGGCAGGCCGTCCTCGGGCCCGAACAAATGCGCGGCCAGTTCGATATGCGGCAGGCTCAGGCGCACTTCTTCGAAAGTCGGGCTCATGCGCAATCCTTGTCCTGACGGTTTTCCCAGCGAGTAAACAGACTCTTCAACAACCGTGCAGTGTCCTGTGGACGCTCAAGCGGAAACATGTGGCCACCGGGCATGCTCAGTGCCTCACCCTGGGCCAGACGCGAAACGAAACGGGTGTGATGGCGCATGACCACGCGGCTCTTGTGCCCGCGCACCACTGCCAGCGGCACCTGCAATTGTCGGGTGCGACCGGGACTGGTGTGGGGCACGCCGCGATAGATGCTGATTTCGGTCGCCGGATCGAAGCGCAGGCGCAGCTTGTCGCCGACCTGGTGCAAACCGTGTTGCAGGTAGGCGTCGAAGCATTCCGGATCGAAACCACGGAACAGTGTTTTGCCAGCAAAATAGCTGCGTGCACTGTCGAGGTCGGCGAACTCTTCCCGCCGGCCCAGGGTGCGGCCCGCCGGGGTCAGTCTGTCAATGAAGCCAAAACGCTTGGCCGCGCGGATCACCCACTGATCAGTGCGAGTCAACACGGGTGAATCAAGCATCACCACACCGCGATACAGCTCAGGGCAACGCAGCGCCGCGTGCAAATGCAGCACGCCACCGAACGAATGGCCAACGCCCCACACCGGCTGATCCTGTTGTTGCAAATGGTGGATCAACTCGTCGACGAGGTTGTACCAGTTGTCATCTGCCGGAAAGCGCGGGTCATGGGCATGCTGTTCCAGATGCGCAACCCGGTACTCGGGCGCCAGCGCCGCGAACAACTTGCCATAGGTGCCCGAGGGGAACCCGTTGGCGTGGGCGAAAAAGATTGGTTGCGGCATACGGGCAAATCCATGAGCGGGAAACGTGGCGTTGATTGTCCGTAAGACCGCGTTCTGGAGCAATGACCGTAACTGCCAGGAATGATGACAGTCCGGTCAGCGTGATGGTGTGTCATGGAGATCGCTTCCCCCTCACCCCAACCCTCCCGAAACGTCGGACCGCCCCCAAGGGGGCGAGGGGGAAAGGAGCAGATCTCCATGCTTTTCCGAATCTGTATTCGACTCGGCATCTCAGGTCGATGTACTTCGAATAAACCACTCGGTTCAGTCCCCTCTCCCTCTGGGAGAGGGTTAGGATGAGGGCGGCTGCTCACCCAACGGCACCACTGCCATGGTCAACCGCGACACGCAACTGGCCTTGCCTTCATCGCTGGTCAAACGGATATCCCACACATGGGTGGTGCGGCCAATGTGAATCGGCTTGGCCACCGCCGTCACCCGGCCACTGCGCAAGCCGCGCAAATGGTTGGCGTTGATCTCAAGCCCCACGCAATAAAACTTGCTGGCATCGATACACAGATAACTGGCCATCGAACCGACGGTTTCCGCCAGCACCACCGATGCGCCGCCATGCAGCAAACCGTAGGGCTGATGGGTGCGATGGTCGATGACCATGCTCGCGGTCAGCGATTCTTCGTCGAACGCTTCGAAGCGGATATCCAGCACTTCGCCGATGGTGTTCTTCTGGATCGCATTCAACTGCTCGATGTTCGGAGTGGTACGCCACAAGCTCATCGCAGACTTCCTTTGTTGTTTTAGTGGTCGCTCAATCCTGCCACAGCACCGCCTCGCTGCGCTCGCTCCATTCTTCGAAACGGGCGCCATAGGTGTCTTCGATGACGTTGCGCTTGATCTTCAACGTCGGCGTGAGGAAACCGTTCTCCACGGCCCAACTGTCCTTGATCACCACCAGACGACGCAGGCGCTCGTGCTTGTCGAGCACCGCGTTGACCTCCTCCAGGAGTTTTTCCAGGCTCGAATGCAGACTCGCGCGGCCCTCCTCCTGCTTGACCGTCGACAGCACGCACAACCCCAGCGGCGCACTCAACCCGTCCCCCACCACGCACACCTGCTCAATGCGCGAATGCACGGCCAGACGGTTTTCGATCGGTGCCGGGGCGACGTATTTGCCCTTGCTGGTCTTGAAGATTTCCTTGAGCCGGCCGGTCAGGCGCAGGCGCCCTTCGGCATCCTGCTCGCCCTTGTCGCCAGTGCGCAGAAAGCCGTCCTCGGTGAGCGTCTCGGCGGTTTTCTGCGGCTCCTTAAAGTAGCCGAGCATGTTCGCCTGACTGCGTACCTGCACCTCGCCCGACTCGTCGATACGCACTTCGACATCCGGGCACGGTTTGCCGATCCAGCCCTGCTTGTATTGCCCTGACAGGCAGATGTGCGAGTAGCCGCAGCTCTCGGTCATGCCATAGACCTCCAATACATCGAGGCCGAGTTTCTGATACCAGGCGAGCAAGGTCTGCGGCACCGGCGCGGCGCCGGACAACGCCACGCGCAAGGCATCCAGCCCCAGCCCCGCCAGCACTTTGTGCCCGACACGTTTGCCAATGAACGGCAGGCCGAGGAGAAAATCCAGACGCTTGGCCGGGATCTTGCTGTACACGCCCATCTGAAATTTGGTCCAGATGCGCGGCACGCCGAACATCGCGGTCGGCCGAGCTCGCTGCAGATCGGTGATGAACGTGTCGAGGCTTTCGGCAAAGAACACGGTTTGCCCGGTATAGATCGAGGCCAGCTCAACGAACATGCGCTCGGCGACGTGGCACAGCGGCAGGTACGACAGCAGCCGGTCACTCTCGTTAAGCCCGAACAGTTGGGTGCCGCGCGTGGTAGCGAAACCCAGATTGGCGAAGCTGTGCATCACGCCTTTGGGCAGGCCGGTCGTGCCGGAGGTGTAGATGATCGTCGCCAGTTGTTCGGCCGCCGGGCGCGGGTCGTCCTGAATCGGTGAACTGCGCTGCAAGTCCGCCCAGCTGAAATCGAAATCCCCGGGCGGGTGCAGTGGCAAGCTGATGGTCGGTAGATCCGCCGGCACGCCTTTGGCCATGCCCGGCCAATCGTCGAGTTTGCCAATGAAGGCCAAAACGCTTTCCGAGTGATTGAGCACTTGCGCAACGGATTCGGCGGTCAGGTTGGGATAAAGCGGCACAGAAACGTGCCCGGCCATCCAGATCGCCAGGTCGGCGATGATCCAGTGCGCGCAGTTTTTCGAGATCAGGGCGATGTGGCTGCCTTGTGGCAACTCGCGGGCGCGCAACCAATGTGCGGCGCAGCGGGCCTGATGGCCGACGTCGGCCCAGCTCAGCGTCTCGACCTGGCCGCCGCCAATGGGCTGTACGAGGAAGCGCTGGCGCGGATGGCGGGCTTCACGTTCGTAGAACACGTCCAGCGGCAAACGGAAGGCGGCAGACATGCGACTCGCTCCTGTTTTTGGGTCTGGAGCAAGCGTAGTCAACCAAGCAAGTGCTTGGTTGGAAATTTCAAACAAATAATTTCATGGTGTACGCGGTACCTGTAGGCCTTCGCCTTCTGGCGATAGCGGTGTATCAGTCAGCATTGATGTCGACTGAATTGGCCTCATCGCGAGCAGGCTCACTCCTACAGGGGTCGGTGTTTACAACTTCAGGGATGTTTGAGGCTGTTAAGGGTCATCGAGCCGATGAGCAACTCTGGGCTTTCCAGCTCGGCCAGGCCGGCGGTGCTGACCTTTTCCGGCGGATACCCGGCGCCATGCTGCAGATAGCTGAGCAGATTGCCAACCAACGGGTTGTGGCTGACCAGCAGCACATTGCTCACCGACACCAGTTGATCGGTGACCTTGTCCGGATCAACTTCCGGGGTCAGCCACTCGACCGTGCGAATCTCCGGCTCGAAACCCAGCGCCTCACGGACAATCTGCGCGGTCTGCTGCGCGCGCAGATAAGGGCTGGCGTAAATCGCCGTCAGCGGCTGGCCGATCAAATGCGCGGCGCTGCTCAAGGCTTCTTTGCGACCGTGTTCGGTCAGTTCCCGTTCGGAGTCGGGGCACGAGCCGTAAGGCACGGCCTCACCGTGACGCAATACCCAGAGTTTCATAGCTTGGGCTCCTCATCCCGGACCGGATGCGGCGCCGGCGCGACGGCGTGCGGCGCTTCACCTTCCGGGGTACGCGGCGTTGGCCAGTCGGCGAACGGCCACGGTTTCTGGTCGCTGTGGAAACTGCCGAAGCGGCCGATCTGCGCCAGAAACTGGCTCAGGCTGTCGCCGAAGTTCATCAGGCTGGCGCTCGGGGCGCCGTAGATCAAACGATAGATCAGTTGCACCAGCACCACCGCGCCGAGGATGAACTGCGCCACTTGCCAGACCAGCACGTAAACGATCATCCACAACACGCGCAGGAGGATGGATTCGTACTTGGCTTCGGTTTTTGGATCGTTCATGGCTTGCTACTCCCGGCTCACTCAGTTGAAACCGCTGGTGGAAATAAAATCGACGTCGGTTTTCGGTTCGGCTCGCATCAGTAGACCGATCACCTGCTCCAGCGTGCGTCCTTCAAACAGGATCGCATGCAGCCCGGCGACCAGCGGCATGTACACGCCGACTTCCTGAGACTTGGCCTTGAGCACCTTCAAGGTGTTGACCCCTTCAGCGACTTCACCGAGGCGCGACACCGCTTCGTCGAGACTCAAACCCTGGCCGAGGGCGAAACCGACCTGATAGTTGCGACTCTTCGGCGACGAACAGGTGACGATCAGATCGCCGACACCGGCCAGACCGAGGAAGGTCATCGGGTTGGCGCCCTGATTCACCGCAAAGCGAGTCATCTCCGCGAGTGCGCGGGTGATCAGCATGCTCTTGGTGTTCTCGCCCATTTCCAGCGCCACCGCCATACCGGCGATGATCGCGTAAACGTTTTTCAACGCCCCGCCCAGTTCGACGCCGAAACGGTCGGCGCTGGCATACACGCGGAAGGTGCGACCGTGCAGCGCGGCTTGCACGGCTTTGCACAGTTCTTCGTCTTCACTGGCAACCACGGTGGCGGTCAGTGCGTGCTCGGCAATTTCGCGCGCCAGGTTCGGCCCGGACAACACGCCGATGCGCGCCTGCGGGGCGATTTCTTCGAGAATCTGGCTCATCAGCTTGAAGGTCTGCGCTTCGATGCCCTTGGTCAGGCTGACCAGCATCTTGCCGCTCAACCGTTCGGCGTGGGCGGCGAGCACCGTGCGCAACGCGCTGGATGGCAGCGCGACGAAGCACAAATCACAGGCGTCGAGGGTTGCCTGCAGGTCGGTGACGGCGGTCACGCCCGGCAGAATCTTGATGCCTTTGAGGTAACGCGGGTTTTCGCGATTGACCCGGATGGCCTCGGCCTGCTCGGGGTCACGCATCCACTGCCGGACTTGATGGCCGTTCTCGGCCAAAAGATTGGCCACGGCGGTACCAAAACTTCCGCCTCCCAGGACCGCAATCGGGCGCTGTTCAGTCATATGCAATCCGTTAATCCATACCAGTGGCGATGCCGGCATTATACGGGGCGTCCCGGTCGCGGCCAGCCCCCGCAACAATTACCGACACTTGTAGGAAGAAGACCAATAAAACCCAGGAAAATGCCTGCAACGTGACTGGAAAAGTCGCTGCCCTCGGTTAACATGCGCGCCAATTCTCCGCTTTCAAGGCTGTGTCGTGTCCGTCGGTTCTCTTCCCCCGCGTTGCTCTCTGTTGCTGGCGCTGCTGTTCAGCCCGCTAGTGCTGGCGGACGACCTGTTCATGGACAACGAAGCACTGCCGCAGGTGCTGACGGCCACGCGCCTGAAACAGACGCCAGCGGAAGTGCCGGGGAGCATGACCGTGCTCGACAGCGAACTGATCAACGCCAGCGGCGCTCGCGACATCAGCGAACTGCTGCGGCTGGTGCCGGGGATGATGGTCGGCAACATCAGTGGCAATCAGGCAGCGGTCAATTACCACGGCACCAACGCCAGCGAAGCGCGGCGCATGCAAGTGCTGATCGACGGCCGTTCGGTGTACCGCGCCGGTTTGTCGACGGTGGACTGGAGCGATATTCCGGTGGCCATGGACGACATCGAGCGCATCGAAGTGTTTCGCGGCCCCAACACCGTCAGTTACGGCGCCAACGCGCTGATGGCGGTGGTCAACATCATCACCCGCCACCCGGCGGACAGCCACGGCACGCGGTTGAAGTACACCCGTGGCCAGCGCGGCATCAATGATTTCTATGCCAGCCAGGGCACCGGCTGGAATGGCGGTGATTTGCGCCTATCGTTGTCCGGCCAGGAAGACGATGGCTTCGACAGCGATCGCAGCGGCGCCGATTACCGCGACAGCCGGCGCTTGAATCGCTTCAGTCTCGCGGTCAGCCACACCCTCAGCGACAACCAGAGCCTCGACTGGCAAGTCAACGCGAAGGACGGCACCAACCAGCGCCCGTACACCTACCGCCCGGTGTTCTCCGGGATTACCGCCGCCGGGAACAATTCCGACGTGGTGGCCAAGGATTACGCCGGCTCGGTGCGCTGGAACCTCGACATCAATCCCGAACACAGCCTTTATATACAAGGCTCGGCGCAACACTGGGATCGTCAGCAAACCTGGCGCGCCTGCGATGCCGAGGTGTCATTCAGCCCCGAGCTGACGCAACTGTGGCAACTCAACCCCAATTACACCGAACGTCTGGCGCGCAACATCACGCAGTTCACCGGCCCCGGCGCGGCGCCCGGCACGCCGCAGGAAATGGCCCTGGCCAATCAGGTGCTCGAGCAATGGCGCAACGGTGCCAGCCGAACCCTGTGCGGCGACATCGACCAGAGCGCCCGCGAATCGCGCTACGACCTCGAACTGCAGGACACCCTCAGCCTGTCCGACAGCCTGCGCCTGGTCAGCGGCATGAACTATCGTTACGACCGCGCCGACTCCGAGACCTACTTCAATGGCACGCTGGACGACACCACGTGGCGAGCGTTCGGCCAACTGGAATGGCGCGCCACGGAACACTGGCTGTTGCAGGGCGGTGCGATGTTTGAAGACACGCAACTGATCGGCAGTTCGCTGACCCCGCGATTTGCCGTCAATTACCTGATCAACCCGCGCCATGGCCTGCGCGCGGTGTATTCGGAGGCGATCCGCTCGCCGGACATGTTCGAAAACAATGTGAACTGGAGCTATCAGGTCAGCAACTTGCGCCCCTCGGCCTATGGCCAGTCTTCGGCGCGCTACTTCGTCAAGACTCGCGGTCCGGGCGATCTCGACCAGGAACACATGCGCTCGCGCGAGCTGGGCTACAACGGCTATTTCGCCGAGCTCGGCCTGGCCCTCGACGTGAAGCTGTTCTACGACGAGATCACCGGAATGATCAGCGAGCCACTGCGCAACAACCAATACATCGCCAGCAACGCCAACAGCTCGCGTTTTCGCGGCACGGAAACCCAGCTCGACTGGCGCCTGAGCCTGGCCGACCGCTTGCGTTTCACCTACGCCTTCGTCGATGCCGAGGCGAGTAATCCGCTGGACCAGCAATTCACCTCGCGTAACAGCGGTTCGGCAGGCTGGCTGCGCGATTGGGGCCACGGCTGGAACAGCGCCCTCTTCTATTACGGCGACAACGCGCTCAACGGCTACCGTTTCGAACGGGTCGACACGCGCATCGCCAAACGCATTGCGCTGGGCAAAGCACAGCTACAACTGGCTGGCGTGCTGCAACAGCGCCTCGACCATGAGCCGACCACCTTCGTCGACAACAATTACGATGAGCGTCGGGTGATGTACTTCAGTGCCGAGCTGGAGTTCTAGGATGCGCTACTGGCCGTCACGGAAGATGCCAACCCTTGGCCACTGGCTGGCGGGGTTCTGCCTGTTTCTGACCGCATGGCTGCACGGCGTGGCGGTGCAGGCCGCGGATATTCTGTTGACCGGCGCCGAGGAAAGCCCCGGTGTACAGGCGTTCGTGCAGGCACTCAGCGAACTGCGCCCGACCGACAACGTGCGTTTCCAGCCGCTGGCCAGCCTGCCGGCGCCGGGAAAACTGCCCGCCAGCCTGCGCCTGATTCTGCTCGACCTACCCAGCCTCGACTGGCGTCTGCAAGAAACCCAGGGCCCGGCAACGCTGGTGCTGCGCATCAGTCGCCTGCAGGCCCGCCAGCGTCTCGGCAGCGCGCAACCGGCACACCTGAGTTTGCTCTGGAGTGATCCGCCGCTGAGCCGCCAGTTGCAGTTGATCCGGCGCATTCTGCCTCAGGCCCGGCGGATCGGCGTGCTGTTCGATGAACACAGCGAATTCCTCCTCAAGGAACTGAATCTCGCCGCCGCGCCGCTGAATCTGCAAATCGTCAGCGAGCGCTGGGACAACACCCACGACAGCCGCCCTCTACAAGCCGTGCTGAAGAACAGCGACGTGCTGCTAGGGCTCGACGACCCCGATCTGTATAACCCGAAAACCGCAAAAAACCTGTTGCTCAGCAGCTACTCACGGCAAGTCGCACTGGTTGGCCCCAACGTTGCGTTTGTCCGCGCTGGCAGCCTGGCCAGCAGTTACAGCGATCAGAACGACTGGTTGGCCGTGCTTGATCATTTGCTCGACCAACCCTCGGCCAGTTGGCCGCGGACGCTCTACCCCGCACGTTTTAAAGTCTCAAGTAATGCGCAGGTCGCTCGTTCACTCGGTATCGAACCGCTGAATGACGCATCTGTTGCCAGCGAGCTGGCCGAAGGAGAACGCCGCCCATGAGTTTTCGTCGCCGTTGGGACATCAACACCCGCACCCAGCTGATCAGCCTGGGTCCGGCGCTGTTGCTGACCTTGCTGTTGATCAGCTTCTTTACCTTCGTGCGCATTCAGGATCTGCGCCAGGAGCTGAACCACACCGGCCAATTGATCGCCAACCAACTGGCGCCCGCCACCGAATACGGGGTGATTTCCGGCAACAACGAAGTGCTGGAAAGCCTGCTCAAAGCCACACTGGCCACGCCCAACGTGCGTTTTCTGGAAGTACAGGACAGCGCCAACCGGATTCTGGTGTACGTCGAACAACCCGCCGCCGTTCACAGCCGACCGCATCAGGTCGAGGTGTTTCAGGCACCGGTACGTTTGCAGCGGATCGCCCTGCACAACGATTTCTTTCAGGACGGCAAAGTCAGCAATGGCGCGACCAATGAGGATTACCTGGGGCGGGTGATCGTCGGCCTGTCCAACGATGCTTTCAGCCAGCGTCAGCAGGAAATCCTGCTCAAGGCCGGGATTCTCGCGCTATTCGCCCTGCTCTTCACCTTTGTTCTGGCGCGGCGCCTGGCCGGCAGCCTGTCGCAGCCGATTCGCGATATCGGCGATGCGGTCAAAGCGATTCAGGAGGGTGATTACAAAACCCCGCTGCCGATTGTCGATGACACCGAGTTGGGCGCGCTGTCGCAGCACATCAACAACCTCGCGCAGGCGCTGGAACAGGCCAGCCGTGAACAGCATCAAGCCATGGCGCAACTGATCCAGACCCGCGAAGAGGCGGAAAAGGCCAACAACGCCAAGTCCGATTTTCTGGCAATGATGAGCCATGAACTGCGTACTCCCATGAACGGTGTGCTGGGCATGCTGCAATTGCTGGAAACCACCGAGATGACCGAGGAGCAGATCGAATACGCCGCCCTCGCCTCGGAGTCCACTGAACACCTGCTGAAAGTCATCAACGACATTCTCGACTTCTCGCGCATCGAACGTTCGGAGCTGGAACTGGAGCACATCCCGTTCAACCTGGCCGAACTGATCGGCGCCTGCGCGCAGTCGTTCCAGCACAGCGCGGTGCAGCGAGGACTGGCGCTGAATCTGCGCATCCCGGACGACATGCGCGGTTTGCAGGTGCAGGGCGATCCGACGCGGATCCGGCAGATTCTGGTCAATCTGGTGGGCAATGCCTTGAAGTTCACCGAACAGGGCCGGGTCAGCATCGAGGCACAGTGGCAGTCACTGGATCACGAACTGTTGTGGTTCACCTGTTCGGTGCGTGACAGCGGCATCGGTATTTCTTCTGAAAGTCTGGAACTGATGTTCAACGCCTTCCAGCAGGCCGACAGTTCGATCTCGCGACGTTATGGCGGCACCGGTCTCGGTCTGCCGATCGCTCGTACATTGGCTGAACGCATGGGCGGCACCTTGCGCGCGCAGAGCGAGGAAGGACGTGGTTCGGTGTTCACCCTGGAAATTCCTCTGGCCCTCTATAAGCAGGTGCTGCCGCCACTGGCCGCGCCGCGTGCGCTGAACGGTCAGGGCCATGGTGAAGGACGCAATGTCTTGCTGGTGGAAGACAATCCGGTGAACCAGACGGTTATCGAAGCGATGCTGCGCAGTCTGGGCTTTACTGTCAGTGTCGCCACCGATGGCGCACAAGCGGTGCGCAGTGCCGAGGGCGGCGACTTTGAAGTGATTCTGATGGATTGCCGATTGCCGATTATCGATGGCTATGAGGCCACCCGGCAGATCCGGCGCCTGCCCGGACGCAGCGACGTGCCGATCATCGCATTGACCGCCAATGCCTTGCAGGGCGACCGCGAAACCTGTCTGTCGGCGGGTATGAACGATTATCTGGCGAAGCCGTTCAAACGTAATGATCTGCAGCAGATTCTGCAGCGCTGGGTGTCGTAGTGTGGGCCTTTCGACCATCTGCGACTGGCGTGAAAAGCGAAAGTGCGGCAGTCTTAGGCACCCGAACGAGCCTCAAAAGGGGCTTGAATAAAAATTTCAGTGCACAAGTGTACATTCATGTCCTTGGTGCTGTGA
>Ga0213823_1001186_pt1 | contig 16966 bp, 8 predicted proteins | sample MC6MC0907MG_FD_179887 | JGI IMG/M metagenome (GOLD analysis project Ga0213823, IMG submission 179887) | Enriched soil aggregate microbial communities from Iowa State University, Ames, United States - MC6-MC0907-MG | ecosystem: Environmental > Terrestrial > Soil > Unclassified | place: USA: Iowa...
ATCCTGGCCGTGATCATCGGCCTGATGCTGCTGTACTCGGCAATCCGCGCGTTCATGCGCGCCTCGATCATCCTCGGGATCATCTGGCTGGTGCTGGGGTTGTGGGTGATGAGCTGGGTGATTCACTGAATTACTCAGCTGATCTGCGCGGTTTTTGTGGGAGCGGCCTTGCGTCGCGAAAGGGCTGCACAGCAGCCCCAGGATTGCAGCTTCGCCGCTTTAATTGCCGGGGCCGCTTTGCGGCCCTTTCGCGACGCAAGGCCGCTCCCACATGGTCCGTGTAGAGCGGGTCTTTAGCGGGCTTTTACGGTCATTTCACCTTGCCCATCCCCCACGGCCTGCAGGTTTGGCCGGTACATCGACTCGACCTGCGGCGGCGGCACGCGGTAAGTGCCAGGGGTCACCGCCCGCGCCAGGTACAGCAGGTGGGTGGTGCCATAGCTGTCGAGCTTGAGCGCGGCAACATAACGGTCATCACGGTACTCCTGGTGCACCACGCTGGCGTTCTGCATCGACTCGCGCCATTCCTTCACGGCGCTACTGGCGTTGTCCAGGCTGGCGGCACTTTGCGCCAGGTTCTGGTTTTCCAGCTCCAGGCCGGCCGGTAGCAGGTCTACCACCAGCGCATCCGGCACACGGTCTTCGGCCTTGAGCGCCAGGTGCACCAACACCAGGTCGCCACTGCGCAGGTTGTGCAGGTCCAGCGGCTGTCCGTTCATGCCCAGGTACTCACGACGAATCTGCATACCGTTGCCGCCGGCCGCAGGTGCCTGGCGTGGGTAACCGGACAAAGTCAGTTGCTGGTACAGCGTCTCGCTGCCTTCGTTCTGTACGCTCAGTGGCGAGGCCAGCAACAGACCTTCCAGCTTCATGCCGGCTTCGGCGTTGTTGAACTCGCGGACCTCGCCCGCACTGTCCAGGCGTGCCTGCCACTTGCCTTCCGGCTTGCCCAGCAGGCCACGGCCGGCCAGGAACAGTGCATTGCGCTCCTGGGTCGACAGCCAGCGGTTGGCCGCCAGTTCATCCGACAAGGCGAACAGGCGCTGGTCGACCTGGCTGCTGGCCAGGTTGCTCTCCTGCAGCAATGCCAATATCAGCGCCTGGTCACGCAGGGCGCTGCCGTAATCGGCCATCCAGCCTTTGCCACGGCTGATGCCCAGGCCCGCCTGCAAGGCTTGCTCGGCGCGCGGTTTGTCGCCCATCTTGTCCAGCGCCACCGCCAGTTGTACCAACGGCAGGCCGGAGCGGGCATCGGCGCGGCGCTCGAACAGGCCGCGCAGCGCGCCCAACGGCGCCTGCTGGCTGCGCGACAACACCAGCGCCGCGTAAGCCTGCACGGCAAAGCGGGTGTGGTCAGCGTTTTCGCTGTAATCGACTTCGATCAGGTTGCGCTCCTGCAGGTAGCGCAACAGGCGCTCGCTGGCCTTCTTCAACGCTTCGGCCGGCACGCCATAACCCTGGTCACGGGCACGCAAGAGGAAGTCGGTAACGTAGGCGGTCAGCCAGTACTCCTCTTCGCTGTCCGAACTCCACAGGCCAAAGCTGCCGTTGTAGCGCTGCATGCCCAGCAGGTGCTCGATACCCATTTCAATCTTGCGCTTGCGCACATCCGCCGGCTCGCCCTTGATGCCCAGGCGCTTGAGGCTGTCGGCATCGGCGTACAGCGACGGATACAAGCCGCTGGTGGTTTGCTCCAGGCAACCGTAAGGGTAAGCCTCCAGCGCACGGATCTGCTCGGCCAGGTTCAACGGCGGCCGGCTCGACAAGGCCAGGCTGGCCTCCAGGCCTGCGGGTTCGAACGCGGCCAGGTCTGCTTCGGGCAGGGTCCATGGCTGGTCCTTCAAGGCCACGCGGTAGTGCTTGAGCATTGCCGGGTAGGCCGGGCGCACACCCAGCGTCCACTCACGTTCGAACGCGGTGGTCGGCTCGTTCGGCAGTTGCAGGCCTGTGACACGCACATGCACCTTGCCCTGCCCCAAACCACCCTGAGCCTGCACAGGAATCATCAGGGTCGAACGCTGCCCCTCGGCCAGGGCGACGGTCTGCACGGCATTGGTGGCAAGGCTCAGTTGCCCTTCGGTGGTGATTTCAACGTTCAGTTGCTGGGCGCGGCCCGACAGGTTGGCCAGGTCCAGTGCCAGGCTGGTGCGGTCGCCGCCGGCCAGGAAGCGCGGGGCCGAAAGCTCGGCAATCAGCGGTGCGGCGACCACCGTCTTGCCTTCGGCCATGCCGAAGTGCTCTTCGGTCCATGCCTGGGCCATCAAGCGCAGCTCGCCGTTGAAGTCGGGGATATCGACCGTGGCCTGGCCCTCACCCTTGTCGTCCAGCGTCACCGGCAGGCTCTGCTGGGCAACGATGGTGACCGTGGTGTTAGGGCGCTTGCCGCCTTTGGCCATCGCCGCATCGCCACCAAACGCCAGGCTGGCAAGGCGGCCCTGCCCGGCTTCGATCAGCTGGCCGTAGATGTCCAGTTGGTCGGCGCCATAGGCCTTGCGCCCGAACAGGCTGGCAAACGGGTCGGGGGTTTTGAAATCGGTAATGTTGAGGATGCCCACATCCACCGCCGACAACAGCACATGCACCTGCTTGGGCACGCTGCCATCAGCATTGGCGGCCTTCACCTTCACGGTCAGCGGCTGTTTCGGGCGCATTTTTTCCGGCGCCTGCAGGCTCACCGCCAACTTGCGCTCGGCGCGGTCCAGCGGCAGGTGCAGCACGCCTACCGAACGCTTGGGCGTGGCGTTGGCCTTGCGCTCACCCGGGCGGATCACCAGCGCGCTAATGTACAGGTCGTGGCGTGCCCAGGCTTTGTCCAGTTGCACATCGAAGGTCTTGCCCTCGGCGGGCACTTCGATTTCCTGCCACCACAGCGGGCCATCGCTGGACTCGATCATCAGGTAGCCGCTGCCAGCGGCAGGCGGGGTGACGGTAACCTTGGCCGTAGCGCCGTCGGCGTAGGACGGTTTGTCCAGCGCCAGCTTGACCTGGTCGGGGCGCACGGCACCGCCTTCGGCGTTGTCCTGGGCGCGGTAACCGGCCCAGAAGCGCTCGCTGGACACCAGGCCGGTCTGCGGGTCTTCCACCTCGACGCGGTACGGGCCCCATTCAACCTGGAAGCTCAGCTTGGCAGTGGAGCCCGCCTTGACGCTGACTGTCTCTTCGCTCTGGGTCAGGAATTTCTCGTTGTAGGCGTAGCTCCAGCCGTCGCTCTGCGAGTAGTTCCAGTAGTAGTCACGGCGCTCGCGGATCAACCGCACCTTGAGGTCGTTGGCCGCCAGTTTGTTGCCATCGCGGTCGGCTACCAAGAACTCGAATTCCACCGGCCCGTCGCTATCGGTTTCCTCGCCATCGAACAGGCCACGCAGGCCCGGCAGGCGCTCGGCTGGCCAGATCGGTTGCTCCAGGCGCCGGGTAATCGGCCGGCCACCGGACTCCTGCAGGCTGGCCTGCACGGTCAGTTGCAGCGGCGAGCGGGCTTCGGCCCAGCGGCTTTCGATATCGACCACCGCCTTGCCAGCCTGGTCGAGGGTAACTTCGTCCAGCTCCAGGTCCTGGTTCAGCTCGGTTTCGGTGACCGAGCCAAACTGGTAGCCCGGCAGCGCAGGCACCGCCTCGCGAAGGGGACGTACATAGGCCTGGCCACTCAGGCGATTACCGGCAGCCGGGGCGCCATAGAGATAACGGCCATTGACCTGGATGCGCGCATCCTCCTCCGGCGACAGCGGCGTGCTGCTGCCCTTCAGCTCCAGCGCCAGGCGCTCGGGCAGGAAGTCTTCGACCAAAAATTCATACACCTGCTTGCGCCCGCCGCCCAGGTCGAGCAGCAGTTGCCAGCGGCCAGTCGGGGCCTCGGTGGCCAGTTGCAACTGGTATTGGTACAAGCCATTGCTGTCGGCTTCCCAGACGAACTTGCGGCTCACCTGTTCATCCGGGCGACGCACTTCCACGCTCACCGGCTGGGCTTTGACGGGCTTGCCGTCCTGGTCGCGCAGCAGGCCGTTGAGCAGCACGGTTTCACCTGGGCGATACAAGTCACGCGGGCCGAAGATGAAAAACTGCAACGGGTTGGCCTGGGGCCCGGTGATGTCGAATTCGGCCAGGTCCAGGGCGGCGGTGTTCAGGCGCAGCAAGGTGGTGTGCACACCTTGGGTAGCGATCAGGGTATCGGCTTTGGGCGTGATCGGCAGCTGGGCGTGACCCTTGCCATCTGTGCTGGCCTGGGCGAGCAGCTTGCCCTTCTCGTCATGGATTTCGAGGTTGACGCCGTTCAGCGCCTTGCCGCCTTCCAGCGCCTGGGCGAACACGTCAATGCGGTCCCGGTACCGGTGCGCCGACACGCCGATGTCGCTGAGGGTGAACAGGGTCGCTGGCTGCGAGTAGTCATAGGTGCCCGAGGCACGCATCACCGCCAGGTACACGCCCGGGTCCTGCAGCGGCTTGATGCCGGCGATGGGCAGCAGCACGGTTTCGCGGGTGTTGCGGGCGGGGTTGAGGTCGAAGCGGCCGCTGTAGACCAGCTCGGCCATGTCCAGGGTTTCCTTGGACTGGTAGTAGTACAGGCTGCTGTTGCGCCCCCAGCTGGCCAGGAAGGTCGAGAGCATTTCCGGCTTCACCCGGAAGAACTCGACATCGACCTTGTCGACGTTCAGGGCAATCACCGGCAGGCCTTCGGCCAGGCGCGTGGGCAACAACGAACCGCGGCTGGCAAAGCCGATGGTCGGTTGCATGTCGCGGGTTTCCAGCTGGGAGACCGACTCATTGTCCAGTTGCTTGCCGTTGACCGCGAGCAGGCCCTTGTCGACGGTCAGCACCAGCTTGCGCTGCGGCTCCAGATGGCGCAGGCGCAGCTCCATCTGGTTGTCGGAGAGTTCCCAGGCGCCATCGAGCTTACCCTTGACGGTGTCTACCAGGTGCACCTTGGTGGCGAAGTCCTGCTTGGCATCCAGCGGTGCTGAGAAGCTGATCGACAGCGTTGCTGCACCATCGAGCTGCACTTCCGAAACATCCAGCACCGAAAGCTCGCGGCCTTCGTAGCGCTTGGCGAGCACAGCCGGGTCTTCGCGCTTGGGCGCCTGGGTTTCGGCGGGTGCTGTAGCTACGGGTTTCTCGACCGGCGCCGGTTTGTCCGGCGTCGAAGAGTCACAGGCACTGAGCAAAGCCAGCGCGCAGGCCAGCAACAATCCTTTGTTGAACATGGAGTAGGAACTCTTAGGCAGCGTGTTCGTGAGGGCAGCAACTATAGCTCAACGTCAGGTGCAGCACCCGGGCGTTGCGCGGCAAGTGAGACCATGGTCGCGCTAAATGGTTGCCTGGCCGTTACACTGTGGCATTGGTTAAAGGGGCGCGCAGCGGCCCCAACTCTCATGGAATGCAAATGCCCCAACTCTCTGCCGACTGGCGCCACCGTCCCACCCACAACAAGGTTTGGGCGCTGGCCGCGCCGATGATCCTGTCCAATATCTCCGTGCCGCTGGTGGCGCTGGTCGACAGCACGGTCATCGGCCACCTGCCCCACGCCCATCAGCTGGGTGCGGTGGCGGTGGGCGCCACGCTGTTCACCTTCATGGTCGGCCTGATGGGCTTCCTGCGCATGGGCTCCACCGGTTTCGCCGCCCAGGCCGCCGGCCGTGGCGATGGCGCGGCGTTGCGCCAGGTGCTGGTGCAAGGGCTGTTGCTGGCGGTCGCCTTCGCCGTGTTGATCGGCCTGCTGGCCCTGCCGTTCAGCCAGCTTGCACTTCATGCCATGCAACCCAGCGCAGCCCTGCAGCAATCCACCGAAGACTTCTTTCACACGCGGCTGCTTGGCCTGCCTGCGGCGCTGGCCAGCTACGCGCTGGTGGGCTGGTTTCTGGGCACCCAGAACGCTCGGGCACCGTTGGCCATCCTGCTGACCACCAACCTGTTGAACATCGTCCTGAACCTGTGGTTCGTCCTGGGGCTGGATTGGGGTGTACTGGGTTCGGCGCGGGCGTCGGTGATTGCCGAGTGGAGTGCCGCCCTGCTGGGCCTGGCCCTGACCCGCCCGGCCCTGCGGGCCTACCCGGGGCAAGTGGCGTGGGCGGCGCTCAAAGGCTGGCAGGCCTGGCGCCCGCTGCTGGCGGTGAACCGCGATATTTTTCTGCGTAGCCTGGCGCTACAACTGGTGTTTCTGCTGATTACCGTGCAAGGCGCACGCCTGGGCGAGTCCACGGTGGCGGCCAATGCCCTGCTGCTCAACGGCCTGTTGCTGACTGCCTATGCCCTCGATGGCTTGGCGCATGCGGTGGAGGCCCTGTGTGGCCATGCCATTGGTGCCCGCGACCGCGACACCCTGCGCCGCTCGCTGGTGGTCGCCTGCGGCTGGTCGCTGATCACCAGCCTGGGCTTTGCCGGGTTGTTCCTGCTGGGTGGGCACCTGTTCATCGACTTGCAGACCGACATCGACAGTGTGCGGGCGGCGGCCTACCCATATTTGCCCTATTTGGCGCTGCTGCCGTTGATTGCAGTGTGGAGTTACCTGCTGGACGGCCTGTTCATAGGCGCGACCCGGGCGCGGGAGATGCGCAATGCGATGTTGGTGTCGGTGCTGATTGCACTGCCGGTGGCGGTGGCCATGAGCGGGTTCGGCAACCATGGATTGTGGTTGGCGTTTCTCGGGTTCATGGGGTTGCGGGCGGTGACGCTGGGGTGGGTAGGGTGGCGGTTGCAGCAGAGGGGTGAGTGGATTCAGTGATGTCGGGGCCGCTTTGCGGCCCATCGCGACACAAGGCCGCTCCCACAAAAGGCAGCACAGGCTTTTGCAGGAGCGGCCCCGGCAATTACGACGACAGGTACGAAGACCGGGTCAGCCCAAGGCGCAACGCATCCAGGTACTGCGTGCGCTCGCGCGCAGTGATCTTGGCGCTGGCGACCTTGTCGCGGTAATGGGTCATCAACTCCTCCGGCGACAGGTGTACATAGCGCAGCATGTCTTCGATGGTGTCGTGGGTCTCGATGCCGGCGTGGTACACGCTGCCGTCGGCGTTCTGGTAGATGTTCACCGAGTCGGTGTCACCGAACAGGTTGTGCATGTCACCCAGGATTTCCTGGTAGGCACCGACCAGGAACACGCCCAGCAGATAGTCCTCGCCATCCTTCAGCGCATGCACCGGCATGCTGGTTTCGATGCTCTGCTCGTCGACGTACTGGTTGATCTTGCCATCCGAGTCGCAGGTCAGGTCCTGCAGTACGGCGCGGCGCAGCGGCTCTTCGTCCAGGCGGTGCAGCGGGATGATTGGCAGCACCTGGCCAATGGCCCAGGTATCCGGCAGGCTCTGGAACACCGAGAAGTTGCAGATGTACTTGTCGGCCAGCTTGTCGTTCAGCTCGTCCAGCACCTGGCGGTGCGAGCGCTGGCGGGCTTTCAGCGAGTTATGCAGGCGGCGGCACACGGCAAAGTAGCACTGCTCGGCCAAGGCCTTCTCGCTCAGGCTGATCTTGCCATCGGCATACTGCGCGGCCACGTCACCCATGTAGTGGGTGGCGCGCCAGTAAGTCTCGGTCACCATCTCGATGTCGGTCGGGCCAAGCAGGTCGGCCAGCCACTGCACCGTCTCGGGCAGGGCTTCCTTGTTCTCGATGGTCGGCACGTCGTCGTTGTGCTTCTCGACGTCGGTGACCTGGATCACCAGCATGGCGTGGTGCGCGGTCAGCGAGCGGCCACTCTCGGAGAAGATGTGCGGGTGCGGCAGGCCCTGCGCGTCGCAGAACTCCTTGAGCATGCCCACCACCACGCCGGCGTAGTCGTCCATGTCGTAGTTGATCGAGCTGGCATTGCGCGAGTGGGTGCCGTCGTAGTCCACGCCCAGGCCGCCGCCGACGTCGATGTGGTCGACCGGCAGGCCCAGCGCACGCAGTTCGCCGTAGTAACGGATGGCTTCCTTGAAACCGTGCTGGTAGTCGGCCAGGTTGGCGATCTGCGAGCCCATGTGGAAGTGCAGCAGGCGGATGCCCTGGTCCAGGCCGGCATCGCGGAAGCGCTGCACCACCGAGATCAGCTGGGCAGCAGACAACCCGAACTTGGACTTCTCACCACCGGTGTCGGCCCATTTGCTGGAGGCCAGCGACGACAGGCGCACGCGCAGGCCGACCTGCGGCTTCACCTTGAGCTCGGCGGCCTCGTCGATCACCAGAGCCACTTCCGACTCTTTCTCGATGACGATGAACACGTTGTGGCCAAGCTTCTGGCCCATCAGCGCCAGGCGAATGAACTCACGGTCCTTGTAACCGTTGCAGACGATGGTACCGCCCTTCGGCGCCAGCGCCAGCACGGCCAGCAGCTCGGGCTTGGAGCCGGCTTCCAGGCCAATGGAGACGTTTTGCGTGGCGATGATGTTTTCCACCACCGCTTCCTGCTGGTTGACCTTGATCGGGTACAGCGCGGTGTACTGGCTCTGGTACTCCAGGCGCGCGATATTGGCATCGAACGCACCGGTCAGCTGGCGTACGCGGTCCTGCAGAATGTCGGGGAAGCGCACCAGCAAGGGCAGCGACAGGCCGCTCTGGCGCAATTCGTCAACCTGCTCGTACAGGTCGATCGGCGCGCTGTCGGGGCCGTTGGGGCGCACTTCGACGCGCCCGGCTTCATTGATGGCGAAATAACCAGCGCCCCAATGGCGGATGCCATAAACACTGCGGCTGTCGGCCACGGTCCACTGGCTACCATCGTCTTTGCGTGTGCGTCGTACGGACATTCAAGTCCCCTATAGATAAGTCGAAGACACTGCCCCGCAGGCAGCGGAGCGAGTGTAAAAGCTGTAAATGACGATTCATCCGTGCTCAGGCATAGACCCTGACCACAGGAACGAGTTTAGAAAGCGCTGGGCAAAAAATTGTGCGATGGCCTCAGCCGCCGGACTTTTTCGCCTTGAAACCCTGTTTGGTCAGCTCGCCGATCAACAGCTCGACATGGTCGCCCTGGATCTCGATAACCCCGTCCTTCAGTGCGCCGCCAGTACCGCAGCGGCGCTTGAGCGTGGTCGCCAGGTCTTTGAGCTGGTCGGGCGGCAGGGGCACACCGGTGACGGTAGTCACGGTCTTGCCACCACGGCCTTTGCTCTCACGGCGCACACGGGCAATGCCGTCGCCTTCGGGGATGATTTGCTGCTTGCAGCTGCAGGCATCCACCGGCTGGCCACAGTCTGGGCAGTGCCGACCAGCGTCGGTGGAGTAAACGAGACCGCCGAGGGCGGAAAAGGAAGAAGCTTTCTTGGCCACTTTTGTTCCTCTGTGCTGAGGACAAAAACTGGTCGTGCCCTGGGGTTGAGGCCGACCGCGAAGCCCCACTCTGGCAGGGGCGGCGCTACTGCCGCAAGATCCTGCGACAGCCCGAAAAGGGCGCGCAGTGTAACGATAAATCCGGCTGTTGCTAAGTACAGGATTGCGGCATTTTACGAATGTTTTGCGACTATTCGCGGCCCACAGGTACAGCGCAGCTCTCGAACACTTCACAATCCCTGTGGGAGCGGGCGTGCCCGCGAAAGGGCCAGTATTGAAAACAACTATCCCTGGCTGACTTTATATCGCTGCAAAGCGGCCAGTGAGTCCGGGCAATACGGTTTGCTCAGGCTCTCTTGCTCAGCCTGCTCCAAGCCAATGAACCGCGCCTCGATCACCTCTTCCGGCTGCAAGCGCAACGGCGCATCGGACACCGCTGAATACACCGCACACCACAACCGGTTGTCGGGCTGGTCGAAATAGAACCGTTCGTGAAAGCGTAACTCAACCCCTTCAATTCCCAGTTCCTCGGCCAGCTCACGCGCCGCCGAGTCGGCGTAACCCTCCCCGGCCGTCACCATGCCACCCGCCGCCACATCCCAGTACCCCGGGTACAGCGCCTTGCTCAGGGTACGCCGGTGCACACACAACTCACCGGCACTGTTGAACAGCAGAATGAAGGTGCAACGGCCGATCAGGCCACGCTCGCGCAACTCTGCGCGGGGCAATGCCCCCAGTACCTGATCGGCCTCGTCCACCCAGCTGACCAGTTCGCGGTCGGAGGCCGCCCGGTGGGCGGCCTCGTTCGGGCTGATGGCCATTCTCAACCCTGCGACAGCAACTGACGCAGGTCGATCACGGCAGCGTTGGCCCGCGAAATGTAGTTGGCCATGACCAGCGAATGGTTGGCCCACATGCCGAAGCCACTGCCGTTGAGCACCATCGGGCTCCACAGCGGCTCTTGCGAGGCCTCCAGTTCACGGATGATCTGGCGCACGCTGACCGTGGCATTCTTCTTCGCCAGCACGTCGGCGAAGTCCACCTCGATGGCGCGCAGCAGGTGCGACAACGCCCAGGCCTGACCGCGGGCTTCGTAGAACACGTTGTCGATCTGCAGCCATGGGGTTTCCACCAGCTCCTCGTCCACCTGCGGCGCTTGCCCGGCAACCACCGACTCGGTCTTCAGCGTGGTGTTGAGCTTGACCCGGCCAACGCTGGCCGACAGCCGCTGCGACAGCGAGCCCAGGCGAGTGGCCACGTCACCCAGCCAGTTGTTCAGGTTGTCGGCACGGGTGTAGAAAATCGCGCCCTTGTCGCCGGCAGCCAGACGGGTCTGGTAACGGCTCAGCGACTTGATGCCCTCTTCGAACTCCGACTCGCTCGATGGCAGGATCCAGCTCTTGTTGTCGAAGTTGAAGCGCGGCTCGGCCTTGGCCAGGTCGGCGTCTTCGGTGGACTGCGACTGCGAGCGGGCGAAGTCCTTGCGCAAGGCGCGGGACAGGTCGCGTACCTGGACCAGCACGCCGTATTCCCAGCTCGGCATGTTGTCCATCCACAGCCCTGGCGGGAAGCGGTCGTTGGAAATGTAGCCGCCCGGCTTGTTCAGCAAGGTGCTGGCCACGGTCTTGAGGGTCTCGATGGTGGTGTAGCCCACCACCATCTGCTGGCCGCCGCGCTCAGCGGCAGACTGGGCATTCTGCTGTACCGGGAACAGTTCCGGCTCCTGGCTCCAGTACCAACCCAGGCCGATACACACCAGCAGGTACAACCCGATCAGGGTCCCCAGGGCACGGCTCCACAGGCCGCCAAGGTAGCTACGGGCGGCAGCGCCGCGGCCGTCGACACGCTCACGGGGCTCGGCTTTGGCCTCGCGGTTTTTCCAGTCCAGCATGGCTTTGTCCTTAATCAGTCACGACGGTTCTAGGGCTTGGACCACAGGCCTGCGCCAGGGTGCCACGGCAAGCCCGCATGGCAGCACTATAAAGCAGACACCACCGTACGCATAAGCGACCAATCAGTCAGTAACTGAATATTCGTTCTGGCCGCTTTGTTGATACAGGGCAGTCCCGGATTTGCAAAGAGCTGCTAGCATAGAGCCATCATTGCCCCTGCACATCCCAACCTATAAGTAGCCAGGACATGAGCCAAGCAGTTGAGCCGAGCCCGCAGTGCCCCACCCAACAGGTGACGCGTAGCGGCCTGCGCAAGGACGACCCGCTCGACCCGCTGCTGCTGCCCCTGCGCAAGCCGGTGTACATCCTGCTGCAGGACCATGAGCGTGCCCAGCGCCTGGCCCAGCAACTGGAGTTCTTTGGCCTGGTGGTGCAAGCGCTGCCCAGCGCTGCGGCGTTTCTCGCCTCGATCAACGAATACCCGCCTTCGGCCATCATCATGGATGTCGACTTCACCGGTGCCGGCCAAGGCTTGCTGCTGGCCGCCCAGGTGCAGCAGGGGCTGGCGCTACCTGTTCCGCTGCTGTTCTTCAGCCACCACGAAGCCGACACCCCGACCCGCCTTGCCGCCGTACGCGCGGGTGGCCAGGACTTTCTCACCGGCAGCCTTGAAGCTTCCAGCCTGCTGGAAAAGGTCGAACTGCTGACCAACGCCACCCCGCACGACCCGCTGCGCGTGCTGATCATCGACGACTCGCGCACCCAGGCGCTGCACACCGAGCGCGTGCTGGCCAGCGCCGGCATGGTCACCCGCAGCCTGACCGACCCCATCCGCACCATGGCCGAGCTTGCCGACTTCCAGCCCGACCTGATCATCCTCGACCTGTACATGCCTGCCTGCACCGGCCCGGAACTGGCCAAGGTGATCCGCCACAGCGACCGCTATGTGAGCGTGCCGATCATCTACCTGTCTGCCGAAGACGACCTGGACAAGCAGCTGGATGCGATGAGCGAAGGCGGTGATGATTTTTTGACCAAGCCCTTTCGCTCACGCCACCTGATCACCACCGTGCGCAACCGCGCCGCCCGCGCCCGGCACCTGAAGGCGCGCATGGTGCGCGACAGCCTGACCGGGCTGTACAACCACACCCACATCCTGCAACTGCTGGAAGACTGCAGCTTCCGCGCCCGCCGCGAACAGCAGCCGTTGAGCTTTGCCATGCTCGACATCGACCATTTCAAGAAGATCAACGACCGCCACGGCCACCCCATGGGCGACCGGGTGATCAAGAGCCTTGCACTGTTCCTCAAGCAACGCTTGCGCAAGACTGATTTCATTGGCCGTTATGGGGGTGAAGAGTTCGCCATCGTCATGCCCAACACCGCGCTGGACGCGGCGCACAAGGTGCTGGACGAGATTCGCCGGCGCTTTGCAGAAATCCTCTACCCGGCGCAGCCGCAGGATTTGCAGTGCACCTTCAGTGCCGGGGTGGTGCAGCTGGATGAGGTGCTGGATGCACTGACCATGGCCAGTGCGGCGGACGAGGCGCTGTACCGGGCCAAGCATGCGGGGCGTAATTGCGTAGTGCGTGTAGAGCCTTGAGTTATTTATAGGCTGTACCGGCTTCTTCGCAGCACAAGGCTGCTCCTACAGGAGCACGCTGAATGTAGGAGCAGCCTTGTGCTGCGAAGAGGCCAGAGCAGTCCACACCAATAGCAGCACTGTGCCACTTTTTTCTGGCACCAAGCCCCTGTCGTCATCACCCCGTCACAAAATCGCAATAACTTCAGGCGCCTACCTCTCCCCTGCGCAGGAAGTTCGCGGCTATGCGCCTGAAGTGGCTGACCAATTTCAACACCCTGTTGCTGGTAACGGTGTGTCTCGCCCTGGCCGTCACCCTGTGGTGGTCGCAGCGTGCCCTGGAGCGCCCCTACCAGATGATGGAGCGCTACCTGGGCCTGTCCCAGCAGTTCCAGAACCAGGCAGCACGCAATATCCAGGCTTACCTTGGCAGCGGCGATGCCCTGCGCCATGCCGCCGCCATGGAGGCCAACCAGCAATTGCAGGCCAGCCTGAGCGAGTGGCCCGCAGAACTGGCCGGCAAGCTGCGCCCCAGCCTCGACAATCTGCAGGCCTTCACTGCCAACGAACTGCTGGCCGCCGGTAAACTGGCTGGCGATCCGCAAGCCCTGCTGCTGCAGGCCGAGCGGGAAATGGGGGCCAACTTCGAACAACTGGCCGGCTACGCCCGCGACAGCGGCACCGCCGATGCCAACCGCTACCTGCTGCCGTTGCTCGATGCCAGCGTGCACCTCGGCCGCCTGTCGCTGGCAAGGGACAAACTGATCAGCAGCGGCCGCCCGGAGCTGGCCGACGAAGTGGAGCGTGAACTGCAACTGATCCGCACCCAGGCGCAGGCCATCGACAGTTTGCCGTTGCTGGGCGTGACCCGCGCAGCCGAATCCGGTGCCGACGACTTCGCCGCCATGATGGGCCTGGAAACCCAGGCCAGCGCCCAGCAGGAAGACATTGCGGTGGGCCTGAAGCGTGAACTGCAAAGCCTGCTAAGCCGCTACCCGGCCGAACTGCAACGCACCCGCGAACAGATCGAACGCCGCGCCGCCCTTGCCGCCAGCACCCATCAGCGCCTGGAGGCGGTGCAGCAGGCCATCGCCGCGCTGGAACCCGAAGTACGCGGCGAGCATGCCAAGATCGCCGCCGAGGTGCGCATCATCCAGGGCCTGATGATCGGCCTGATACTGCTCATCGCCCTGCTGATCGACACCTTGCAGCGGCGCCTGACCCGCACCCTCACCAGCCTTGCCCCAGCCTTGTCACATTGGGCCGAGGGCGACTTTGCCCAGGCCATCTCCCTGGGCAAGACCAACCGCGAACTGCACGACATCCAGGAGTCGCTCAACCGCCTGCGCCAGTACCTGGTGGAGCTGGTAGGCACCATCCGCCACAACGCCGAGCAGGTGGCTGGCAGCAGCCACGCCCTGGCCGGCATGAGCGCCGCCCTGCACGACGGCGCCGAGCGCCAGGCCGGCGATACCGGCCAGATCCGCGATGCCTTGGGCGAGCTGGAAGCGACCATTCAACAAGTGGCGGGCGATGCCAGCGCCGCTGCCGATGCCAGCCGCGATGCCGGGCGCGCAGTGGAACAGGGCCAGGCGGTCATTGGCCAGAGCTTGTCGGGCTTGCGCGAGCTGGTCGATGAAGTGCAAGGCAACGCCCGTATGATCGAGCAACTGGCCGACGAGTCGGCGACCATCGGCGGGGTGTTGACGGTGATCCGCTCGATTGCCGAGCAGACCAACCTGCTGGCGCTTAACGCCGCGATCGAAGCAGCCCGTGCGGGAGAAATGGGCCGCGGCTTTGCCGTGGTGGCCGATGAAGTGCGCTCGTTGGCGCAGCGCACCACGGGGGCTACCGGCGAAATTCAGGCACTGATCGACCGCTTGCAGCAAGCTGCGAAAAGTTCGGTGGCGGGAATGCGTGCGCAGCTTGAGCATGCCGAGGCCACGGCCAACCAGGCCCAGGCGGCGGATGGCGCGCTGGACGAGATTGTCTGTGCCATCCGCACCATTTCCGACACAGCGGTGCGCATTGCCGATGTCACGGCCCAGCAGAGTGGTGCGGTGAGTGAAATTCGTGACCACAGCGAGCGCATCCATGAGCTGGGCGAAGACAACCTGCAACGCATTGGCGAAGGGCGCGAGCAAGGCGAGCAGTTGCTGGGGCTGGGTGGTGAGCTGAACCGGGCGGTGCGGGCGTTCAGAGTCTGAACGGGCAGTGCAGTCTCTGTGGGAGCGGCGCATGCCTTGAAGATATCGCAGGCCATGTGTCGCCCACGCCGCCTGCATGGCCCCAACCTGTACCAACTCCGCTATCATGCCCGGCACGTTCCACCTCGCGAGTCCGCCATGCGCCGCCTGTTTTTCCTGCTGTTCCTGCTGCTGGCCAGCCCTGCGTTCGCCACGGGCCTGCTCGACAACCGCCCCAGCGCCACCCTCGGCGCCGCTTCGCTGGCCAACAACGCCGACTTCCTGCCGGTACACGAAGCCTTCAAGCTCAGCCTGGTCCAGGCCGATGCGCAAACCGTCAAGCTGCGCTTCGTTGCCACCGAGGGCTACTACCTCTACCGCCACCGCTTCCAGTTCCGCACCGAGCCCGCCGACATCGCCCTGGGCACCCCGAACATCCCCAAGGGCGAGGCCAAGCACGATGAATTCTTCGGCGACGTCGAGGTGTACCACGGCGTGCTCGACATCGAGCTGCCGCGCACCGACCCGCGAGCCTTCACCCTGCTGGTGGGCTACCAGGGCTGTGCCGACAAAGGCCTGTGCTACCCACCGGAAACCGCACGCCTGAGCATCGATGGCGAAGGCGGCGCCAACGCCCCCGCAACCGCCGAACACGGCTGGAACTGGAAATCGCTGCTGTTGTTCTTCCTCGCCGGGGTCGGCCTGACCTTTACCCCGTGCGTACTGCCGATGCTGCCGATCCTGTCTGGCGTAGTGCTGCGCGGCCAGGTCGGTGGCCTGCGCGGGCTGTCGCTGTCGCTGGCCTACGTGCTGCCGATGGCGGCCAGTTTCGCGGCGCTCGGCGCGCTGATGGGCCTGTTCGGCGCCGGCCTGAACCTGCAGGCGCGCCTGCAGTCGGCCTGGGTGCTGGTGCCCTTCGCGCTGTTTTTCGTGCTGTTCGCCCTGGCCATGTTCGGCCTGTTCGAGCTGAAGCTGCCCCAGGCACTGAGCAACCGCCTGAACAACGTCGCCAACCATACCCGGGGTGGCTCGCTGCTGGGCGCCGCAGTGCTGGGCGTGCTCTCCAGCCTGCTGGTTTCGCCTTGTGTGTCAGCCCCCCTGGCTGGCGCCTTGCTGTATATCAGTGCCAGTGGCGATGCCCTGGGCGGCGCACTCAAGCTGTTCGCCCTGGGCCTGGGCATGGGTGCCCCCTTGTTGCTGGTGGCCACCGGTGGCGCAGCATGGCTGCCGAAAAGCGGCCCGTGGATGAACACGGTGAAAAACGCCATCGGCGTACTGCTGCTGGGCCTGGCCATCGGCTTGCTCAGCCGCGTGCTGCCGGGGCCGGTGACCTTGCTGCTGGTCGGTTTCCTCGCCGCAGGCGTGGCCCTGTTCCTCGGCGCACTGGAGTTCATGGTCAAGACCGCTCGCCAACGCCTGGCCCAACTGCTTGGCCTGGCCTTGCTGGTATACGCCCTGGCCTGCTGGTACGGCGCCCTCAGCGGCCAGGGCGACCCGCTTCGCCCGCTGCCCGTTGCAACAGTGGCGGCCACCGGCAGCAGCCAGGCGGCGCAGGCGGATGCCTGGCAGACCATCACCACCCCCAGCGCACTGGACGCCGCACTGGCCCAGGCCAAGGCGGCCGGTCAGCCAGTGCTGCTGGACTGGTACGCCGACTGGTGCATCAGTTGCAAGGTGATCGAGCATGAAGTGCTCAATGCGCCGCAGGTGCAAACGCAGCTGGCCGGCTTCAAGCTGCTGCGTTTCGACATCACCGAGAGCAGTGCCGAGCAACGCAAGCTGCTCGACCGTTACCAGCTGTTCGGCCCACCTGCCCTACTGTTCTTTGCCGCGAACGGCGCCGAAATTACCGCTGATCGGGTGATTGGCGAGATAAACGCCGGTGATTTTGCGCAAATTCTGACGCGCGTGCGCGGCAAAGTCGGTCTATAACTTCCCGCGTGCGGGGAAAAATCCTGTAATAGGTGACCAGATTTAATTATTTGGTCACATACTTCGCGCGAATCTCGGACATCGTGCTGGCTATTGCCGGGAACTGGACACTTGCCGTCGCTTTACGGCACACTCGCCGC
>Ga0213823_1001189_pt1 | contig 16948 bp, 9 predicted proteins | sample MC6MC0907MG_FD_179887 | JGI IMG/M metagenome (GOLD analysis project Ga0213823, IMG submission 179887) | Enriched soil aggregate microbial communities from Iowa State University, Ames, United States - MC6-MC0907-MG | ecosystem: Environmental > Terrestrial > Soil > Unclassified | place: USA: Iowa...
AGTACCGACAGCGGAGTACTGGCGGACGGGGGTTCAAATCCCCCCGGCTCCACCAAATGATCAAAAAAAGACGTCCACGGACGTCTTTTTTTGTGCCTGCGATCCAGTAAATACGCGGCTTCCAGCGCTTTTGCGGTCTTTTGAGAGTTTTTGAGTTCCAGCCATTCGGGTATTCCAGGCGGTATTCCAGCTCACCCGGTGCTAATCTTTGGAATACCGAATCAGTGCTTGAGGATCTCCGATCGACAGCTCAAGGGAGTCAAACCCGCGTCCAAGGATTACGTCCTTACAGACGGTGACGGTTTGCAGCTCCGTGTCCGCAGCAACGGCTCATTGCTGTGGAACTTCAACTACCGCGAACCGGTGACCAAGAAGCGCATCAACATCGGCTTCGGGACCTACCCCGAACTGTCACTGGCGAACGCACGAAAGAAGGCAGTCGAAGCACGCGAGCTGCTAGCCCAAGGCATCGATCCGAAGGTGCAGCGCAATACGTTGAATGAAGCCAAGCGCGCAGAAACGGAACATACCTTCGAGAATGTGGCCACCGCCTGGTTCGAGCTCAAAAAAGACTCGGTGACCCCGGCCTACGCCGAGGACATTTGGCGGTCGCTCACGTTGCATGTGTTCCCCGATTTGAAGACGACACCACTCGCGAAAATCACCGCGCCGAAGGTGATTGCGTTGCTTCGCCCTATCGAAGCGAAAGGCAGCCTGGAGACGGTGAAGCGCCTTAGCCAGCGGCTAAACGAGATCATGACCTACGGCGTCAACTCCGGCTTGATCTTCGCCAACCCACTCAGCGGTATCAGGGCAGTCTTCAAGAAGCCCAAGAAAGAAAACATGGCCGCGCTCCCGCCCGAAGAGCTCCCCGAGCTCATGCTGGAGATCGCGAACGCCAGTATCAAACGCACCACCCGCTGCCTGATCGAATGGCAGTTGCACACCATGACTCGCCCCGCCGAGGCGGCGACGACTCGCTGGGCAGACATTGACTTTGAAAGGCGTGTCTGGACGATCCCACCGGAGCGTATGAAGAAGCGCCGTCCACACAGCATCCCGTTGAGTGATCATGCTGTCGCACTGTTGGAGTCACTGAAGACTCACAGCGGCCATCGCGAATACGTCTTCCCGGCCGATAGAAATCCACGCACCCACGCCAATAGCCAGACCGCCAACATGGCATTGAAACGCATGGGCTTTCAGGATCGATTGGTCAGCCACGGTATGCGCTCGATGGCCAGCACCATCTTGAATGAACATGGGTGGGACCCGGAACTCATTGAGGTCGCACTGGCGCATGTCGACAAGGATGAGGTGCGGAGCGCTTACAACCGGGCCGACTACATCGAGCGCCGGCGCCCGATGATGGCGTGGTGGAGTGAGTACATCCAGAAGGCCGCCACCGGCAGTCTGCTTGCCTCAGCATACGGCCAAGTCAGAGACAAGAACGTGGTGCCGATCCGCTAGCGCTGTAAAGGCGCAATAACGGCGGCGACAGCAACTGAGCGGTCAAGATTCAGGAAAAGCAGCCTCGTTTTTCCGCTTTTCAGCACGGGTCCATCCAAACAGGGCTGCAAAGCCGCCCTGTTTGGATGGACCTCACTTTGAAGAGCTAAAAGCCACGACGTTGTCCAGGATTTACCACGGAATTCCACCGATGGATAACCTCTTTTCACGTCCCCAAGAGCGCTGAGCTTCGGCCCTTGACCGGGTTTATCCACAAGCGTAGAACTGGCCCTGCAAGCGCTGTCGATGACAGCACCCCAGGTGACCCGAACCTTAAAGGTCACGCCGCTCCCGCGGTGGTTCTTCCCAAAGGCGATTCGCATCCGGCAGCTCGCCCGGTCACCTCCCCGGTGATGGATGCTCTTACACCTATGGCCCTCGTGCGCCAGATACACCGGACCTCGCTGCACTGCAGCAACCTATCCGCTTGGCCGACTATTGCGCCAACCTGTGCCCGTCTCTTTCTGTGGAAAGAGACGGGCACTTCTAACGCTGCTGCAGCCCTGATCGCATATGGCTTTGCGGCAATCCCCCTCGTGACAATCGGCGTGACAAACGCCGATGTCACCAGCAACAGCGCTGTAGATGATGGTGCCGCAGACCAAGGAATGGACTGCACCTGACTGACAGTCAGGCATGCCCCGGTCATCGCATTACTGCTTGCACCTGGCTCAGGATCTCGCGGCAATGGTCTCGTCAGCCAATGCAGCCTCCACCCGCCCACCGGTAACGGTGCTCAGGAGGCCAGATCATGAGATGCCCTTGCTCCCGGTTGTAAGGAGCCGCCAGTCCCGCGAAGAGGACATTCCCCACAGGTCGCAGGGGCCTTGATCCCTGATAACACTCAGCATTCTTGGCGGGATGACGTGGGGCGAGGAGTGCAGTGCAGAAGATGAGGTGACCGACATGGCATTGGTGGGTAGGCGTGACGGCCGTAATTTTGGGTACGGCAGACAATTGAGCTACGCAGGGCCGCAGGCACTGAAGGACATGTTCGGCGGCGGTCATTACGGCACGGTCAAGGCGCACACTGATCGGTGGCAGACATTCGTGAAGTGGTGCCGCTCCGAACAGGGGCCCGGTATCAATGATGCGCGGCAGATTGATCGGAAAGTGTTGTCCGACTATGCGGCGTATCTGCACGGCCTTGTTAGGCGCGGTGATCTCGCCGTCAGCACAGCACAAAATCGGCTATCCAGCATTAACAGGACCATGGCGGCGCTTCGCGGTGATCAGTGCGTGAAATTGCCAAGCCCGAGCAAGGCGTTGGGTATGCAACGCACCGTAGTTCGCCAGTCGATGCCACAGGGCCAAGACCGCGAACAGGTTATGCAGATCGTCGATGCACTTTGCCGCCAACATCAACAACGCGCCGCCGCGATCGTTCTGCTGGCACGAGCCACCGGCATGCGCTTGCGTGAGGCCATTTTGGCTGACCTACCCCGGCTAAGCCGTGAGGCTAACGACCTAGGCAGGATTAACATTCAAGATGGTACTAAAGGCGGCCGCGCTGGCGCTTCGGCACCGCGTTGGATTGCGGTGGACGACCATATTCGAGGTGCGCTTGGGTTTGCACGGCAGGTGTCGCCTGCGGGCAGCCGCAACCTGATTGCGCCACACGAAAGCTACCTAAGTCTTCTGCAAGACATCATCCGCCCTGCGCGGGACATCCTGCATGCACACAACCTTAAAGGCTTCCATGAGCTACGAGCAGCGTACGCATGCGAACGCTATGAGCAAATCACCCAGCACCCTGCGCCTATCAACGGCGGCCAATGTTGCCAGGCAGATAGGAATCTAAATCGTGAGGCCCGAAAGAAAATCAGCTACGAGCTGGGGCACGGTCGGATCGACGTGGTCGCGGCCTACATTGGAGGGCGCTCATGAGCAAGCCATTCGACATGGAGCTGTTCTTGGCTGCTGTGCTGACGGGATCGAACGCAACGCGGCAGCGTCATTTACGGCAAGCAAAGATGATTCAAGCTGGGATATCTGAACGCTGGCAGCTGGAAACACCTTGGGCCTGGAAGAAAAAACATCTTGCTTGGTTTCTCGACCACCGACTAGCGGGACGATGCAAGGCAACTCGATATTACTACCTGCTGACCGTGCGGCTGCTGGCCCGCCGTTTAGAAAGAGCTTGGGTCTTCAAGTGCTAAGAAGGTGTGACTTTGACAATCACGACCGACCGCAACCGACCCAGGCTGTGTGAAAACCTCTCGACCGATGTGGCTGTTCAAAAAACATCCTAAAAATTGCGCGCCTACGCAAAATCTGGGTCTGCTGAGCCGCCATCTCTATTCAGATTTAACGTACGAGCGCGATCATCGAAAGCAGCGGGGGTTTTCACACAGCCTGGACCCATAGCTGCCTCTCGCGAAGGGCAGCAATCGACCAGAAGGGTCGCTCACCTCAGACAGCTTACGTTTGGTTGAGAGGGGCTTTAGCCCGTCCTAGTGAGCGAGGCGAAAGGTTTTAACCAGTTGTTAGACGTCAATGAGCTACGGGAGGAAAGGACAGTAGCCATGCTTTTTATCAAACTCAAGACCTTTGGATATTTCAAAGCTGCCGTGGAGATAGTGCTTGCGATCCTCTCCTTGTGCTAAGCGACAACCTAAGCGCTCAACCATTGGACTGATTCCCGCATGCTCATCGATCCACTCGTTATAGCCAGAAATTGATGGTCCGCCTACATTTATGACGAACTCGACGCCATAGAAAAGAAAGCAAAAAAGTGTTTCCTGCCGCCTGTTCATAAAAAGCCCAAAGCCAAAGCCGGCTTGAACCCATTCATTCGTGAGAGGGTGTTGCATCAATGTATCGTGGGGGAACACGCGTCTCTGCGAAAATGGCCATTCTTTAAAATTGTTTCCATACCGAGCGTATTCGCGAACGTTGTCAAAGAAAGGCTCGTTACTCAAATGATATGGGCCTTGGGAGCTTTCGCAGAACAACTCTGCAACCGCCTCGTAAGCCAATTTGCAAAGAAACCTCGACATTTCCCGTTGTGGTGGATCATCGTTGATTGTGAAAATCAGTGGCCGCTCAAATTCATTAATAACAACTTCAGAAAGAGCAGACTTGTCGTTACCTTTTTCCGTATTTAGGTGAAACATCCCACCTGACGAGCGGCGCATATTCACTGCGATATCGGTACCGGCAATGTGGCCGATCAGAGATGGGTATGTTCCTTTCTTATTTGGAACTTGCTCCCATGCACGAACATTTCTCATCCATGAGTGAGTTAGAATCGGCTGCTCAACTCTGCGCGCAAAGTAGTTATTGCATTTATCACAGACAACACCAGCCGGCAATACACGTTTTTTGTTTCCAGCTGATTCTGGGATGATGTGTTCAACACTACGTGAGCTTGTTGAGTCGCATTTGCAGAAGATACATCGCATAGGCTTTTAGTAACTGGTTTCTAATGTTTGAGGACTAGCTTCAGCCAGTCCCAAGTTGGCGAGCGAGCGATGAGGTGACCGTCATGGCATTTGTAGGTACATACCGGCAGCCAGTCCTACATCCATGCCTCACAGAGCGTCTCAGCCTGCGCCAGCACTAGTTGTGCCGCCGCCTCCTGCTGATCCGGCGGATACTTATATTTACGCAGGATGCGCTTGACCAGAAGCCGCAGCTTGGCCCGCACACTGTCACGATTACTCCAGTCCACGGTCACGTTCTGGCGCAGGCTATCTGTCAGCTCATGGGCGATCTTGGCTAGGATCTCATCGCCCAACTCTCGCACCGAGGCCTCGTTATTGGCCAGCGCATCGTAGAAAGCCAACTCGTCATCATTCAGGCCCAGCACATCTCCACGCTTGCTCGCTGCGGCAAATTTCTTGGCCATCTCGATCAGCTCTTCGATGACCTGGGCGGTCTCGATGGAGCGGTTCTGGTAGCGCTTGATCACGCTATCGAGCAGCTCGGAGAACTTCTTCTCCTGGGCCAGGTTGCTGGCGAACTTGCTCTTGATCTCACCCTCCAGCAGGCGCTCCAGTAGCTCAACCGCCAGGTTTTTCTCCGGTAGGTTGCGCACCTCGGCAAGAAACTCGTCATCGAGCAGGCCGATGTTGGGCTTGTCCAGACCGACCGCCTCGAACACATCCACCACCTCGCCGGAGACTACGGCATTGCCGATGATCTGGCGGATCGCCAGCTCACGTTCTTCGTCGGTTTTCTTTTGGGCGCTAATGTCACGCTTGGTCAGCAGCACCTTGATGGCCTGTAGGAAAGCGACTTCCTCCCGAACGACTTTGGCCTCGTCCAGGGTGCAGCACAGGGTAAAGGCCTTGCTCATGGCCAGGGCATTGTCGGCAAATCGCTTCTTGCCATCCTCCAGCCCCAGCACATGGTTGGCGGCACCGGCCAGTAGCTTGTGCCCGCCAGTCAGGAAGTCGCCGTAATCGAAACCATACAGCAGGCTACGTAGCACATCGAGCTTTTCCTCCAGCACCGCATAGGCTTCATGGGCATCGACGGTGGGGCGCCCCCTGCCATTGCTGGCGGTGTATTCCTTGAGCGCCGCCTTCAGCTCGTTGGCAATGCCGATGTAATCCACTACCAGGCCGCCCTGCTTGTCCTTGAACACCCGGTTCACCCGGGCGATGGCCTGCATCAGGTTATGGCCCTTCATCGGCTTGTCGACATACAGGGTATGCACGCAGGGCGCATCGAAACCGGTCAGCCACATATCGCGGACGATCACCAATTGCAGCGGATCGGCAGGGTCCTTGAAACGTTTCTCCAGGCGCTTCTTCACCTGCCCCGGGTAAATATGCGGGCGCAGCAGTGCCTTGTCCGATGCGCTACCGGTCATGACGATCTTCACCGCGCCCTTCTCCGGATCCTCATCGTGCCATTCGGGGCGCAGGGCGATGATCTCGTTGTACAGGTGCACGCAGATCTCACGACTCATGGCCACCACCATGGCCTTGCCGTTTTGCGCCTGGTTGCGTTCCTCGAAGTGCGCCACCAAATCGGCCGCCACGCTCTTGATACGCGGCTCGGCTCCCACGACTTTTTCCAACGCGGCCCAGCGCGACTTCAAGCGTGACTGCTGATCCTCTTCCTCATCCTCGGCCAGCTCGTCGACCTCGTCGTCGATATGCGCCAGCTCCGAGTCTTTGAGCGACAGCTTGGCCAACCGCGACTCGTAGTAGATGGCCACGGTGGCGCCATCTTCCTTGGCCTGCTGCATGTCGTAGATGTGGATGTAGTCGCCGAACACCGCACGGGTATCACGATCTTCGCTGGACACCGGCGTACCGGTAAAGGCCACGAAGGTAGCGTTGGGCAGAGCGTCGCGCAGGTGCTGGGCATAACCCACCTGATAGCGAGCACTGACCTCGGCCACCTTCAAGTCCTGCACCTTCAGCGAAGCACTGAAGCCATATTGGGTGCGGTGCGCCTCGTCGGCCACCACCACGATATTCGAGCGCGTGGACAACACCGGGAAGCTGTCTTCATCCTCGCCCGGCATGAACTTCTGGATGGTGGCGAAGACAATGCCGCCACTGGGGCGGTTGACCAGTTTCTCGCGCAGATCACCGCGGGTAAGCGCCTGTACTGGCTGTTCACGCAGCAGATCCTGCGACAGCGAGAACACGCCGAACAGTTGGCCATCCAGGTCGTTGCGGTCGGTGATCACTACGATGGTCGGGTTCTCCATCGCCGCTTCCTGCATCACTCGGGCGGCGAAGCAGGTCATGGTGATGCTCTTGCCCGAGCCCTGGGTATGCCAGACCACCCCGCCCTTGTGCGTGCCGCCGGGGCGCGAGGCGATCACCGCTTGCTGGATCGCCGCACGCACGGCATGGAACTGGTGATAGCCGGCAATCTTCTTCACCAGCCTTCCGTCATCCTCGAACAGCACGAAGTAGCGTAGGTAATCCAGCAGCATCGCCGGCTGCAGCACGCCACGCACCAGCGTCTCCAGCTCGTTGAACTCACCCAGCGGATCCACCGTGACCCCATCGATGGTGCGCCAGCGGGCGAAGCGCTCGATATCTGCAGACAGTGAGCCCATGCGCGCCTCGCTGCCATCGCTGATCACCAGAATCTCGTTGTAGTGAAAGACGTCCGGAATCTGCTCCTTGTAGGTCTGGAGCTGGTCGAACGCCTTTACCAAATCGGCATTCACATCCGCCGGGTTCTTCAACTCCAGCAGCACCAGTGGCAGGCCGTTGACGAACAGGATGATGTCCGGCCGGCGCGTATGTTTCGGCCCCTGGATGCTGAACTGGTTGATCACCAGCCACTCGTTGGCCCGCACATCTATCCAGTCGATCAACCGCACGAAATCGCCGCGGGTCTCGCCGTCCTTCTGGTATTGCACCGGCACACCGCCGACCAGCAGACGATGAAACAGGCGGTTGGCGGACAGCTGCACCGGCACGCCCAGCTCCAGCACCTGGCGCAAGGCGTCCTCACGCGCCGCCAGTGGGATCTGCGGGTTTAGCCGGGCGATGGCCGTGCGCATGCGCATGGTCAACAGCACGTCGCGATAGCTCTCGCGCTCGGGGTTGTCGCCGTCGTGGGCAATGTCCGGCCCATAGAGGTGCGCGTAACCCAGCTCAGTGAGCCAGCCGAGGGTTTCCTGTTCCAGTTGGTCTTCGGTCATATCCGTCCTTAACGAGCCTTACCTGGCATCTGTGCAAGCTCAATGCGATCCACTTAGTCGATTACAGTTGCGATAACGGGCTATCTACCCCAAATCAGCGGCTGCCGTGACTACCCCATCAACCACTTACAGCCGCCCTTGAGCAGCAAGCGCGCCTAGCTGGCGCGAGCAAATGATTCAAGGCTCAAAGGCAAAGTCGCTTTCTCCATCTCTACCAAGCACTCAGCATCCAGATCAAAAGGCAACACCCATAACTGCATTCCCTTACCGTAATCAAACAGCGGTAGCGCTTTCTGGAGTCCAGACCAATACGGATAAATCAGCACCAGCCCCGGCACCTCATCGCCTCTTTGGTATTTGTGTCCATAGGCAAACAGCTGATAGAAATCGCTCTGACTCAGGTCATAGTTCTTCTCAGGTTTACCGGCATCGATACGCTTCCACTTGGTATCAAGAATCCAGCGCTGCTCCGCTGTATCGATCAGCAAATCAGGCTTCAAGCAGAACATCCGATCACTGCTATGTGCACACAAGTACTGGCTAGCTGACTGCGCTTTCAAACGAGCGCTGGGCAGCAGTTTCTGATGCAACCAGCCTTCCACATACCGCTCGAACAGCTTTTCCATCGGGAACAGCAGGCTCACGCCGCGCCACTCACCTCTCACGGCTATCGGCATCTGCTGATTGAGGATCAACTCACACCAGGGCTTGATCGCCTGGTAATGCGCCATCAGCCGGTCGCGGCTCCAGGCGCGCAAATCCTGGCTCACCTTCCGGCTGGCAGGCACCTCCGCCAGCATGGCGCGTAACTCATTGGCCAGGCGCCAGTTGGAGGCATCTTGTGTGCTTGTTGCCACCTGTTCCAACGCCAACTTGAGCAAGCGATTCTCTGCCCGATCCGGCAGGAATACATCGTGGCGAATCTGGAAGTGATGCTGCCGCCCAGGCGGCTGGCGCATCTGTGCCACCACATTGAGCTGACCACGGAGAAAGCGCTGCTCCTCCTCGATTCGCTGATAGTCGAAGCGCACTCCACGCTTCACCAACAAATCCAGCTCCGCCAGGAACTGCCCCATCACCCACTCGCTGAGTGGCGCATCGAACAGCTCAAGGCTGGCTACTGAACCCTCACGAGGCTCGAGTTGCAGAGCCCGCTGAATGAGCTTGCGCAGCAACAGGCGGCTCTTGACCAGGCAATCGTCCTGCTCATGGTGCTTGGGCAGAATCTCCAGCCGCGTGCCACAAGGCGTTTCCAATACGCCCACGTAGGAATCCCACTTAAGGGCACGCCGACCTTCAACCTGCAGCAGAGTCGCACCGCTGCGATTGAAGCTAGCGCTCAGCTCACACAACCAGTCGAAGGCACTTTCGGAAATCTGCGCACAATCGAGGTTGCCGGACGCAACAGCTGCCGTGGTCAGACGCGCATATTCACGCACGGTAACGAATACGCTCACGCACCCGCCTCTTCTACTGGAGCCTCAGCCTTGGCCTGCACTGCAATTACACCGGCATACGCAGAAACTCGCAAGAATGCAGCCGCATTGATCCGCCAAACCCCACCTTGCGCCGGCACGCTAATGTTGCCAAACAAAGCATCCACATCTTGCTTGTCCTGCTCCACGAAACGGTCTGCCGCAGGCTTGCGGTGGTCATTAAGCACCCACTGGATACGCTGCCAATCCTCGAAGAAATACTCCTGCAGCAGCGGCAGTATCTGATTGCGGAAAATCACCTCCAGCTGCGGCAACGAGTCTCCACTCTTGAGCGACATGAAATAGGCATGTCCGAGGCAATGATCACGATCGAGCAGCACCTCGATACGCTGGTTCATTACTGCCAAAAGCTGACCAATGTCGATGCCCTCCAACACCACGCCATTGAGCAAAGAAGGATTGGGCATCATTTCCTTGAAGATAAAACGGCGACGCAAGGCTATATCCAGCCCAGCCAGCGAACGGTCTGCAGTGTTCATGGTGCCGATCAGATAGACATTATCCGGCACCGTGAAACGCTCCTTCGAGTACGGCAAGGTGACGGACAAACTCTCCGCCGCACCGTCTCGCTTAGAGGTTTCAATCAAGGTGATCAGCTCACCAAAGATGCGCGAAACATTGCCCCGATTGATCTCATCGATCACCAGCACATACGGCAGCCTCTCGCCATTCGACTGCCCAGCTCCGCCGTTCTCCAGCTTGCCGCGCAAGTGCTCGGCGATCCCTCTCACATAGCTTTCGCAATAGACCGACGCAGGCTTCTCGCCACGCATGAACAAGCGCACATGCTCGATGTTGGCTGGCAGCTCCAGCGCATTTTCCGACGCCTTGGGCTGACAGGTGAAAGTCCCATTGCCGGGCCTGTAGCGAACATCAAAGGACTTGCCACGCACCGTAGTCAGCGTGGCGGGAGCCTCAGTGACCTCTTCCAAAAACGCATTGAGCACGTCATCTTCTGTCTGCGCTCCTTCCTGGTGGCGTGCGTCATCGCAGAGCAGTTTGAATACACCCGGCTCAACTTTGTAATGCAGCTGCCCGCCCTCTGATACGGCTCGCAAACCTTCAACGAAATCTTCGTAGCTGAAGCTTTGGTGAAACGTGACGAAACGCACTCGACCGTCCAGCACCAACTGATCGAACGCGTTCTTCCAAGTCTCCCGCGTGGGTGTCTCCAGCACCTCTGGAGCCAGAATCTTCAGAGTCTCCTCCACGACGGAAAACGTCTTGCCCGTTCCCGGTGGGCCGAAAAGAATCTGGTTCAGCGGAATATCTTTGGCGGCCACCCTGGCATCTCCCTCTTGCACGTCTTCAAGTACATCGCCTTTCGCCCCCTGCAGCGCCTCTAGCAACTGCCACATGGCAATGTTGTTTGACAGGACGGCACCTGTATCCAGCCCGGCCAGACTCATGCACGCCATGATCTGCTCATTCAGCGCACACCAGTCCTGCTGTTCGTGAGCCACATCCAGCTGGAAAAGCTCACGCAAGCCCTGCAAGAGTCGCTGGCAATCCTCAGGCTTCAGCAGTGTGGTGAACCGCTCCGGTGCAAAGGCGGCAAACACACGATTGACCATGGCCGGTCGGTTGGAGCTAAACTGCTTGCTCTCAACCGCCAGACGCCAATCCTTCATCACCTGTGCGTGAGTCTGCGCCGTAGGCGCAGACATGATGCGCTGCGTGATTTCCCGAATAACGGCTTGTTGTTCGTTGAGCTCATCCCGAGAGAACAACCCCAGCTTCAAGCTGGAAACCCCGTTTTCGCGCTCAATCCACAGCCGGATTAGGACGGCCTGGTCCAGAGGCGCCTGACCAGTGCGCAGGGCCTTGGCCAGCGCGGTGACCTCCTGATAAATCCTCAGCCATCCCGGGCAGGACTCCTTACGATCCGCCGAACTCCAGGCCACGTACTGTCTCAGACTGTGCTGCCCTTCGCCCGCCTGCCAGAGCAGCTCCAGCCGGGCTGCAATGGCCGGAGCAATCTCGACGCCCGAGCTCTGTGGGTTCCAGCGCTGGGTAGGCATGGCCTTGTTGAGCAGCAGCATGGGCACCAAGCCACGCGCGCAGTCGGGACGATGCTCATCGATGCGGAAGCGGATGTAGTTGCGGGTTTTACTCGAATCCTTCCAGTCAGGCCCGTCATGCGCCCCCTCCGTCACCAGGCCGCGCGCTACGATGCCCCGTGGTTCCTGCCCCAACCGCACCAGATAAACCACATCGCCCAGTTGCGGCTGTTTCGAATGGCAGCTCCAATCAATCTCCTGCCCCAACTCAACACCGGCGTCTCCACCCAACTTGAAATGCGCCGGGTTCCACGTGAGCAGGTAGCTTGGCTGCCCCGGCTGCACGTCCTGCTCAAGCTCGGGCTTGGTCGGGCGCAATCCTAGCTCCTCACTGTACAGTCCGCGCATAAATCCATAGGGGCTAAGCCCCGGCACCGACTCGCAGGCGAGCAAGTAGTACTCGCGCAACTTCAGCATGCGCGCCACCGGCAACTTGGCCGATGGGATAAGCGCTGGCGGGCAACCCAGCCTCTGCAGGAAATGCCCCAAGTGATCGCTGGAGGAAATCGGCAAGGTGTGCGCCGGGTGATAGCCGGACAACAGGCGCAGCTTGCGTCCTGCGCCGACCGTGACACGCGGCTCTACACCGGCGCGGCGGTAGATTTCCTTGTCGTCATCCACCCAGAGCAGATCAGTGGGATCAGCTGCAGCGATGGTGCTTTGGATGCTCAGCGTATAGCGCAGCGCCTCTTCATCACCGAGATCCAGCAGGCGACGGTTCTTATACAGGCTGCCATCTTCCTGAAAATACAGGAGATGTCCCTTGGCGGTGCCGGGCATGTAGCGGCCCAATACCGGTACCAGTCCGCGCTCGATCCACCAACAGAACGAAGCCCCGTCGCCCTTGCCTACACAGTACTCATCCAGCGTTAACTGGTTGAGGCGGCTCAGAGGAAAGGCTTGCAGAAAGTCCTGGTACTCCTGGGAATCCTCGGTGCGCTTTTGTGCAGCAGCCCCATGCGCCCTCAAATAGTCCAGCAGGCGGGAGAAATCGGCATCAACACTCATGCTTATACCGCTTCCTCGATCAGCGCTGCGGCCTGAGGCAAACGCAGTTGTCCGGAGATCAGGCGGGGTAAGAGGGTGTCGCGGAGTTGGGTAAGCAATGTTGCACGCTCTTCATTCTCATGGATAGTTGATAGTAAAGGAGAAACAACATCTGAAAACGCCATCAATAGTGACTGAGATGGAAGCACTACGCAGTGCTCCTCCAGCGCATCCCTCGGCAACGCCAAGACAGTGGTACCAGTTGCATACCCTACTGCACGTTCCCTAAATACGGCCTGCTGGAAAGAGAAGAAGAGGAAATCTCTTATCTGGTTACCGAACCTCTCTCCCACTTCAACCTTGAACACATGGTGAGAAATGAACCCTGGCTCCATGCCACTTGGAACCAATAGTGGCCGACCAAGAATATCTCGCTGCTGCGTCATATCAGTGTTGGCAATAATTAAGTCACCTGGATTAACCTGATGCTTAGGCTTGTAGTCACCTACATACCTCTTGACCTTCTGAAACGCATAAACCCTCGGCTCATTGAAGCAGCCGAGATTGAACATATAAGCCCCCTCTCCATCCGCCAGACCATCTCCCTTGTATGAGCACCCCTTCTGGAATGCACACAACTGCCTCAACGGGAGAACTTCCCACCCCTTCGGTACCGAGCCCAGTTCGGACTCTTCGAAGCTGTCGGGGAACAGGGCGGCGGTGGTGGCGTCCATGCCTTCCGGCTGGCGGCCTTCGGCCTTGGCGCGCACGGGGTCGAAATCGACGAACCAGGATTTGAACAACGCCTGGGCGATGGCTTCCAGGGTGGCGTTGGTTTCGCGTAGCAGGGTAATGCGGTCGTCGAGGGCACCAAGAAGCTCAGCCACCCCGTCCTGAACATCAATCGGAGGCAACGGAATTTTGAATTTGAAACAGTCCCCTACTCTTATATGGCTTACAACAGACCCCGAGCCTTCGTGACTACCAAATTGATGTTTCAGCGACGGTGATTGGAAAACGTAATGCAAGAATCGAGGATGCAGGACTTTTGAGTTAGCTCGGTATTGCATGATCCTCTGCCCAAGAAACAAACCCTCTGGCAAGTCCACGAAACCAACTTCCCCAATTGGAGCCTCACGAGTCAGTAAAACATCACCGTATTGCAATTTTGCTCGACGAGTCCACTTCTCATAGGTTGCTCCATCGACGAAACGGCAGCTATCAAGACTTACTCTGCCGTCACGAATGTTCGTCGTCCGAATCATGCGAAACGGCGTTTCGTACGAAACAACGGGCGCTGTCTTGTTGACGCAATCGACAATGAGTTCGCAAACGTCCTCAACAGGAACGACTGGCCATTCAGAGCTCATACCCCAGTCCCCCCAGCTTCTGCCGGATCAACTGATCCAGTTCTGCGCCCTTCTGGATCTGCTCACCCAGCTGCTGGGTAAGCCGCTGCATCTTCTCGGCAAAGGCTTCGTCGTCGTCCTCGACCTCTTCGGCGCCGACATAGCGCCCCGGCGTCAGCACATGGCCGTGCTCGGCGATCTCCTTGAGGGTGACACTGCGACAGAAGCCGGGAATGTCGGCGTACTCGCCGACCTGCCCGCCCTCGTCCAGTGCTTCGCCACGCCAGGCCGCCACGGTGCTGGCGATGCGCTCGATATCGGCATCGGTGAGTTCGATCTGCACCCGGCTAACGCTGGTACCCAACTTGCGCGCATCGATAAACAGCACCTGGCCGCTACGGTCGATACCAGCGGTGCTCATGGCATGGCGCTTGTCCTTGGCGAGGAACCACAGGCAGGCGGGAATCTGGGTGTTAAAGAACAGCTGGCCGCGCAAAGCGACCATCACTTCCACCACGTCGGCCTCGACCATGGCGCGGCGAATATCGCCTTCACTGTTCTGGCTGGAGCTCATGGAGCCGTTGGCCAGCACGATGCCGGCGCGGCCACTGGGCTTGAGGTGGTAAAGCATATGTTGCAGCCAGGCGTAGTTGGCGTTGCCTTGCGGCGGTGTGCCATACACCCACCGCGGGTCGCCCTCCAGGCTGCCGTGCCACCAGTCACTGATATTGAACGGCGGATTGGCTAACACGAAGTCAGCGCGCAGATCAGAGTGCTGGTTGCGGATAAAGGTATCCGCCGGCTCTTTGCCCAGGTTGAAGTCGATACCGCGAATCGCCAGGTTCATCGCCGCCAGGCGCCAGGTGGTTGGGTTGGACTCCTGGCCGTAGATGGACACATCGCCCAGCTTGCCGCCGTGGGTTTCGATAAACTTCTCCGACTGCACGAACATGCCACCCGAGCCGCAACAGGGGTCATACACCTTGCCGTGGTGCGGATTAAGCACCGCCACCAGGGTTTTGACAATGCTGGCCGGGGTGTAGAACTGCCCGCCCTTTTTGCCTTCGGCGCTGGCGAACTGGCCGAGGAAGTATTCATACACCTGGCCGAGCAGGTCGCGGGCCTTGCCAGCGTCGTCACCAAAGCCGATGGTGGAGATCAGATCCACCAGCTCGCCGAGCTTGCCATCCGGCAACTGAGCGCGGGCGTAGCGCTTGTCGAGGATGTTCTTCAGCTTGGGGTTTTCCGCCTCGATGGCGGCCAGGGCCTCGTCGATGCGCTTGCCGATATCCACCTGCTTAGCAGCCGCGCGGATCGACTCCCAGCGAGCCACTTCCGGCACCCAGAACACGTTGACCTCGCGGTAGTAGTCGCGGTCTTCCAGCTCGGCGTTGAGCGCCTCGGGATCGTCATCGCCCAGATAGTAGTCGTCGTTTTCATCGGTGAGCTTGCGCTCCAACTCAGCACGGCGGCCGGCGAAGCTGTCGGAGACGTACTTGAGGAAGATCAGCCCGAGAACGATGTGCTTGTACTCGGCGGCATCCATATTGGCGCGCAGCTTGTCAGCTGTGGCCCAGAGGGTTTTCTCCATGGCCTCGATACTGGTGGCAGCCTGTACTTTGACCGCCTTGGCCCTACTGGTTGCCGCTTCGACAACATAGCTGGCAGATGCTTCGGCCACTGGCGGCTCGAAACGCTCACGCGCCTTGCTCAGCGCCTGCGCCGCCAGGCTGGCACCTGCGGCCTGGGCGCGCAGCACGGAGCCGCCACGCCCGCGGCCTTTGACCAGCACACCCTCACCGATCAGCGCGTCGCGCGATTCCCAGAATTGCTCTTCACTCAGGCCAGTGAACTGCCTCTTGAGTCGCTCATAAAGGGCCTGATTGCCGATGCTGCCGCCATCTTCCGGTACTGATGCCAGCAACGCCTGGGCCAATTCACTCATGCATAACACTCCCATACCGTCCACAATCAAATGGGCCGGCCAATACTCAAACGGGCAATGAACAAACGAGAGGGAACCTGAGAAAGCCTCAAAACAGCGCTTTAATGCACCACTTCATTCAGAGAGCAATCCCTGGACCACGCAAGCTGCCATCATTTTGCAATGCGCGCCACCTTATCGGCTGGCAGAGCACGGGTAAAGCGGTGGCCTGATTTTCAGGGGTATTTCTGAAACACCACACTAGGAGCCCCTGACCTGCGAGCCCAGGGGCAACAATCAGCAGCGCGTCCATTTGCTTGATAGATTCGGCCCCGATTCGTTTTTGGGGGCGGTTCTCAAAACGTACCGTCCATCGGAATCCAGACCACGCAGCGTTCCAACTGGTATTCCAAGCAAGTTGACCAATCAATTATTAATTAGACAAAACAATTAGGTACTCACTCGTTTCAAATTACCCCGGCCCACCAAATCCAAAGAAGAAGACGCCCTCGGGCGTCTTTTTTTGTGTCTGGATTTTGGGACATGCGGGCCGAAAAATCGGATTTACCCCCTTTCTTGTAGGGCGTTTCCCAAAGATACTCCGAGCGCCTGTTTTCCGTTGCGGTCATTTTTTCAGGGTTTTAGTCTCGGTGGGTCGTTGCTCATCAACGACCGGCTTTGACAGGCCGCAACGATACACAGCGCGCATAACCGTTCATGGCGGTTGTGCATGGGGCACGCTCGCGTGCGCCGGTTTCTGTGTTCGCCGGTCTGTCAACCCATGCACAGCTGCCACCACTCCGTTTGACAGCGGGTTGGCGGTGGCCCCTATCGAGAACACAGCACAATGTTAAAGATTGTTCCTGACCCACCTCACCACCTCCACTCCCTGGAAGACACGATCATGATGGCCTCGGACTACGCACTCTGTGCAGAAGCCGTAGCCCAGCAGGCGATGCTGATGCAGCCCAGGTCGCCCGCATCGGTGTTGATCATGGCCT
>Ga0213823_1001190_pt1 | contig 16943 bp, 11 predicted proteins | sample MC6MC0907MG_FD_179887 | JGI IMG/M metagenome (GOLD analysis project Ga0213823, IMG submission 179887) | Enriched soil aggregate microbial communities from Iowa State University, Ames, United States - MC6-MC0907-MG | ecosystem: Environmental > Terrestrial > Soil > Unclassified | place: USA: Iowa...
TGAGCGCTCAGGCCAGTTCCACCGTCAGCCGCGTCAATGATTGCCCCAGCAGGTGAAGCCGGATCTGGTCCAGGCTGGTGAAGTAGCACGCCGTATCGGCGCCGGCCAAGCGGTAGATGCCGCGCTTGCCGCCCAACAAAACGAATTTTTCCTGGTCCACCAGGTACTGGGCGACCGGCGGCACACCCTGTGCCTTGAGCGCATCGATATCGATGGGTTCAAGGGCGTCCAGATCATGTAGTGCTGTGGTCATGGGAAAAGAAACTTCGCGACGGGAGTGCCAGCTTAGGTGGCGCACACGCAGCAACGCGTGGAACGATCGTGAGGACGGTGCGAGTGTCCAAGGTGATGCAGCCAGCTCACCGGACGCATCGTCGCCAGCTGCGCGATGCACGTTGATGACCTTCGACTGCCATGCCGATCGAGCCAATGGCCGTGAAGGGCGCGTGGAGGCCTGCGAGACGCACTGCGCAGACCCAGCGCCTCGTGCCGGATACGACACCCCATCGTCGGAAACGCACATTGAGCGCCTCCTGGTGTCGTGCAAGGCTGGATTCGTGGCTGCGCGCACCAGCTTCCACAGCACCGTCGGCGCCTTGCCGGTGCCGTTCTTGTGCGTGGATCGGGTGCGAGCGTACTTACATGAAAAACATCGCGGGTAAACGTCGGGTCGCGTTGCAGGCCAGCCTGCTGGCGACCATCCTCCTCGCCGCCGGGGCGCTGCTGCTCACGCTGTTCCCCGCCCATTCGGATCGGCAGCCGCCCTTCGTGCTGGCCGCCGGCCCGCAGTTGGGCGGCCCGTACGGGCTGGGCGGGCCTTCCTCGCTGGGCGGTGCACGTGCTTACGTGGAGGCGGTGGAGGCGCTCTCGGGCATCAAGATCCAGGTGGCCGGGGCCACCACCTTCAGCGACGCACTCGGCCTGCTTGCGCAGCAGGAGGTGGACGGGCTGGCGTTCGCGCTGCCGGGCACCGCGGCACTGTTGCCCACGGCCACGGTGATTTCACCGGTCTTCTATGCCGGCGATTCGGTTCTGCTCACCCGCAGCAGCTCTCCCGTGCGGGCGCTGTCCGCCCTGGAGGGCAAGCGTGTCACCGTGATCGGCAACGGGGAGTACCACGGCTACCTGGCCGCTCACCACCCCGCGATCGAGGTGTTTCCTCTGCCTGCCGCGGCAGACATGGTGGCCGCGGTGGACAGCGGCACCGTGGACGCGGCGCTGGGCATGGACGCCATCCTGATTCCGCTGGCACGCCGGGGCAACAGCACCACGCTGGCGGTGCATCCGGCCAGCGATGGCCCTTCCGTGCGAATCCGGGTCGCCTCCCATCCTGCGCGTGCCGCCGAGATGGAACGGGCCCATCAGGCGTTCCGCTCGTTGCCACTGGACACCCAGCAGGATCTGGTCGGCCGGTGGATGGATGCCCTGTATCGCTCGCCTCCCACTCTCCATGCCGTCCTCTCTTTCTATCGCACACCGATCATCGTGCTGGTGCTGTCCATCCTTGGTGCGGCCTTCGTGATCATCCAGGCGTACCGCAACGCGCGGGCGACCGCGGCGCTGCAGGCCAGCACGGCGCGCATGTTGACCCTGGTCAATCACGAAGTGCGCAATGGCGTGGCCTCGGTCATTTCCGCCATCGACCTGATTGAATCCACCGTCCCCACCCCGGCCGCCGCGCCCGTGATCGCATCCGCCCGCGCGGCCACCTCTTCCCTGCACCACACCCTGGCCAATGCGCTGGAATTCATGTTCCTGGATCGCCACAGCCATGCACCCGTGGAGTGGCAGCCCGGCGCGGCTACCGTACTGGCCGGCTGCCTGAGCGCCTCCCGGCCGGTGGCCGCGGCCAAGGGCACCGCCCTGTTGTTCGATCTCGACCAGCCGGTGCTGGAGCACGCGAGCTGCGACACCCGCGCCCTGCGCCACATCGCCAGCAATCTGATTTCCAACGCCGTGAAGTTCTGCGATGCCGGCACCGTGTCGGTGCGCCTGAGATTCGAGGCAGGCGTGGGCGAGCGCGGCCGGATGGTGCTGCGTGTGAGCGATACCGGCGAAGGCATCAGCGCCGAAGATCTGAACGATATCTTCGGCGCCTTCAGCACCACCCGCGACGGCCGGCAGCGCGGCGGGACCGGGCTGGGGCTGTCCCTGTGCCGCCGCATCGCCACGGCGCAGGGCGGGCAGATCACCGTGCGCAGCCAACCAGGCGTGGGGTCCACCTTCACCGCCATCCTGCCCGCGAAGCGGCGCACGGAGCAGGCGCCGGCCCTGCCCGGCCACCTGTCCGCCCACAACGACCGGCCCGCGCGCGCCCTGGTCATCGAAGACCTGCCCCTGATCGCCGACGTCATCAGCCACCGGCTGCGCGAGCGCGGGTTCGAGGTGCGCTGCGCCGCCAGTCGCCATGAGGCACTGCAGCAGCTGGAGCAGGCCGGCCCCTTCGACCTGATCACCCTGGACGATGCACTGCCGGATGCCACCGGCCTGGAAACGATCGAGGCGATCCGCGCCCTGGAGCGGGCGCGCGCGTGGCTGGGCGCCCGCGTGGTCTCGATCTCGGCATCACCCGACGTCACCCGTCCCCCCCGCTACCGGGCCGCCGGCATCGCAGCGACGTTGTGCAAGCCCATCGACTGGCCTGCGTTCGATGTGGCCACGCACTGCACGGCCATGAATCCGGCCAGGGCGCTGCGGCCGGCGGCGGCGACGCCGTTGGATGTGCTGGCGGTGTATCGCACGCAGATCCCCCAGGATATTGCCGCACTGCGCGAGGCCATCGTGGCCCACGAATGGCGGCGGGCGCTGGCGATGAGCCACCGCATCCGCGGGGCGGCCTCGATGGTCGGCGATGCGGCCACGCTGGTCACGTTGGACCAGATCGACGGCTGCCTGAAGCACCATGCCATCAACGGCGACCCCGGCGCCGCGGACCTGGACGAGATCGACCGCCTGCTGGCGCAGATGGACCCAGGCACCTGAGCCCACGGCGGCGTGGCACCTGCCCGCCCGGGCCCGCACGGCACGACACAAAAAGAAACTCCCCGGTCCGCAATGACGGACCGGGGAGCGCCGGTGTTTCCCTGCAATGGGCGGGGAGGATTACCAGCCGATGCCTACACCCAGCCCCACGCTCTGCTCACCGCTGTTGGTGAACGCCCCGTTGAGGCTGAAGGTGGTCGAGCCACGCTCGTTGAGCACCCGCTGATAGCCGACCGCCAGTGCCGACTCGCCATCGCTGTAGCCCACGCCAGCGCCCAGACGGTTGTACGTCGCCAGGCCCGCCGTGTTCATCGCCATCGCGCTCTGCGCACTGCTCATCGCCGCCATGCGGTTGAAGCGCTTGTCCATCTTGTCCAGGCGGCGTTCGAAATTGCTGATCGCCCCATCGGTGTACTCGTTGGCGCGAGCCAGCATCTTCTCCAGATCGGCGGTGTTCACCTGCGGGGTCGGCGCCGGCGCGTCGGCCGGCGCAGGCGTGCCACCGCCGTCGGCACTGGCGATGCCGCCACCGGCACGGCCTGCGGAAGCCGCCGCCGGATCACCCGATGCGCCGGCAGGGCCCTCGGCCTCCGGCGCGGCCGGCGCCGTGGGTGCACTGGCCGACGCCAGCGCCCTGCCCTCCGGCGTGGCATCAACGCGCTGCTCCAGCCCATCGATGCGACCGTCCAGGCGCTGCTCCATGGCATGCAGCTGACCACCGTTGACCGCATCGCGGCTGCCCGGGGCAATCAGGCCGTTGGCCACGTTGCCGAGCACCATGCCGTTGGCGCCGGCGAGGTTGAGCTGGCCCAGACCATCGCTGCGGGTGGCGGGGCTTTCCTGGAACACCGAGCGCAGTTGGTTCTCGACCTGATCGACCCGGGAGCCAGCGGTGATCACCGCACCGTCGAGCGCATTGAGGGCATCACCGAGGGTGTGCTGCGAGCCGCCCTGCACGTTGAAGGTGGGGCCGACGATGTTGCCGTTGGCATCGACATCACTACCCAGGGTTGCTAGCGCGCCGCGAAGCTGACCGACGGTGGCGGCGTCGTTGGCGTTGCGGCCGTTGGCTACGTTTACGATGCGACGTTTGAGGGTGAGGTTGCCCACGGACAACACATTTTGCTCCAGCGCTTCGGAGTACGAGCCCAACGCTACCGAGTTTAGCGCGCCCGACCGCACCTTCGCATAAGGCCCAAGCGCAACACCAAACCGTTGATCGGACTCGGAAGCGCCGCCGATCGCTATACCCAACTGAGCATCTTTTGTAACGAGCGCTCCTCTCCCGACTGCTACAGAGTTGATCGAGAGCGCTGAGGTGTAGCTACCGATAGCGGTACCTCCCTCGCTACCTGGTGACGCTATGGCTCCTGCGCCAACCGCCACACCGAACCAACTCGATTCCGCAACATCTGAAGCAATCCCTTCGCCGACAGCAACGTAGCGACTCGCATCCTCAACAGCATTCAATCTCCTATTCGTAGCAAAGAGCTGAGATCCATTAACCGCATCCGTGCTGCTCTCTTCGAGTCGACCTTCGGCCACCCCTACCAACCTAGCCCCACCGAAATCAACGCTTCCGGAAATTTCTGCCTCTGAGAAAGCAGCGGCACCGCTCGGCCCGCGACGGAGCTCATCGAGATCTTTTCGATTGCGCTCGATCTTCTGTTCGGCAGCGTAGAGCTGACCACCGTTGACCGCATCGCGGCTGCCCGGGGCAATCAGGCCGTTGGCCACGTTGCCCAGCACCATGCCGTTGGCGCCGGCGAGGTTGAGCTGGCCCAGACCATCGCTGCGGGTGGCGGGGCTTTCCTGGAAGACAGCGCGGAACTGGTCCTCAATCCTATCGGAGCGATTTTTTCCCGCTACGACCGCACCATCGAGAACATTAAGGGCGTCTTCAACGTTGTTCTGGCTTCCGCCCTGCATTCTGTAGGTTGGAAGGATAATGTTTCCGCCCGGATCAATGGCCGCCCCCCCTCCCAGTGCTGTTAATGAGTCACCGAGCTGCCCCACAGTGACGGCGTCTTCAGCCCCCCGCCCTCGAGCCAGATTGACGATTCGTCGCTTCCTAGTCAGGTTTCCAACAGAAACCACATTCTCTTCGGTCGCGGTCGATGATGCGCCCAATGCAACTGAATACTCTGCACCCGCCTCAATTCTTGCAAATCCGCCAAGTGCTACGCCTTCATTGCTATGAACCGATGACCCGATACCCAGAGCGAACCCATTTTCGGCAGAGCTATCGACGAACGACGCGCGCCCTAAGGCGACAGATCCCTTTCCTCTAGCTCTAGAGAAAGCTCCTATAGCAGTTGCTCCATCAGTGCCTTCACCAGCCTCAGCGCCATTACCAATGGCTACTGAAAACTCTCCTGCCTTGGCGTCAATACTTTCGTCATCCTGCCCGATAGCTATGTACCTAGCCGTCTCCTCAACCTGTGACAGGCGCTGATTGGTGACGAACAACTGCCCACCGTTGACGGCATCGGTACTGCTCGCCGAGGTGATATCGCCCGCCGCCACGCCGCGTACCTTGCCGCCGTCCATATCGATCGAACCGTCGGCTAGGTAACGGACCACGCCTTCCAGATCGGGATCGAAGTTGTCAAACTCGTTACGCAGGTCATCCAGATCCCGCCGGTTGCCGGCGATACGCGCCTCGTGTCCACTCAGCTCGGTAGCGTGGCTCGCCAGCAGAGACTGATTGGCGGTGACCTTCTGATCGACGCCAAACAGCTGCCTGCCCGTCACCGCTTCGGTGCTGCTGGTGCTGAGCGTTGCGTCAGCCACGCCCATCAGCTTGCGATTGGCATTGGACTTGTTGCGCACGTCCAGCACCGTACCGGTGTTTTCAACACCCAGGCGTACGTTGCCCGTGGCCGATACCTGGCCGACCAATCCGCCGAGCACATCCGCTTTGGCCAGCGCATTATCGGCGGTCGTCTTGGCAGCGTTGGCCGTCGTCTGCGCGCTGGTGGCAGTGGTGCGGACCGACGCCACTTCCACATTCGTCGCATTGAGCTGCTTGCCGCTCACCGCCTCGGTGCTGCTCGTGCTGAGCGTTGCGTCAGCCACGCCCGTCAGCTTGCGGCTGGCATTGGACTTGTTGCTCACGTCCAGCACCGTACCGGTGTTTTCACCACCCAGGCGCACGTTGCCCGTGGCCGATACCTGGCCGACCAATCCGCCGAGCACATCCGCTTTGGCCAGCGCATTATCGGCGGTCGTCCTGGCAGTGTTAGCCGTCGTCTGCGCGCTGGTGGCCGTGGTGCGGACCGAAGCCACTTCCACATTCGTCGCATTGAGCTGCTTGCCGCTCACCGCCTCGGTGCTGCTGGTGCTGAGCGTTGCGTCAGCCACGCCTGTCACCTTGCGACTGGCGTTGGACTTGTTGCGCACGTCCAGCACCGTGCCGGTGTTTTCACCGCCCAGGCGTACGTTGCCGGTCGCTGAGGTCTGACCGACCAGCCCGCCCAGAGCATTGGCCTTGGCCAACGCATTGTCGGCGGCGGTCTTTGCTGCGCCCGCTGTCGTCTGGGCGCTGGCGGCGGTGGTGCGGACCGAGGCGACCTCAACATTGGTCGCATTGAGCTGCTTGCCGGTCACGGCCTCGGCGCTGCTCGTGTTGAGCGCGCCATCGGCCACGTTGACGATTTTCCGCTTCAGCGTGCCGTTGCCCACCGAGATCTGGCTCCCTGCGGTGGTCTGGGACCCGTTGCCCAGCGCCACGCTGCCGGCGTGGGCCGCTACGGCGCGGTCACCCAGGGCCACGGCGCTTTCCGCGCGGGCGCTGGCCAGATTGCCCAGCGCGGTGGAGAACGTGCCGGACGCCGATGCTTCACGGCCGATGGCAGTCGCCTGGCTGGCACTGGCCGTCGCCTTGTAGCCCGTCGCAGTTGCGTGAGTGGCCGCTGCGTTCGCATCGTTGCCCAGCGCCACTGCGCGATCGCCAATGGCGCTCGCACGCAAGCCGGTGGCGACCGCGCCATTCCCACTGCGGCTGAGTGCGCCAATAGCGACTGCACCAGTGGCGGCGGTGCTTTTCTCGCCCTTGTCATTCACACCGGCACGTGCGTCTGCACCCATCGCCACACCATTGCCGTTGTACGCCTTTGCCGCCGAACCCAGTGCGGCGCTGGCCGTGCTTCCACTGCCTTCAGCCACCGCCGCTTGACCCAGGGCGACAGCTGCAGCGCCGATACGGCCTACGGCAGCATCCGCCGACGCTTTTGCGGCATTGGCGGTGCTGGTGGCGGTGCTCACGCTCTGGTTGGTGGCGTGCAGCTGCTTGCCGGTGACAGCCTCGGTGCTGGCGGTGCTCAACGCTGCGTCGGCCACGCCGCTGATCTTTCGGTTGGCGTTCGACCGGTTACGCACGTCCAGGACGGTGCCGGAATTCTCAGCGCCAACGCGTATCTGCCCGCTGGCAGATGCCTGCGTGACCAGCTTGCTGTTGTCCAATGCGCGCTCCGCCGTCTCCTTCACGCCCAGTAGCTGGCGCCCATTCACGGCGTCCATGCTGTATTGCGTGACATTGCCGTCGGCGACATAGACGACCCTGCGTGGCGCAGCGGCGTTACCTACGGAGACCACATAGCTCTCGGTAGCTACTGCACCGCGCCCCAACGCCACCGAGCCCGCCCCCTTTGCCTGCGCCTCGTAGCCAAGCGCCACGCCGTCGTACTCCGCACGCGAACGACCACCGAACGCGATGGCGCCCGTCCATCCTGGTGACCCGGCGTAGGCATCGTTGCCGATGGCGATGCGGGAAATACCGCCATCATTGTCCACCGTTCTGGCTGCATAGCCCATGGCGATTCCGAATTGGCCAGATGCATGCGCAGACGTCCCGACCGCCACCGCGCCAAATCCGTCGGCTACCGATCGCGCACCAAATACGGCGCTTCCCCCCTGCCTGGCGTGGGCATCGAATCCGAACACGGCATTGTTGTCACCTACCGAGCTTGACCAGTTCCCAAACAGAGTTGAGTACCTTCCCTGCATGTGGTTGCCAGCGCCCAGCATCATGTAGGAACTGGTATTTTCGCCAAGCGTATTGACGGTCGAGCCGGGCACATGGGCCATGAACGGGACGCAATTGAGGATAAACTGCTCCGGGTTCTGGCAACTCTCGTAGATTGCCGCTTCAGCCGTTCCAACACCCGCTCCGGGTGCGAGTGAGGCAGTCACAATGAGTACGGCCGCTCCGACCGATGAGGCCGGCTTACCGCGCGGCGAAGTCAGTTCACTGGCCACCACCCAGCATTGCCGTGCGGTGGACCATAGGCGACGGTAGATCTTGTTCATCGAACGCTCCTTAACAACGATGTCAACAACGCACCCGCCACGAGAATCCGCGTAGCGGGCGTGGAAAAATCAGGGGGTGAGGGTGGTCACGTGTTCGCGATAGCCATCGCGCGTGAGCCGATAGCGCAGCTGCACGGTATGGCCGGGCACCACCGTGAAGGGCAGCGCAAGGGAACTGCCGGGATACAGGCTGTGCGATACGTCATGGGCGGTGCAGCGGCTGCCCTCGCAATCGGCGATGCTGGTGATACCCAGGCGGAGGGTGCCGTCGTTGTACAGCGCATCGCCCTGCACCCGCGGCTGCACGGTGCCTTCGGCCGGCAGCACATTGACCAGCGCACCCCAGACCAGATTCACACCGATACTAGCCTGCGCACCGTCACCGCCCTCGATGCTGGTTTCCTCGGGCCCACGCACCCCTTCGAAGTAGACGCGGTAGGCTGTCTCGGCCTCCACCGGCTGCAGCGGAATCAGCCGGATCAACCGGTTGCCGCCGCCAGCCAGCGCGAATTTCCCGGGTGTAATGGCGATGGCCGCCTCGCCCGGCTCGACCTCCACCTCGTGCTCCTGGTCGCTGGCCGGATCTACGATGCGCCGCAACGAGGCCTGGATGTACTGCGGCTGGGTGGACTGTGAATAGATGCGCATCTGGGTGCTGCGCTTGCCATCCACCGAGGCGCGCATCGGGTGCACGGTGAGATTGGCCTGGGCTGGCAACGCCAGCAGCAGCGTCAACGGGATGAGGCAGGCGGCGAGTCGTTTCATGCGGCTTCCTGGTGGGATCAGGGGGTGGTGGTGGGCACACGCAACTCCACCTGCAGCTCGCCGAAGTAAGTGCCGGCCTGCTGGGTGGAAATGGGGACGCGGGGAATATCGAAGGTGATCGGGGTGGGCACGCAGAACACCGGCTGGCTCATGCCCGGCAGGATCACCAGGCGCAACTGGGCGCTGTCGATGCCGTGCAGTTGCTGTTCCACGCCGTTGGGCATCCGCACCGTCGCGCCGCTATGGGCGAGGCTGACGGTGTAGTCCAGGCGCCGCGTGTCGTCGGTACCGCCATCGGTGTGCCAGAGCGAGTAGCCGCTGGGACCGGGGGGATGCCCGCCACGATCGCGAACCGTCACGCCGAGATACTGCGCCTGCGAACCGAGACCGTCGTACAGGCACATCTCCAACACCGTGCGTCCGCCCACGGTCTGCCCGATGGGGTCGTAGGCAGCGTTGAGCTGTACCAGCGGCGTAACGTTGTGAAATGCGGGGAAGTAGATCGAGACGGCGTTTCGATCAGTGATGGTGAAGTCGAAGTTAAAGCGATAGGTCGCGACTGAACCCCCATCAGGTTCGTCATGCAAGGTCATCACTAAAACGGCGTCCCAGTGACCAGCCACCAGCCGAGAAAGCTCGTTCTCCGGCAAGACCAAACCAACGCGTGTTCCAACTGTGGGGTCGCCCCCGCAGGCATCTCCCACTGCTATCCAAGGCGGACGAATGGGTGAAAGCCAGTAGGTTCCGCATACACGCGTATCCATCGCGCGATTAATCCACCCGCGCACGCTTATGTTCGTGGTCATGCCCGAGCGCCGTTCCCGCGCTTGAACGGAGATGAGCCCTGCGCCGTCGCCAATGGCGGATATCCCGCTTGTAGGGCACGCACCCGTGGCGGAGTCGCTGGACGACGCGCATGTGAGATGAAGTTGTCCGTACTTCAGTGACCTATCCACGCTGTAACCGAGAACGAATTCCGGAAGCCAGATCGACATGTCCCCAGGCATCGCCGAGCGATCCCACGTCATTACGATGTTCTGCGTGGCACTCACCGGGTGGGTTTCCGGCGGCCGCTGCCCCCACGCCTTCGGCATCACCAGCAGCAACGCCAGCACCAGCATCACCGCCCACACGCCACGCCGGTTCATGGCGTACCTCCGGTGGCGGCGGTCTGCGGCACGGCGGCGATCAGCGACTGTTCCTGAAGCAGGCGGGTGACCCGTGCCTGCTGGCGGATATCGGCGGGCAGCTGGGCGACGTTCAGCGGCGCGCACTCCACCTGTCCCACCAGCATCACGACGTTGCGGCGCTCGCGAACCTCCAGCGGGCACTGCAGCAGGGTGTCGTCCTGAAGCAGGTACAGGGTGCGTTCGCGGCGCGGGAAATCGGCGACGAAGCCGCCGTTGGCGCCGGTACCGGGCACCGGCGCGTTAAGGATGCGGGCACCGCGCAGTGGCGCGCCGGCGATGTCGCGGGCGCTGCCGATGAAGGTGTAGGTCACCTCGATCGGTACCGGCATCTGCACCAGCCGGCCGGGAGAGAGGAACAACGGCCGTGCGCCGCCGACGCCGGTCACGCGGATGGCGGCATCGCTGGTCAGCGCGCTGGCATCCTGCACTTCGGCGCGGTGGGTCTGGTAGGCCGGCAGCGGCAGCAGGCGGCGTTCGCCCAGCGCCAAGCGCTGCCGGCGCAACCCGCCCACCTGCAGCTCGGCGGCCACGCCGGTCAGTTCCAGGTCGTCGGTGTCATCCACCTGTACGGCCAGGCCGGCGTCGGCGCCCAGGCCGCCGCCCCAGTAGAAGCCACGGCGGCCCAGGGCCAGCCCGGAGCTGTGCGTGGCGCTGTAGGCCATCTCGTTGCCACCGCGCTGCTGGTAGTGCGCCAGGGTGACGCCGGTGTGGCCGATGCTGTTCTGCAGCTGGGCACTGAGCGCGGCACTGTAGCGGTCGTTGTTGTTGCCGCGCAGGTCCAGCGAGGCCTCGCGGTACTGCGTATCCATTTCCTGGCGCACGGTCTGGCCGGCGCTGTAGTTGACGTCCGGCCGCAGGTGCTGCGGCTGCCGGAAGTCGATGCCATAGCGGCGTTGCGAACTGCCGCGGTCGCCGCGTTGCAGGCGGGTCAGGCTGACGTTGAGGTAGATGCCGCGGTCGCGGCCGTCGCGCAGGCTGCTGCGCGTGTCCTGCTGCCACAGGCCGAGCCGGGTGGAGACACTGAACGCCTGCCAGCGCTGCACGCGGCTGTAGCTGGCCTGCCAGGTGCGGCTGAGCTGCGGCTCGCGCGTGTAGCGCTGCTGCCACGGGGGCAGCAGCGGGTCGAGCCCGGCCATTGGATCCTCGATGTCGCCCGGCAGCAGCGAGCCACGGCTCCAGGCCTGGCGGCGGGTATAGGCCATGTAGGCGCTGCCACCGGCAACCGGCAGCGCGACCGAGGCGCTCAGCGAATCGGCGCAGCCCAGGCGGTCGCGCGCATCATCCTCGAACACACAGGCCTTGCCGCGTACCCGCTGCTGGTAGAGATTCCACGAGGCGTGGCGGCGATAGGAGAGCTGGTGCTGCTGGCCGCTGCTGCCGTCGCTGCCCTGCAGGCCACTGAAGGTGGCACGGATGTCCTGGGTGGCGAAGGCATGGCGCAGGTCCACACGCAGTTCGCCATAGCTGAAGCCGCCGAGGTCGGCGACGCCGGCGGTGACCGCCGTGGTGCGGCCGAGTGGCACGCGCAGGCCGGCCATGGCGGCCATCTCGCCGTCGAAGCGGTCGCTGCGGCGCTCGTTGCGGCGGCCGCCCTGCAGGAACCACTGCACGCTGCTGTTGGTCCAGTCGCCGCCCTTGTCGAACGGGGCGTCCTCGCTGCGCACCAGCTGGCCATCTTCGTAGATGCGCAGGGTGACGGTGTAGTTGCCGAACGGGAACCGGCGGGTGTCGAGCTCGTTGATGCCAGCCTGCAGGTAGAAGGTCTGCAGCAGGCGCTCGCCATCGAAGGCGTCCACCCGCGCATCGCGCGCCAGCAGCACGGTCAGTGGCAGCGCCTGCACGGCGGCATCGGCATCCACGTAGGCCTGGGTGGTGCCCACGCGCAGGCCGGCGAAGCGATCCATCGGCAGCATGCTGAAACTGAAGGTCCCGCCCTGCGGGCTGGACAGGTTGCGGCGGTCCATGCGCCCGGCCTGCAGATAATGCTGCTGGCCCAGGTCATGGCGGTAATAGGCGTTGTCGAACTGGAAATCATCGTGGCGGCGGCCACCGCGGTACTGCTGGCTGTTGAAGTTCCAGTCCACGGCAAGGTGGCCACGTTGCAGCACGCCCAGCGCACCCGCGCCTTGGGCGGTCAGTGCCTGGTAGCCGCGGCCACCGCTGAAATTGAGGGTCTGCTGGTGCAGGAACGCGTTCTCGGCGTTGCTGCTGACCTGATGGAAGCGCTCGGCAGCCGGCTCGGCCGCGATCCACTGGCGGGCGACGAACAGGCGCACCGCGCCCTCGCCTTCGTCATAGAGGGCACGCACGGTGTTGGGGTCCTCGGGGGGATCGAGATAGCCACAGCCGGCACTGCCCCCGCCATAGCGGCAGGCGAGATGGCTGTTGCGCGGCAACGGCTGCGACAGCGCGGGCAGCAACGCCGCCTGCGCCTCGGGGGAAAGATCCAGCGCCTGCAGCACGCGCGAGGGGTCTTCCAGCTGCACGTGTTCCAGGGTCACGCGCACCGGCGAAAGCCCGGCCGAGCGACCGAACAGGCGCACATCGAGTTGTTCGATCTGGCCTTCAACCAGATCCTCGAAGCCGGGCGGAACGCCGCGTGCCGCGACCAGGGGTATGGCCAACGACAAGGCGAGCGCGACCGCCAGCCGAGTGACGGCCGGTACAGGAACTTTCATGGGTGTCATGCCTGAGGCGGCCGGCCCGTTGCCGGGCCGGCGCGGAGTGTTACGGCGAAGCGGTCTTCTGCTTCATGGCGATGCTGACGATGCCGTCGTATTCACCGGCGACGGTCAGCGGGGCCTTGGTGGTCTGTGCGATGTCCAGGTCCATGATGAACGAGGCACCCGGCATTGCACCGTCGAAGATTTCCGAGGCCAGGAAGTCCGTCGGCGCCACGGTCAGCGGCGTCTTGTTGAGGCTGACCGTCAGCGGCACGGACGGACCGGTACCGGCCCGGAGCACCAACAAGGGATCGTGCAGCACATTGACTTCGATGTCCTTGCTCTCATCGTTGGTGAACACGCGCACGCGCTCGGTGATGGTGCGCAGGCCGTCACCCGGGATGTGGGTCATCACCATCATGTCCGGCATCGGGCTGCCATCAGCCTTCAGCAGGGCCAGCGAGAGGTCGACGTTGGTGTAGACCTTGATGTGGGATTCGGCAGCGTTGGCCGACAGCGAGACGGTGGCCAGCGCGGCGGCCAATGCGACTTTCTTGACGATACTAGACATAAGTAATCTTTCCTCTTTGTTCGAAAGTTGGTTATAAACTGACATACCTGTGACACCTCATCAGTGAGGATGTCGAACTCACCTAGTCGAAGCTTGATATAAAATCTGAATCGCGCCTCATTTCGTCGTTGTCTGCGCTAAAGACAGCCGCAGGTCTTCGAAATTTGTATTATTTCTTCAGGGCGAGTGCGCCCAAATCACCCTATAGATCTTGGAAGCGAGCGGAATGGGCGCATAGCCATCACTTGACCCCATACGCTCGCCAAGGACTCCAGGTTCCACCTGGCACAAATGAGTACGTCGCAAGAATGCCATTCCTCATCACTAGTTCTCCGGCAGGGGCATTTACGTTTTTCACGTTAACAATCATCTCTCCTGCCGGATGGGGAGCGCGACCTACCGGGAAATAGCAACTGACGAACTCACCGTCCAAAAAGTTAAACCGCCTGAACCCCGGCGGGCAGCGTGGATACGAGAACCTGTACCCAGAATCAACCCCGCCCTCCACCTGCTCCACGGCATATAGGTAGTAATGAATACCATTGTGCATTCCATTATCCGGCGGTATCTGAAGCCTCATGGTTCCCTCTTCGCCAGGCGCAAGCACAGGGAAATCCAACTGCAGCACCGGCAACGGCTGTGCTTGGCCGAAGGCCACTACAGGAAGCGAAAACAAGGCTGCAACAATAAGAGTTCCGACATATCTCGATGACATTATTAGATCTCCAAATTGGAACTTCGACTTTACCTAGAGCGCACTCCTCGCACCTATCCGCGACCGGCCAGCGACTGAGCAGGAAACGTCCAAGGCAATTCGCCCGAACATCATGCGGAGCAGCAAATCTTTCGCGACGCCGCCCCGATGCCGTGGAGGGCCGCCTATTTCGTTATCATCCGATCCCGGGCGGCGAGCCTTTGGCCCGTTTATCGCATCGACTTCAACGCTGCTACTTTCATCGTTGATGAGCTCACGATCTTGCTCGGTGGTGACACTCAGAACGTCACAGGATGCAATGCGCATTCCGCTATGAAATCGCCGCCGTCGGCCTTCAGCAGGGCCAGCGAGAGGCAGACATTGGCTAGACCTTGATGTGGGATTCGGCGGCATTGGCCAACTGCGAGACGATGGCATGCGCGACGGCCGGGGACAGCTTCCTGAGCAGAGTCATTGGGTTCTTTCCTTGCGTGATGAGTAGAGAAACTGACCGCAGGCAAGAGAAGCCGAACGTCGGCGCCTGCGGACAGGACGCAACAATAGAGATGCAAGCTGCGTTGCACCATGCAACAACTTGACAAAAATGAAATGCGTGCAGCATTGGACGATCGAATGGAAAAATGGGTGCAATCGCATACGCCGATCGCCCCCATGTCGACGCTGTCGCCGGGTTCTCATCTGCGGCATTCCGGATGCACAGCTGCTCCCACAACGGCGGCTCAGTGTCCGCCGGGAGACAATCCAATGGACTTTGCGTAGTCGAGCAGCTCATAGTCCGAGCGCAGGCCCAGACGACGCATCGCCGCGCCTTTCTGGCGGCTGATGGTGCTGATCGTTCGCCGGTGCACATCGGCGATTTCCTTGACACTCAAGCCGTGCGCGAGCAGCCGGATGACTTCGCTCTCGCGCGAGCTGAGCCCGGTGCGGTTGCGGCCGGAGCGCAAGCGCTGGGCAAGATCACCGGAGAAATAGGTACGGCCGCCGAGAACGCAGTCCACTGCGGCCAGCAGGTCGGACAGGCCGCCGGTTTTCTCCAGGATGCCCTCCACGCCCAGCCGGACCACCGCTCGAAGTACCTGCAGGTTGGCGAAGGAGGTGACGACGATCAAGCGCACATGGCCGTGATCACGGCGGATGCTTTCCAGCATGCGTACGCCATCGGGGCGACCACCCCACGGCATGGACAGGTCGGTGATGACCAGGTCGCACGTCTTTGCCGCCAGCAGGGCTTCGAGTTGCTCGGGATCCGCTGCTTCGCCGATGACCCGTACCCCGGGGTGCCGGGCGAGCAGGCACTGGAGGCCCACGCGTACCACTGGATGATCGTCCGCAATCAGTATGTTTTTCATGCAAGAGCCCGTGAATTGAAGTTACACGCGCACGGCGCATGGCCTCGCCACACTGGGCGATGACGAATGCGTTCTGAAACTCTCGCTCAACGGCCTGCCGGCAGGAACGCGGCAGGCCGTTGTGATTGTTTCGGGTGAACCTTAGGCGAAGCGCTGCACCCCAAACTATGAATCAAGTTGCATAAACGTGAATCTGCGGCGTAGTTCCTTTCCAGCCGCCAGTCAACCGCGCAGCGTTGCGCCGCCGTCCACATAAAGATCGCTCATCGCGATATGGCCGGCCTGGTCGGAGAGAAGAAACATGACCGCGTACACAATGTCATCCGGGCGGGCGATTTTCTGTAGGGGAATGCCTACCTTGTATGTCTCCAAACTCCCTTCAATGACGCGCTGCTCGCCCTCGGGTCCGGCCCACATCGCGGTCTGCATCGGGGTCAGGGTTGAGCCGGGCGCCACGATGTTGCAGCGGATGCCGAGCGGCGCCAGTTCCAGGCCGAGGCAACGGGTGAACATGGTCGCGGCCGCTTTGGATGCGGCATAGGCCGCCATCCCGTGCCGGGGTACGCCCGCAGCATTGGAGCTGACCGTGACGATGGCGCCTTTCCGCCGCGGCGACATCACCCGTGCGACGGCACGCGAGACGTGGAACACGCCATCGGTGTTGACCGCGAAGACGCGGCGCCATTGCGCGTCATCCGTCTCCACCACCGTGCCGGTCTGCAGGACACCAGCCACGTTGATGGCAAAGCCGATCGCACCGATCCTGGCTTCGATCCAGATAACCAGTGCCTCCACCGCAACCGGATCGCTCACGTCCAGCGCGCAGGCGTGGATGCGCGGCTGCCCTGCCCGCGCGGTGAACACGGGGGCCTCAAGATCCGTGGCGATCACGGTGCAGCCGCTGTCGTGAAGGTGCTCGGCCAGTGCCGCGCCAATGCCGCCGCCCGCGCCAGTGACCAAGGCGATGGTGCCGTCGAATCCGGTGAGTTTCATGCGGGTGTCCTGATCGTTTCAGAGCGCTGAAGCTGCGCATCGAGCCATGGCGCGATCTGCGCCACGGCATCGCGGCCGGTGAGTTCAGCGTGCAGGAAAGGAAGTTCAATCGCTTCGACGCTGGCGGCATGCGCCTGCCACAGGGCCGATTGCAGCTGCGGGCGGTCGAGATGGTCGCGGCCGGCACGGACGTGCAGCAGCGGACCGTCGTAACGTGTGTGGTGATGGGCGCGGATCAGCCGGTTGGTGCCGGTGACCGCACGCACCACGCCATCGAGGACCACATCGGGGAGGTTGCCCAGCGCGCTGTCGCCCCGGCGCAGGAACGCCAGGATCCGCTCACGGCTGTCCAGCTCGGGATGCGCCTCCGGCTCATGGCCGGCGATGGCCAGCAGTGCGCGCAGC
>Ga0213823_1001191_pt1 | contig 16941 bp, 16 predicted proteins | sample MC6MC0907MG_FD_179887 | JGI IMG/M metagenome (GOLD analysis project Ga0213823, IMG submission 179887) | Enriched soil aggregate microbial communities from Iowa State University, Ames, United States - MC6-MC0907-MG | ecosystem: Environmental > Terrestrial > Soil > Unclassified | place: USA: Iowa...
TGGCGGAAGATCCGGGGAAAGATCAGGCGAGTTAACTTTTTCAACGCATGTGCCCGTCACATGCCCACCATCCGAAGCCCGCCGCAATTCATTGCTGCGGGCTTTCGTGTTTTTGCCCCCCCTTTCCCCTTGCCGAAACCCGGCTTGTGAAACGGCGAATTCTCATCCTTGGGCCCTCGGGCCACACTGGTACCCGCCCGCATGCTGTCCGCGGGGTACCAGAACAACCACAAGGAGCGAGACATGCCCTCATTTTTTGCGCGCGCGGCAACGCGTGCTGCCTGGCCCATGTTGGCCTTGTCCTGCCTGGCCTGGGGTTCCGCCAGTGCGCAAGGCGCTTATCCCAACCATCCCATTTCGCTCGTCGTGCCCTTTGCGGCGGGCGGGCCGACGGATGTCGTCGCGCGCAGCCTGGGCGCGTCGATGGCCAAGACGCTGGGGCAAAGCGTCATCATTGAAAACCGCACGGGCGCGGGCGGCACGCTGGCCTCGCAGCATGTGGCGCGTTCGGCGCCGGATGGCTACACCTTTCTGATTCATCACAACGGCATGGCGACGGCGCCTGCGCTGTACCGCAAGCTGTCGTTCAACCCGCTGACGGACTTTGCCTACGTCGGCCAGGTGGCGGACGTGCCCATGACGTTGCTGGGCCGCAAGGACTTGCCGGCCGATGGCATGGCGGGCTTCGTCAAGTACGCCAAGGAAAACGGCAACAAGATCAACCTGGCCAACGCCGGGCTGGGCGCGGTGTCGCAACTGTGCGGCATGTTGCTGCAAGAGTCGCTGGGCGTGCAGTTCACCACCGTGCCGTATGCCGGCACCGCGCCTGCGATGACGGCGCTGCTGGGCGGGCAAGTCGATGTGTTGTGCGACCAGACCACGCAGACCATTCCGCAGATCAAGGGCGATCGCGTGAAACTGTTTGGCGTCACCACGCTGGATCGCATCAAGGCGCTGCCCGATGCGCCGACCTTGCAGGAAGGCGGATTGAAGGGCTTTGAGGTCAAGGTGTGGCACGGCGTTTACGCGCCCAAGGGCACGCCGCCGGAGGCTATCACCAAGTTCAATGCGGCGTTGCGCGCGGCGCTGAAAGACCCGGCGTTCACGCAGAAGATGGCGGAACTCGGCGCCGAGATCGTGCCGGAATCCAAGCAGACGCCAGAAGGCTTGCAGACGTGGTTGCAGTCCGAAGTGGACAAGTGGGGCGGCGTGATCCGCAAGGCGGGCGTGTACGCGGACTGAAGCGTAACGCGCAGGTGAAGGCGCCTGTGACAGCACAAGGCAAAAAAAGGCCGGCATTTTTCGATGCCGGCCTTTCTATCGTCACGGCAAGCCGCGCGATTACTTCGCCAGTTCCTTCCACACCGCAAGCGGCGCTTCCGCGTGGTTCAAGGTGTAGAAATGCAGGCCCGGCGCGCCGTTGTCCAGCAGCGTCTGGCACAGCTCGGTCACGACATCCACGCCGAACGCTCGAATGGACGCCTTGTCATCGCCAAACTCCGCCAGCCGCAGGCGAATCCAGCGCGGCACTTCCGCGCCGCACATTTCCGAAAAACGCAGCAGCTGCGTGTGGTTCGTGATGGGCATGATGCCCGGCACGATCGGCACGCGCACGCCCTTGGCCTGGGCCCGGTCGACGAAGTCGAAGTAGGCGTCGGCGTTGAAGAAATACTGCGTGATGGCCGCATCGGCGCCCGCGTTCACCTTGGCCACGAAATGGTCCAGGTCGGCCGACGGGTTCGCGGCTTGCGGATGCATTTCGGGATAGGCCGCGACTTCGATGTGGAACCAGTCGCCCGTTTCCTCGCGGATGAACGAGACCAGCTCATTGGCGTAACGCAGTTCGCCCGCGTCACCGCCCATGCCCGAAGGCAGGTCGCCACGCAGCGCCACCACGCGCCGCACGCCTTCGTTCTTGTAGGTCTGGAGGATGTCCCGCAGTTCCTGGCGCGTGGCGCCCACGCACGACAAGTGAGGCGCCGCATCGCAGCCCAGGTTGCCCAGCGTGCGCACGGCGTCTGCCGTGCCGGCGCGCGTGGAACCCCCCGCGCCGAAAGTCACGCTGACGTACTTGGGCTGGATGGCCAGCATCTGCTTGGCCGCGCGGACCAGCCGCTCTTGGCCGGCCAGGTCGCGCGGGGGAAAGAATTCCAGACTGAAAGCGGGGGAAGTCGAGTCAGACATTAGGGAATCAGTTTGGTAAGCAGACCAGAGATGATGCTGTACAGAATGGCACCGCCCACGGCCCACCAGAACCCGTTGACCTGGAAGCCCTTCAGCACGGAGCCGACGAACCAGAACAACAAGGCGTTGATGACAATGAGGAAGAGCCCAAGGGTGACGATCGTGATGGGCAAGGTCAGCAGCACAAGCACCGGCTTGACCAGCATGTTCACCAGACCCAGCACCAGCGCGGCGATCAGCGCCGAACCGAAACTGGCCACGGTAATACCGGGCAAGAGGTAGGCAACGGCCAACAAGGCCACCGCGTTCAGAATCCAGACGAGTATCAATGTCACCATGTTCGAACTCCTGTATTGACGCTCCGCGGCCCTGCCTTCAACAAACAAAAACAGGGGAGCCCGCGGTTCGGAAAGCCCGCGCCAACATGGCGCGGCACGTTCCTATTGTGCTTTCAACCCATCAATAACGGTAGTGCTCGGGCTTGAAGGGGCCTTCGACCGGCACGTTGATGTAGTCGGCCTGATCCTTGCGCAGCGTCGTCAGCTTCACGCCCAGCTTCTTCAGATGCAGGCGGGCAACCTTCTCGTCCAGGTGCTTGGGCAGCACGTAGACTTCGCCCGACTTGTAGGCTTCGTTGCGCGTGAACAGCTCGATCTGAGCGATGGTCTGGTTGGCGAACGACGACGACATCACGAACGAGGGGTGGCCCGTGGCGCAGCCCAGGTTCACCAGACGGCCTTGAGCCAGCAGGATGATGCGCTTGCCGTCCGGGAAGATCACGTGGTCGACTTGCGGCTTGATCTCTTCCCACTGGCAATCGGCCAGACCGGCGACGTCGATTTCGTTGTCGAAGTGGCCGATGTTGCAGACGATCGCCTGGTCCTTCATGGCGTTCATGTGCTCACGCGTGATGACGTGGTAGTTGCCGGTGGCGGTGACGAAGATGTCGCCATGGGCGGCAGCTTCTTCCATCGTGACAACCTTGAAGCCTTCCATCGCGGCTTGCAGGGCGCAGATCGGATCAATTTCGGTGACCCAGACTTGCGCACGCAGGGCGACCAGCGCCTGGGCGCAGCCCTTGCCCACGTCGCCGTAACCGGCCACGACGGCGATCTTGCCGGCCACCATGACGTCGGTGGCGCGCTTGATGCCGTCAACCAGCGATTCGCGGCAGCCGTACAGGTTGTCGAACTTGGACTTGGTGACCGAGTCGTTGACGTTGATGGCGGCAAAGGCCAGCTCGCCCTTTTGCGACATCTGGTACAGGCGATGCACGCCGGTCGTGGTTTCTTCCGTCACGCCTTTGATCAGCGCCAGGCGGGTCGAGTACCACTTCGGATCACGCTTCAAGGTTTCCTTGATGGCGGCAAACAGGATGCGCTCTTCGTCGCTGCCCGGGTTGGCCAGCACCGAGATATCTTTCTCGGCCTTGGTGCCCAGGTGCAGCATCAACGTGGCGTCGCCGCCGTCGTCGAGGATCATGTTGGCGTTCTGGCCATTGGGCCATTCGAAGATCTTGTGGGTGTACTGCCAGTACTCTTCCAGCGTTTCGCCCTTGACGGCGAAGACCGGCGTGCCCGATGCCGCGATGGCGGCGGCGGCGTGGTCTTGCGTGGAGAAGATGTTGCACGAGGCCCAGCGCACTTCGGCGCCAAGGGCCACCAGCGTTTCGATCAGCACGCCGGTCTGGATGGTCATGTGCAGGCTGCCGGCGATGCGGGCGCCCTTGAGCGGCTGCGCGGCGGCGAATTCGTCGCGGATGGCCATCAGGCCGGGCATTTCGGTTTCGGCGATGGCCAGTTCGCGACGGCCCCAGCCTGCCAGCGACAGGTCGGCAACCAGGTAATCGGAAAAGGATTTATCAGTCACAGCGTTCATGGTGTGTAGGCTCCACGTGAATATCGAACGGCGCACGATATGGCCGGACAACGCGAATACACCACGACAGTCGAGTGCTCGCCTTTCCCGCCATATGCGACAAAGGTGAGCGCCGTTGCTGTAGCGACGCGCGGGGCGCGGCGCTTGAACAAGGATTCCTGAGCCTGGCGAGCCGGGGTTCACTCTGCACGACATGGATGGCATGGCATGAAGGAAACCGCAGGGTCGTCGCAACGCTCCTCAGGATTGCCGGGCATTGTACCGGTTAGACCGCCTGCGCGGAAATCCGTCCCCGAAATAAACTGCACAGGAAATCTTCCGCTCATCCCGCCCCGGCCAACGTGGTGCGCGACGACACGTCTGGCGTTAGCGGAACCAGCGAGGCCAGCAGGTCAGAGGCCACCGAATCCCAGCTGCGCGTCAGCGCATGCGCGCGCACGGCGTGGCGATCCAGCGGCAGCGCCGCGCGGCACGCGTGGGCGAGGTCATCATCCAGGCTGCCCGTCACCCCCGGCGTCACCACCGCCAGCGGCGCCTCGCTGCGAAACGCCGCCACGGGGGTGCCGCTGGCCATGGCCTCCAGCATCACCAGACCGAACGTATCGGTCAGGCTGGGAAACACGAACACGTCGGCCGCAGCATAGAAGCCGGGCAGCGCGTCGTCTTGCTGCATGCCCAGAAAGACCGCATTCGGAAAGCGCTTCTTCAGCCGCGCCTCGTCCGGCCCCGCCCCCACCACTACCTTGCTGCCGGGCAGGTCCAGCGACAGGAACGCATCCAGATTCTTTTCACGCGCCACGCGGCCCACGCTCAAGTAGACCGGGCGCGGCAGATGGGCAAACGCCTGGCTGTCGGCCGGCTGGAATTTGCGGGGGTCCACGCCGCGCGACCAGACGCGCAGGTTCGCCAGGCCGCGCCGCACGAGCACATCCCGCACTGTGGGGGTGGGCACCAGCACGCATTGCGACGGCCGATGGAACCAGCGCAGATAACGCCACGGCAAGGCTGCGGGGATGCCCATGCGCGCTTGCAGGTAGTCGGGAAACATCGTGTGAAACGAAGTGGTGAACTGCCAGCCGCGGGCGAGCGCCATGCGCCGCGCCGCCAGGCCCAGCGGGCCTTCGGTGGCGATGTGCAGCGCATCGGGAATGGTGTCGCCCAGGATGCGGCGCAATTGCTTGCCCGGTTGCAGGCACAGCCGCAGGTCCGGCTCGGACGGCGCCGGGAGGGTCCGGCTGCCCTGCGGGTTCACCACGATCAGCTCGTGGCCCCATTCAGACAGGATCTGCTGCATGGTCGTCCAGGTGCGGACGACGCCGTTGACTTGCGGATGCCAGGCATCCGTAACCAGAACGATGCGCATGAGGGGGGCCGGAAGTGGGCGATACCGCGATTTAGCCCGGCCGATATGACATGCCCAAGACGCCTGGAAAATTCGGCCGGAAATTTCTGGCCGGCGGGGCGTCTGAGTTGCTGCGCGCTAGCTGCTGCGCCTGAATTGTTGCGTTTAGTTGTTGCGGCGGGGATAGCCTTGCGCCTTGATGCGCACCCAGACTTCGCGCTTTTCCTCTTCCGTCATGAAGACCCAATTGGCGACTTCCATGGCCGTGCGGCCGCAACCGCGGCAGATATCGTCGAACAGGGTCGAGCACACGGCCACGCAGGGGGAGTCGGTCGCTTTGAAGACGCGTTGCGCGTCGTCGGGGTCAGGCAATTCGGACAGGTCGGCGAAGTAACGATTCATGGGGCGAAGATTAACACCCGCGCTACGTCCCTTTTTGGATAGCCCTATCGCCCGCCCTGGCTTGATTGACAGCCCCCGCTAGCGCCATCCGAAGAACGCGCCCGCCTCATCCAACAGCGCATCCGGCGTTTCTTCGGCCAGGTAATGCGCCCCCGGCAGCGGCCCGCCCGAGACGTCTTCAGCGATGGCGCGCCACAAGCCCAGCACGTCGAAATTCTTGCCCACGGCGCCCCGTTCGCCCCACAGCACCCGCACCGGCATGCGCAGGCGCTCGCCGGCGGCGCGGCCGGCGCGGTCGTGCTCCAGGTCCAGCGTGGCGGACGCGCGGTAGTCTTCACAGATGCCGGTTGCCCAGCCGGGCAATTGCGCCGCGCGTTCGTATTCCGCCATCGCCTCGGCGGAAAAATGCGCCAGGCCGCCGGGCCGGCCGCCCATCACCGAACGCAGGTAGAACACCGGGTCATGCTCGATCATGGTTTCCGGGCCGGGCGCGGGCTGGATCAGCCAGAACCAATGGAAGTACGCCTGCGCGAATGCGCGCGTCGTGCCTTCGTACATGTCCAACGTGGGCGCGATGTCCAGCAGCATCATGCGCGACACGGCGCTGGCGTGGTCCAGCGCCAGCCGATGCGCCACGCGCGCACCGCGATCATGCGCCAGCACGTCGAAGCGCTCGTGGCCCAGCGCACGCATCAGCCCGACCATGTCGGCCGCCATCTCGCGCTTGGAATGCGCCGCGTGGTCCGGCGTGGCGGCGGGCTTGGTGCTGTCGCCATAGCCGCGCAAGTCCGCCGCGATGCACGTGCGATGCCGCGTCAGTTCCGGCCACACGCGATGCCAGATGGCATGCGTTTGCGGATGGCCGTGCAACAACAGCAATGGCGGCCCCGACCCGTCGATGCGCGCGGCGATCTCAATACCGTTGGCCGCGATGCGGCGCACGGGCAAGTCGAAGAATGCGGTCATGAGGGAAGTCTCCTTGTGCGTCAGGGGCATGTGGCGTTCAGCAGTATGCAGCGTCACGGTTATGCGGCGTCAGGGTCAAGCCGCGTTCAGGCGGTCGCGCACCGTGCGCGCCACATCCTTCATCCACGGGTGGCGCGCCCAGTGGGCGGCTTCGAAGCGTTCCACCTCGGGCAGTTGCAGCAACGACGCGCCCACCATGTCCTGCCCTTGGGCGAACATGCGGCGATGGCGCTCGGGCAACGCAAAGCTTGCCGTCCAGCCGTCCGCCGCACGAATCTGCCCTGCCATGACGTCGATGGCTACGCGGTTGCCACCCGGTTGCTGAGAATCAGACACCCCGGCATTGGACACGCGCTCGAGCAAGGCGTCGACCTCGGCGGCAGGCAGGCTCACCAGCAGCAGGCCATTATTCACCGCATTGAAGTAGAAGATCTCGCCGAAGCTGGGCGCAATCACGGCGCGGATGCCGAATTGCTGCAAGCCCCACACCGCGTGCTCGCGGCTGGAGCCGCAGCCGAAGTTAGGCCCCGCCACCAGCACGGACGTGCCCGCATACGCGGCCTGGTTCAGTACGAAACCGGGGCGCGGCGCGCCGTGCTCATCAAAGCGCAGGTCGTACAGCAGGCCGCGGTCCAGCCCCGCCTTGTCGATGATGCGCAGAAACTGCTTGGGCATGATCTGGTCAGTATCCAGATTGGAAAACGGCAGCGGCGCGGCGATGCCTTCGATCAGCGAACTCATTTAGCTTGCTCCCATTCACGGACGTCGACGATGCGGCCCGCCAACGCGGCGGCGGCAGCCATCGCCGGGCTCATCAAATGCGTGCGCCCTGCCCGCCCCTGACGGCCTTCGAAATTGCGGTTGGTGGTGGACGCGCAGCGTTCGCCCGGGCGCAGCACGTCGTCGTTCATGGCCAGGCACATCGAACAGCCCGGCTGACGCCATTCGAAGCCCGCTTCCGTCAACACGGCGGCCAGCCCTTCCGCTTCGGCCTGCGCGCGCACCGCGCCCGAGCCCGGCACGATCATCGCGCGCACGCCCGCCGCGACCTTCCTGCCGCGCGCCAGCCCCGCCACCACGCGCAGGTCTTCGATGCGGCCATTGGTGCAAGAGCCGATGAACACGCGGTCAATCGGTACCCCAGCAATTGGCGCGCCGGGCGCAAGGCCGATGTAGTCCATGGCCTTCTCCAACGCCAGCCGGGCCAGTTGATCGGGCTCGGCCTGCGGGTCCGGCACAAAGCCCGTCACCGGCATGGCCTGATCGGGGCTGGTGCCCCAGGTCACGAACGGCGCGATGTCCGTGGCGTTGAACACGTGTTCCACATCAAAGAACGCATTCGCATCGGTGCGCAGCGTGGCCCAATAGGCGCGCGCCTGCGCCAGCGATTCGCCATGCAGTTGCGGCGCGTGCGCGGTGACGTAGGCGTCGGTGGTGGCGTCCGGCGCGATCAGCGCGGCGCGCGCGCCCGCTTCCACCGTCATGTTGCACAAGGTCATGCGGCCTTCTGCGGACAAGGCGTCGATGGCGTCACCACAGAACTCCACCGCATGCCCGCGCGCGCCCTGCGCACCGATCCGATGCACGACATAGATGACGAGATCCTTGGCCGACACGCCTGCCCCCAACGCGCCGTCCACGCGGATGCGCATGTTGCGCGCCACGCGATACACGAGCGTCTGCGTGGCCAGAATGTGCTCCACCTCGGACGTACCGATGCCGAAACCCAGCGCGCCCAACGCGCCATACGTCGTGGTGTGGCTGTCGCCGCACAGCACCACCATGCCGGGCAAGATCATGCCGTGCTCGGGCGCGATCACATGCTCAATGCCTTGCAGCGGGTCGGTGGTGTCGAACAGCGCGATGTGCTGCGCGTCGCAATTGCGTTTCAGGTTCACCGCCTGGCGCGATGAGGCATCGTCCGCAATCACGCGCAGCGCCGGCGCCACCGGATGCGTGGGAATGATGTGATCCACCACCGCCATCTGCTGGCCTGGGCGCAGCACGTTCCTGCCGCGCGCGGCCAGGCCGCTGAAGGCTTGCGGGCTGGTGTATTCATTCATGATGTGCAGATCGACGTACAGCAGAATGTGCTCGTCATCGATGCGGGCCACTTCATGGCTGGCCACCAGTTTGTCGTACAGCGTCATGCCGGGCATGTCTTGCTTCCTTGAATGGGGGGCTTAGTTCGCCTGGATGCCAGCGTCTTTCACGATGCCCGCCCAGCGCGTCATTTCAGCGGCCACCATGTCGTCGGTTTTGGCGGGGGTGGAGATCAGCGGGTCGAACCCTTCTTGCTGCATGCGCGCCTTCAGTGCAGGCGACTGCAACGCTTCAGCCAGCTTCGCATTCAGCGTGTCGATCACCGCTTGCGGCGTACCAGCAGGCGCGCTGACGACGAACCAGGTGTTGAACTCGTAGCCCGGCAAACCGGACTCCGCGATGGTCGGCACGTCCGGCAGCAAGGGCGAACGCGTCGTGCCGGTTACGCCCAGCGCGCGCAGCTTCTTGCCATCCACCTGAGGCTTGGCGGCGGACAGCACCGGAAAGCTCATCTGCACTTGCCCGCTGATGGTGTCGACCATGGCGGGGCCGCCGCCCTTGTACGGCACGTGCAGAATCTGCGTCTTCGACACGGACTTGAACAATTCCGCAGCCATGTGGAACGTGCTGCCCGTGCCGGCGGAACCGAAACTCAGATCATTGGCGGGGCGCGCGCGCACATAGGAAAGCAATTCGCTCACATTGGCGACGGGCAACGCGTTCGTCACCGTCAGCACGTGTTGCGACGTGCCGACCGTGCCCACCGAACGCAGATCCTTCGTCGTGTCGAACGGCATGTCCTTGAACAGCGCCGGGTTGATCGCCAATGACATCGTGTTGATCGCCAGCGTGTAGCCATTGGGCTGCGCGCGCGCCACGGCGGCCATGCCGATGTTGCCGGACGCGCCCGCGCGGTTCTCGACGATCACGCTCTGGCCCAACGCGCGGCCCCACGCGTCCGAGATCAGCCGCGCGGCGATGTCCACGCTGCCGCCGGGCGCAAAAGGCACCACCAGCGTCACGGCGCGTTCGGGAAAGGCGTTGGCGGCGGCGGCCGGAAGCGTCCAACAGGATGCGGCTACCGCCGCGCACAAGGCGGTGGCCAGGGGTTTGATCTTCATGTCTCGGGTCTCCTCGGTTGGCCACGTGGCGGTGGCTCTATATCGGTGAACCCAGTGTATAAGCGGGGTTAATTCTTATAATTCCCGTTCAAACTAAATCTTTATTAAATTAGATTTATCAATCAGGCTTGCGCCATGGACGCCCTTTCCGATCTCGCCTTCTTCTCGCTCGTGGTCAAGCACGGCAACCTGTCGGCCACCGCGCGCGAACTCGGCCTGACCCCGCCCGCCATCAGCGCACGGCTGGCCCGGCTGGAGCAGCGGCTGGGCGTGCGCCTGTTGAACCGCACCACGCGCCGCGTCAGCGTCACCCAGGAAGGCGAGCTGTATCTGGCGGAAGGCGGACGCATCCTGGCGGATCTGGAAGCGCTGGAACGGTCGGTCTCAAGCGCCCGCGCCCAACCCCAGGGGCTGCTGCGGCTGAACGCCACTTTCGGCTTTGGCCGCGCGCACATCGTGCCGGCCGTCTCGGACTTTGCGCGCCAATACCCTGATGTAGAAGTGCTGATGCGCTTAACCGACCGGCCGCTCAACCTGATCGAAGAAGGCTTCGACGTGGCCGTGCGTTTCGGCGACCTGCCCGACGCCCGGCTGACCGCCCGCAAAATCGCCTCCAACCGGCGGCTGCTGTGCGCGTCGCCCCGCTACCTGGACACCTATGGCGAACCGCGCACGCCCAGTGAGCTGCAACGCCATCGCTGCATCGTCGTGCGCGAGAACGACGTCGCCTACGGCACATGGCGGCTGGAATCCGGCCAGCGCGCCGAGACGGTCAAGGTGCGCGGCCCCGTCAGTTCGAACGACGGCCAAAGCGCACTGGAATGGGCGCTGGATGGCCACGGCATCGTCATGCGATCCGAATGGGAAACCGCAGCCTACTTACGCGAGGGCCGGCTGCGCGAAGTGCTGACCGATTGGCGCACGCCCCCCGCCGACATCCACGCGCTCTATCCCGAACGATTGAATCTACCGGCCAAGACGGTGGCGTTCGTGGAGTTCCTGTCCCAACGCTTCGCGCGGCATCTCAGGGCGCCGGGCGGAACGGGGGGGATGTGGTGATGGACGCTTAAATCTCATCAATCGCCGTACTCGCCGTCGTCCCCGCCGGCGCTTCCCCTGCGCCGATCGCGTAGCGGTCGCGCGTGGTGACGTAGAAGCTGGCGCCGAAGCGGCCCACCGGGAAGTAATCCTGCAAGCGCACGCGCCAGGTTTCCGTATCGATCAGGCCGTCGCGCGCGTGCAGCCAGCGCACCTGGCCGATGAAGATCTGGCGGCTGGCGGTTTCCATGGTTTCGTAGAGCGTGCATTCGAACGCCACGGGCGCTTGCACGATGCGCGGCGGCTTGACGTGGTGGCTGGGCGCGGCGTCCAGGCCCGCGTGGGCCAGTTCGCTGACGTCCGCCGGCAGGCGGTCGCCGCAGCGGTGCATTTTTTCCGCCATGGCTTCATCGGTCAGGTGCACCACGAATTCCTTGTCGCGGGCGATGTTGCGCGCGGTGTCCTTCAGGCCGCCATCTTCCAGCCGGTTGATGCTGACCATGACAATCGGCGGGTCTTCGCCCAGCATGTTGAACATGCTGAAGGGCGCCGCGTTGACCACGCCGGTGTCCGACAAGGTGGTGATCAGCGCGATCGGGCGAGGCACGATCAGGCTGGCCATCAGCTTGTAGCGCTGGTATTCGGTGATTGCGTCGAAGTCGATTTCCATATCAGGCCAGTCCCAGCATCTGGGCAAGGGTTTGCGCGGGTTGCGGGCGTTCAAGGCTGATACGCCGCTCCAGGTCCGCAAGGTGGTTGTCATTGATCTTCACGGCCTCGGCCACGTCGCCGCGTTCCATCAGGTCGACGATCAGCACGTGCTCGCCGTGTTCGCAGGCGGCGTTGCCGGGCGGCTCGTACAGCGCCACGATGAGCGAGCAGCGCGACACCAGTTCGGCCAGATAGCCATGCAGGATAGCGTTGCCCGACAGCTCGCCCAGCCGCACATGAAAGGCGCTGGCCTGACGCGCCCACGCGGGTTGGCCAGCGCGATGCAGCAAGGCGTGTTCGTCGCGCAGCTGCTTGCGTAGCGACGCGTAATCGGCCTTGGTGGCGCGCGCCACGGCCAGCGGCACCAGCGCGGCTTCCAGCGCTCGGCGCGCCTGGAAGATCTGGCGCGTGTCTTCGGGCGTGGGCTCGGCCACCACGGCGCCACGGTTGTGATGCAGGTCAACCACGTGCTCGTGCGCCAGGCGTTGCAAGGCCTTGCGCGCTACGGATCGCGACACGCCGAACAAGTCGCAGATGGCGGCCTCGGGGAGCTTTGTGCCGGGGGTCAGCCGCTGGCTCATCACGCTTTCGTAGACGGCCTCGCAGATGCGGCGCTCCATGTCGCTGTCGGGCGTGCCGTCGGCGGGGCCCGCGTCGCGCGGGGCCGCGGAGGCGACGCTGGGGCGTTCCATCGCGGCGGACTCCACGGCGATCTTGCTGCGGGGGGCCGGCTTGGCGCGGGGTTTGGCGGGGCTTCGGCTGGGCATGCTGAACTCGAAAAGGTTAAACGGGTACGGCGGTTAAGCGGATATGGCGGTTAAACGGATGAGGCACTTAAACGGACAAGGCAGTTAAACCAATAAGGCGGCGGGACCGTTCGGAGCCGGCCGGGTCGCGGCCACGCCTCATAGCGCCGCAATCACGCCCGCTGGCAGGCTGTCGACATGGCGACAGATCTCACCCGGCGTGGTGAACCAGATCTCGCCGCGGTCGCGCGCGGCGGCCAGTGGCGCGAGCGCCCGGCGCAGGTGCCGCAACCGGTACGGCTGCCCGACGATATACGGATGCAGCGCAATGCCCATGACCAGCGGCTGGCGGGTGGCCTGCACGCGCATCTCTTCGAACTGGTCAAGAATCATATCGGCAAAGTCGCGCGCGTCCATCTTGCGGCCCATGATCATCGGGATGTCGTTGAGCTCCTGCGGATACGGAATGGCCCAGAGGTCGCCCGCGCGGGTGCGCATGCGCATCGGCTGGTCGTCATGGCACCAATTCAGCGTGTAGCGATAACCGGCTTCGGCCAAGAGATCGGGCGTGGCGCGGCTTTCCGAGATCCATGGCGACAACCAGCCAGCGGGCGCGTCGCCCGTGTGCTGACGGATGCGGTCGCGGCAATGCGCAAGCAGCGCGCTTTCCTCGGCCTCGGCCAGGCCGCCTTGCCGGTGCGCGTTGCTGTAGCCGTGGCCAATCAATTCATCACCGCGCGCGAGGAAGACGTCCATCAGGTCGGGGCAGTGGTCATACAAAGCGGTGTTGATCAGCACGCCCGCGGGCAGGCGCAATTCGTCGAACAGTTCCAGGCAGCGCCACGCGCCCACGCGGTTGCCGTATTCGCGCCAGGCGTAGTTCAGCACGTCGGGATGCGGCGACGCCGGCCCCAGCTCGGCGCCCAGCCCTTCGCCAAACGCGAAGTGTTCGATGTTGAACCCCAGGTACACGGCCAGACGCGCGCCGTTGGGCCAGGTGTAGTCGGCCCGGCCCGCGATGGGCTGGTAGGCGAAGCGGCCATGGCAGGCCAGGGGCTCGGGCGTCCAGACGGAGCCGGGTGTGGAAACTGACCCAGACATCGGCGCGGACGTATCGGCACGCCCCGGATTAGTGCTTGAAAGCAAGGATGGATTCATTTTGGTGCAAATCCTGATGCATGATTGTTAACAAAAATCCTGCTGCTTTGAAAACAAAATTTGGCGTCGACGCACACAAAGTGCAGGCAAAAGACGCCGCTTCCCCCTGGTAACGCCGTGATCGCCGCCACCTGCGGCCGGGCCGGATCAGGTGGCATGGATCTTGCATGGGGTAGGCAAGCAGCACTTAACCCCATGCAAGATCCGTTCCACTTTTCCAGGAGTGCCCGATGGTCCCGACCCGCCGTTCCTTTCTGCTTCGCGCCACCGCCGCCGCCCTCTTCACGGCCGGCCTCGCCCTGCAACCGGCGCTTGCCGCCGACCCCATCAAGATCGGCTTGATCACCGCGCTGTCGGGCGAGTCCGCCCGCGCGGGCGAAGCGCTGACGCGCGGCATGACCATCGCCATTGATGAAATCAATGCCAAGGGCGGGCTGTTGGGCGGCCGCCAGATCGTGCTGGTGCGGCGCGACGACGAAGGCAACCCCGCCAAGGGCATGGCCGCCGCGCGCGAGCTGATCTTCAAAGAGAAAGTGGCCGTGTTGTTTGGCGGCCTGGACACGCCGGTGTCGATGGCCATCGTGCCTATCGTGAATCAGGAGAAGGTGCCGTTCATGGGCCCGTGGGCGGCCGGCACGGCCATCACGCAGAACAAGGGCAACCCGAACTTCGTGTTCCGCGTGTCGGCCATGGACGAGATCGTCGACAGCGCCATGGTTCAGTACGCGCAGAAGACGTTCCAAAGCGCCAAGCCCGGCATGATTCTGGTGAACAACCCCTGGGGCGAATCCAACGAGAAAGGCCTGAACGCCGCGCTGGCGGCCGCCAAGGTCACGCCCGCAGGCGTTGAAAAATTCCAGCCCAACGACCTGGACGTGGTGCCGCAGCTGAGCCGCCTGAAGGCCGCGGGCGCGGACACGCTGTTCCTGGTGGGCAACGTGGGCCCGTCGGCGCAAGTGGTGAAGTCGTTGGACCGCATGGGCTGGAAGGTGCCCATCGTGTCGCACTGGGGTCCTGCGGGCGGCCGCTTCACGGAGCTTGCCGGCCCCAACGCCAAGAACGTGCACTTCGTGCAGACCTACAGCTTCTTCGGCAAGCAAGGGCCGGTGGGCGACAAGGTGATGCAGGCGCTGAAGACCAAGTACTCCGACATCAAGGGCCCGCAAGACATCACGCCGGCAGTTGGGGTGGCCAACGCGTATGACGGCATGCAGCTGGCGGCGCTGGCCATCGCGCAGGCGGGCTCGACCGATGGCGACGCGGTGCGCCAGGGCTTCTACAAGATCGGCAAGTACGACGGCCTGATCAAGACGTATGAGCAGCCCTTCACGCCGGCCTCGCACGATGCGCTGCGCGAGAACGACTACGTGTGGACGCAGTTCATCGACAACCGCATCCTGCCCGTCAAGGGCGCGCAATAAATCAGCTGAATCACGCGGGAGACGCGCATGTTGTTGATGTCCGCCATCGTCAGCGGCCTGGGTCTGGGAAGCATGTACGGACTGATGGCCCTGGGCTTTTACCTGACCTACGCCGTATCAGGCACGGTGAACTTCGCCCAGGGCAGTTCCATGATGCTGGGCGCCGTGCTGACCTACACGTTCGCGCAGACGCTGGGCTGGCCGCTTGCGCCCGCCTTGCTGGTGGCGCTGGCGCTGTGCGGCGTGTACGGGCTGGTGGTTGAGCGCCTGGCCGTGCGGCCATTCGCCAGCCGCGGCTCCAACGCGTGGCTGATGTCCACGGTGGCGCTGGGCATCGTGCTGGACAACATCGTGATGTTCACCTTCGGCAAGGAGCCGCGCAGCCTGCCGTCGCCGCTTGCGCAAGCGCCGCTGGAAATCGGCGGCCTGGGGCTGGGCATCTACCCGCTGCAACTGCTGATTCCGATCGTGGGCCTGGTGCTGGCGGCGGCGCTGCACACCTTGTCGCGCCGCACGCGCTGGGGCGTGGCGCTGCTGGCGGTGGTGCAGAACCCGAACGCGGCGCGGCTGATGGGCATTCCCGTGCGCCACGCCATCATGGCCGCGTTCGCCGTGTCCACGCTGTTTGCGGGCGTGGCCGGCGCGCTGGTTGCGCCGCTGTTTAACGTGCAGGCGGACATGGGCACGCTGTTCGGGCTGAAGGCCTTTGTGGTCGCCATTCTGGGCGGCATCACCAGCGCCTGGGGCGTAATGATCGCAGGCCTGCTGTTTGGCGTGGTCGAAGCGCTGATCACCGTGGCCCTGGGCTCCGGATACACCCAGATCATCAGCTTCACGCTGGTGATCGTCATGTTGGCCGTGCGTCCCAATGGACTGTTCGGACGCGCCGATGTCAGGAAGGTCTGATGAATAAGCAACTTGCATCACGCTGGCTGCCGCTGGCGATTTACGCGCTGCTGGCCGTGGCCGGCCTGGCTCTGGCGGCCACCGTCAACGGCTATTACGTGTTCGTGCTGGGCAACGTGGCGCTGCTGGCGCTGGCCGGCATCGGGCTGAATGTGCTGCTGGGGCTGACCGGGCAGATGTCATTCGGACACGCGGGCTTCTACGCCATCGGCGCCTATACCGTGGCCATGCTGACGGGGCAGGCCGGCTGGAGTTTCTGGCTGGCCTGGCCCGCAGCCGCATTGGTGGCGGGCGCGTTTGGCTTGCTGCTGGCGCTGCCCGCGCTGCGCGTGAAAGGGCCGTACCTGGCGATGATCACCATCGCGTTCGGCTTCATCGTCGAGCATGCGCTGATCGAAGGCGGTGACGCGACCGGCGGACAGAACGGGCTGATGGGCATCGTGCAGCCAGAATTCGCGGGCATGGGCGGCGATCGCGGCGTGGCGATGCTGGCGATCGTGGCCGTGTTCGTGGCGCTGGCGGCGTACGCGCTGCTGTCGCGTGGCACATGGGGCGCGGCGATGCGCGCGGTGAAAGACAGCGAGACGGCCAGCGAATCCATCGGCATCAATCCGCTCATGGTCAAGGCCGTGGCGTTCATGGTGTCGGCCGCAGTGGTGGGCTTGGCGGGCGGGCTCTACGCGCCGCAGGCCGGCATGATCACACCGCACAACTTCAACTTCATGCAGTCCATCCTGTTCGTGCTGGCGGTGACGCTGGGCGGCGCGGGATCGCTCGCTGGCCCCTTGCTGGGCGCGGTGGTGGTGGGGCTGCTTCCGGAAATGCTGTCCAGCCTGGAGGAATACCGGCTGCTGTTCTTCGGCGCGTTTCTGCTGGTGGTGCTGTGGGCGGCGCCGGATGGCGTGGCCGGCTTGTTGTCGCGGTGGCGGCGCAACGCGGCCACACAGGCGCTGGCGCCGCGCCAAGGCGGCATGGCCATGGGCGCACGCCCCCGCGGCGTGTTGCGCGCCGATGCCTTGACCATG
>Ga0213823_1001193_pt1 | contig 16935 bp, 5 predicted proteins | sample MC6MC0907MG_FD_179887 | JGI IMG/M metagenome (GOLD analysis project Ga0213823, IMG submission 179887) | Enriched soil aggregate microbial communities from Iowa State University, Ames, United States - MC6-MC0907-MG | ecosystem: Environmental > Terrestrial > Soil > Unclassified | place: USA: Iowa...
CTAAACGCAACGAAAAACTGGTGAAGCTGCTTGATGCCATTGGCGATCTGCCGCTGGGCAACAGTTCGGGCAACTTTGCTGATAACAGTATCGACTTATTCGGCGACGCCTATGAATACCTGATGCAGATGTATGCCTCTACCGCCGGCAAGTCCGGTGGAGAGTTTTACACCCCGCAGGAAGTCTCCGTGCTTCTGGCTCGCATCACCGTGGCGGGCAAAACCGAGGTTAACAAAGTCTATGATCCGGCCTGTGGCTCCGGTTCGCTGTTGCTCAGCTTTTCCAAGGTGCTGGGGCACAACAAGGTGCGCCAGGGCTTCTACGGCCAGGAAATCAATCTCACCACCTACAACCTGTGCCGGATCAATATGTTCCTGCACAACGTGAACTACGAGAAGTTCAACATCGCCCATGGCGATACGCTGACCGATCCGGCGCACTGGGACGACGAGCCCTTCGAGGCCATTGTCTCCAACCCTCCGTACTCGATCAAATGGGATGGCGATGCCAACCCGCTACTGATCAACGACCCGCGCTTCGCCCCGGCGGGCGTGCTTGCTCCTAAGAGCAAGGCCGACCTGGCCTTTACCCTGCATATCCTGAGCTGGCTAGCGGTCAACGGCACCGCCGCGATTGTTGAATTCCCAGGCGTGCTCTATCGCGGTGGTGCGGAAGCCAAGATTCGCAAGTACCTGATCGACAACAACTACATCGATGCCGTCATTCAATTGCCGCCCGATCTATTCTTCGGCACCACCATCGCTACCTGCATCGTCGTATTAAAAAAGTCGAAACGTGATAACGCCACGCTGTTCATCGACGCCTCCGGCCTGTTTGTGCGCAGCGGCAACAAGAACAAGCTGTTACCCGAGTTCCAGCGGAAAATCCTTGACGCATTTATCGGTCGCCAGAGCATTGACCACTTCGCATGTATGGTTGAGAACGGCGACATTGCCGCCAACGGCTATAACATCGCCGTTTCCAGCTACGTTGAACAAGCCGACACCAGTGAAGCGGTGGACATACGGGCACTCAACGCCGATATCAGCCGCATCGTGACAAGACAAGCCGAATTGAGGAAGCAAATAGACGCCATAGTCGCAGACCTGGAAGGAGAGCCAGCATGAAACAGCAGCCCGCAGGGGAGATCATTTTTTACCAGCGGGGCGATGCTACCGCCATCGATGTGCGTCTTGACGGTGATACGGTTTGGCTGACCCAGGAGCAGATGGCGGAGCTGTTTGGCAAGGCTAAGTCGACCATCAATGAGCACATCAAGAACGTTTTCGAGGAAGGCGAGCTGGTGTCGGAGCAGGTCATGAGAAAAATCGGTATTTCCGAATTTTCTACCAAACCGACCAACCTCTATAACCTCGACGTCATCATCTCGGTCGGCTACCGGGTCAAGTCGCAGCAGGGAACCCGGTTCCGCATCTGGGCCACCGAACGTCTGCGCGAATACCTGGTCAAGGGTTTCACCATGGATGACGCGCGCCTGAAGAGTCTGGGCGGCGGTAGTTACTGGAAAGAACTGCTGGATCGCATCCGCGACATTCGCTCCAGCGAGAAGGTGCTCTACCGCCAGGTACTCGACCTATATGCCACCAGCCTGGATTACGACCCCAAGGCCGAAGCCAGTGTGATGTTCTTCAAAGCCGTGCAGAACAAGCTGCATTACGCGGCCCACGGCCAGACTGCTGCGGAAGTGGTCAAGCAGCGTGCTGATGCCGGTAAGCCCTTTATGGGCCTGCTGTCCTTCGGTGGAAAACAGCCCACTAAGGCCGAAGTCACCAACGCCAAGAATTACCTCAATACCGACGAACTCAAACGCCTGAACACCCTGGTCTCGGCCTATTTTGATGCCGCCGAGTTCCGTGCCATGAATCATGAACCGACCTACATGAAGGACTGGCTCGCGCACCTGGAGCAACTGATCTTGGCCATGGGTGGCAAGGCGCTACAGGGCGCTGGTACTGTCAGCCACCAGCAGGCCATTGCGCATGCAGAGACGGAGTACGCTAAATTCCGCGTCCAGTTAGCCGAGCAGCCGTCCGAAGTGGAGGCGGCCTATCTGGAAACCGTGAAGACGGTGCAGAAGAAAATTGCCGGGAAGAAAAAGCCGTGAGCCGGATTGATGAATTGCTTGCGGAGCTTTGTGCGGAAGGAGTGGAGTTCAAGCTTCTTGGAGCGTGTGCTGTGTACTCGGACACTCGTATTGATGCGGGTGAACTAGATGAAACTAACTTCGTCGGTGTTGATAACCTTCTTCAAAACGCTGCCGGCAAAGTAAATGCAAGCTATCTGCCAAATACTAATCGGCTCACCGCATACGAAGTTGGTGACATACTCATCGGGAATATTCGCCCGTACCTAAAGAAAATATGGCTTGCTAATGATAGTGGCGGTTGCAGTGGTGATGTGCTCGCCATCCGTATTGCTGAGCCCTATCGTTCAAAGTTGAGTCCAGCTTTTTTATATCGCCTATTGGCATCCAATGATTTCTTCGGCTACAACATGCAACATGCCAAAGGCGCAAAGATGCCGCGTGGCAGCAAAGAAGCTGTCTTGAATTATCGTATCCCTATTCCGCCTCTCGACGTCCAACACGAGATCGTGAGTGTGCTTGAAAAATTCACGGAGCTAGAGGCAGAACTAGAGGCAGAACTAGAGGCAGAACTAGAGGCGCGTCGCCGGCAGTACGAGTACTACCGCGACGCCTTGCTCGTTTTCAGCGATCAAGATATTCGCTGGGCCGCGATGGGCGAGGTCGGAGAGTTCTTCCGGGGACGGCGGTTTACTAAAGCAGACTATGTGGATGCCGGAATCGAGTGCATTCACTATGGTGACATTTATACGCAGTATGGCACCGTCACTGAGACGACTGTTTCCCATGTGCGAGCCGATCTGCCATCTACCTTACGCTTCGCAAGTCCAGGTGACTTGATAATCGCTGGCGTGGGCGAGACGGTAGAGGATGTGGGTAAGGCCGTGGCATGGCTCGGATGTGGCGAGGTGGCGATTCATGATGACTGCTTTGCCTTCCGTCATTCACTGAACCCTCGCTTTGTGTCCTACTACTTCCAGACCTCCGCGTTTCATGCGGAAAAGAACAAGTTCGTCGCCCGAGCCAAGGTCAAGCGCCTGTCTGCGGAAAGCCTGGCTAAGCTGACCATTCCTGTTCCTTCACCTGAGGAGCAGGCACGCATTGTCGCTATCCTCGACAAATTCGATGCGCTGGTAAATGACATCTTCGTCGGCCTGTCCGCCGAGATCGCTGCCCGCCGTCGGCAGTACGCGCATTACCGAGACCGTTTGCTCACCTTCAAGGAAGCCGTATGAGCGAAGACATCAAGCCTTATCGCTATGAGGCCATTGCACTCTCTAACGAGAGCACGGTGGTTGCCGAGTTTTTGCCGGATGCACTGGGAGTGCGCGAGACTGGTTACCAGAGCGAGGCGGCGCTGGAGAAAGCTTTTATCGAGCAACTGAAGATGCAGGCTTACGAGTACCTGACAATCAGCTCGGAGGCCGAGCTGATCGCCAACCTACGCGCTCGGTTGGAGCAGCTCAACAAGACCGTGTTTTCCGATGCCGAGTGGCAGAGCTTCTTTGCGTCCAGCATTGCGGGCAGCAATGACGGCATTCTGGAAAAAACCGCACGTCTCCAGGAAGACCACATTCAGGTCTTGAAGCGCGACGACGGTAGCGTCAAGAACATCTACCTAATCGACAAGGCCAATATCCATAACAATGTCTTACAGGTGATCAACCAATACGAGACACTGGCCGGCGAGAGCGGCGGCAAGCACGCGACACGCTTCGATGTAACGGTGCTGGTCAATGGCCTACCGATGGTGCATGTCGAGCTCAAACGCCGGGGTGTGGACATTCGCGAAGCCTTCAACCAGATCAACCGCTACCAGCGCGACAGCTTTTGGGCGGGTTCAGGATTGTTTGAGTACGTCCAGCTGTTTGTGATCAGTAATGGCACGCTGACCAAGTACTACAGCAACACTGTACGCGACGGGCATTTGAAGGAGCAGTCCAGCAAACGCAGTAAAAGCAAAACCTCCAACAGCTTCTCCTTCACCAGTTGGTGGGCCGATGCGCGCAACCATCCCATCACCGAACTGGCAGGCTTTACCAAAACCTTCTTTGCCAAGTATTCGCTTCTGAACGTACTCACCAAGTACTGTGTGTTCGATGTTGATCGCAAGCTGCTGGTGATGCGCCCCTACCAGATCGTGGCTACCGAGGGCATTCTGCAGCGCATTGCCACCTCAACCAACCACAGGCAGTTGGGTACGTTGGCAGCAGGTGGCTATATCTGGCACACCACGGGTTCGGGCAAGACGCTGACCAGCTTCAAGGCTGCACAGCTTGCCCGTGGCTTGGAGGGTATCGACAAGGTGCTGTTCGTGGTGGATCGCAAGGATCTGGACTACCAGACTATGCGTGAATACGAGCGCTTCGAGAAAGGCGCGGCCAACTCCAATACCTCCACCTCGGTGCTGCAGAAGCAACTGGAAGACCCGAACACGCGGATCATTATCACCACCATCCAGAAGCTCTCGCGCTTCGTGGCCAAGAACAAGAAGCACCCGGTGTACGACGCGCATGTGGTGGTGATTTTCGACGAGTGTCACCGCAGCCAGTTCGGCGACATGCACAGCGAGATCACCCGCGTGTTCAAACGCTACCACCTGTTTGGCTTCACTGGTACGCCCATCTTTGCGAAGAACTCAGGAACCGGCGGCAACCCGCTGCGTCGCACCACCGCGCAGGCTTTTGGCGACAAGTTGCACACCTACAGCATCGTAGATGCCATCAACGACAAGAACGTACTGCCGTTTCGCATCGACTATATCAATACTCTCAAGATGCAGGCGCGGATCAAGGACAAGCAGGTCTCGTCCATCGATACCGAACGTGCTCTGCTGGCACCGCAGCGTATCAGTCAGATCGTCGGATATATCCGCGAGCATTTTGATCAGAAGACCAAGAGCGCCAGCACCTATCGCCATGACGGCAAGCGAATGGCAGGGTTCAACTCGCTGTTTGCCTGCGCCTCGATTGATGCGGCCAAGCGTTACTACGCGGAATTTGCTGCGCAGCAGAAGGATCTGCCTGAGGCCCAGCGCCTCAAGGTTGGGCTGATCTACAGTTTTGCTGCCAACGAGGACGATGAAGACGGCCTGCTTGGCGAGGAGGAGTTCGAGGCAGAGGGGTTGGATCAAAGCTCGCGGGATTTCCTGGAGGCTGCGGTCAAGGATTACAACGCGCTGTTCTCCACCAGTTTCGACACCTCGGCGGACAAGTTCCAGAACTACTACAAGGATCTGTCGCAGCGTTTGAAGAAGCGCGAGCTGGATCTAGTCATCGTGGTCAATATGTTCCTGACTGGTTTTGACGCAACCACTTTGAACACACTGTGGGTGGACAAGAACCTCAAGGCGCACGGTTTGATTCAGGCGTATTCACGCACCAACCGCATCCTCAACTCGGTCAAGACCTACGGCAACATCGTTTCCTTCCGCAATCTGGAGCAGGAAACCAACGATGCACTCGCCCTGTTTGGCAACAAGGACGCGAAGGGCATCGTGCTGCTGAAACCCTACGCCGAGTATTACGCTAAATACGAGGCTCGAGTCGATGAGCTGCTCGACAAGTACCCGCTGGGACAGGCCCTCATCGGCGAAGCGGCGCAGAAGGCATTTATTAAGCTCTTCGGTTCGATCCTGCGGTTGAAAAACATTCTGACGGCCTTCGACAATTTTGCCGGGCATGAAATTCTTAGCGAGCGCCAGTTCCAGGATTACCAAAGCCTTTACTTGAATCTGTATGCCGAGTTTCGCGCTACGTCAGAGGCGGAGAAGGAGTCAATCAACGACGATGTGGTTTTCGAGATTGAGCTCATCAAACAGGTTGAAGTCAATGTTGATTACATCCTGCTGCTGGTCGAGCAGTATCTGAAGAGCAAGGGAGCGGGGGAAGATAAGGAAATCCGCGCCACCATTGAGTGTGCCGTCAACTCCAGTCCCAGCTTGCGTAATAAGAAGGATCTCATCATTCAGTTCGTGGATTCTGTCAATACCAAGGCCAAGGTTGATGCTCAATGGCAGAGTTTCATGGCGGCCAAAAAAATCGAGGAGCTGGAACGCATCATCATTGAGGAAAATCTCAATGCCGAAGCTGCGCGTGAGTTTATTGATAATGCTTTCCGTGACGGCGGTATTCCCAGTGGTGGCACGGCCATCACGAAGATCTTGCCACCTGTATCTCGATTCTCGCAGAACAACGGGCATGCGGCGAAGAAGCAATCAGTACTGGGCAAGCTGGCGGTGTTTTTCGAGCGCTATTTCGGACTGGTTTGACGCTGAGAGAGTCGAGGTAGGGGCGGTAGTTATCTGCCGTCCCCTACCGCGACCAGAGCTTCGACCGTCCGAGCAATAGGTTTTGTGCGAAGGACATTCCAAATATGCGAATTGTCCTCCACCATTTCCCTCACGCCCCCCGTTGCACGCCCTTGGTGTGTGAATTGGTTAGTTAACTACCACACTCATGTAAGTAGGCCAGTCGCCGCCAGGATGCATCTGAGCAGACTTGTATTTTTCAAGCATTTGCAGCGCTTGGTTTTTGTGATCAGTTCGGAAGTTAAAACCCATTTGATCTCGATAAGGCATCTTGCCTCTCCAGTAACCCATTCCTTGGTCTAGGAAGATTTTGCAACGTTTGCCAGATACCCAATCTACCGTAATGACCCTTCCATGCTGAATGTCTTTGTTTCGATTTTTGATTTGAATCTCTGGCGATATTGAAAATTGGCTGCCCAGCCAAAGCTTAAGGAGGGCCTCTTGGTCGTTCGCATGCATCCAGTCGTGACTAATTTGGTTACTAAATTGATCTCCCGTTGGTGCAAGGGTCTGGATGCGGAGGGACTCAAGCTTTTCGTTCCTAAAGAAAGCGAGAAAGCCGCTTAGCAACATCAGTGACCATGGGGACTTCAAGTATCGGTCGGAATAGCTAACGACCGACGCTTGGTCCGTGGCGATTAGATCTGCAAGCTCGGGAGCGTGCTTCTCAATGAGAGCAGTGAGTCGCTTATTCAAACTGTTGATAGGACCATCAAGCTCATTTGTGATTTCGATGACCCTCGCATCTTGCTCTCGTTGTTGCCAGCGCTGAGTCTCAATCGACTCGCCAAAACAAGGAGGCATAAGGTTGCTGCTAGCCCAGACTATTCCATCGTTGGTGTTCAGCCAGACTGCTCCCGGCGTCGCAGCAGATAGATCGCTACTAAAGAGGCTCTTCGTACCCATTCTGGATCGTATCTGGGCTACCAAATATGGTTTTCTTCGCGAGCTAGATTCGTCTATCTCCTCAAGCTCAACACCAAGTTTGGCGAGGTCAAAAAGGGTGTTTTTCTTTTCTTTGCTTAAGGCAGTACCTGAAGGAATTGCCAGCTTCACGTTGAGTTTGTCAGCAATAGCCCAGGTCAATATTTTTTCGCGGAAGTAGGGGTGGTCCAGATCCCAGTCCTCTACGTCACCTCCCATTATCAGCAAAAGGGAGGTGCTGTTATCATTTCGGTCTGCCGAATTGATCGCTGAACTCAAATAACGGATTGGACCGGTCGAACAATAACTGGAGCCTGGAACATCTCCGAACTCTTTCGGCAGGTTGAGGTGTTCGATTAGGCCAGACTCAGTTAACCACGCGGTGGCGCGTTCACGGTCTAGCTCTTCTTGTTCAACTCGACTGTCTTGGCCTGCTAGGCAGTGTGAGCAGACATTTTCACAGTTCACTGGACAGCGCAATTTGCCCAATGTTTTCCGCAATAATTCGGTGGTGTCACCTAAGCCGGCCAATACAAACCCCGCGCCCCCGCTCACCTCGTCAAAAAGCTGGATAACGGTTCGGCCTTGTCCGCTTTCGAGGTCGCGATCAAGACGGAAACCAAACCCCATTTCGGTACTGGCGATACCTAGCAGCTCGGCGATTACTTCGCGGATTGCTACGGCAAGGGTTGTTGCTATGGTTTGTTCAGCAATGGTTTCCCCGAGCCACATGCCCGTTTGAGGGCTTCGCAGATAAAGCTCCATTACATCAGTGCGAATTTGGTAGCCGAGAAAGAGGTTCGGCTTAACCGCGGAGCCTGGACAGTCGAAATCTTTACGGCTGCCTGTTATACCTCCCACTGGACGGTGGAATTGATCAGGAAGCAAGTTTTTAGGAATGTCTCCTGATGCCAGCATTGAATCTGCACGCCCACAGGTCAAACACACGGCATAGCCTTTTTCGTTTTCGCCGGAGGAGTGGTGGAACACGCTACCTTCGTGGCCAAACCGGACAAAGCCGCAACGTTTATCGGGCAGCGAAATCGTCTCGCCAGTCAGTTGAATGCGAGGACGCTCAACCCTAATAAATTTCTGTGAGGTGATGTCGTTTGTGGTGGCTTCATAGAAGTCGGTTACAAAGCCGCCAGGGCGGAGCACCATTCGACGTTCGCTGGGTTGAATTCCATGAGCACAATGGGAACACGTCAATTCAGAGCTATTGGTATAGGCATTTTCGATAACACCTGTCGCACCACAATTTGAGCATCGCCATGCGATATCAAATTTCTGCGCTTCGTTTACTTGGCCCGACGCGTGCCATTGCAAGCTGACTCCAGCAGAGCGATAGACGCGTCCATCTATTACTACTTGTGATCCCGGTGCATATTCGCGAATTGCAATGTTTAAGCCCCGAGAAGGCAGCTCCTTGTTGTTAAAAATACTGTCTTCACGACTTTCAGGATGATTTCGTTGATGCTTGAAATCCTCAATGTTGTAAGTATTGAGTGTCACTACATCCGTAGGGAATCCATACCCAGGAAGGAATGCCCGGGCCGCTAGATCTCGCAGCAAGTACTCACCTTCGTGACGCTTTTTCTCTAGTTCCAGTGCTTTTCTGTAAGGCTGATCGGTCGCAGCTAGTAGCTTGGAGTTGAGTTTTCGAGACTCTTCGAGCCATCGTTCTTCGAGGTTGCGCACGCCTTCCTGCGTTTCAGTGGCGATTGAGCTGATCAAGTGCCCTTCCAGACAGGTCCCCCTGACAAGACGTTTGATCGGATCCGAAAACTCCTCCGGACAGCTTGCCAGCCAACTCTTGAACTGCTGGCAGGGTGAGTCGTCGCCACCAAAAAACCACTGGAGGGTGAGTCTCGTCCGGTCTCCGTCACTACTGGTTTTGGACTTTAAAAAAATCGACAACAGTAGCGAATTCACGTGTCTTTGAACAATGCGTGAAGAGCTTAGTGTGATGGTAGGGGCTGGAATGACTGTGACAAATGGCCATTTTGGCTGTGCAAAGGCGCGCTGATTATGAGGGTCAGCTTTACATAGGGTGTATGCAATGGCACGGGCTTCACTACGTCGCCCCGCGCGTCCGGCGCGCTGCAAATAGTTGGCGGGATGGGGCGGCAAGTTGTTCATCACTACGGCGGAAATACCGCCGATATCAACACCCATTTCCATGGTTGTGGAGCAATTGAGTACGTTGACATCGCCCTTTTTAAAAAGCTCCACATAATCATCGAGCCTTTGGGCCGACTGCTGGGCCGAGTGTTCAGCGGTTCGATAGTAGAATCCACCTTCGACAGTCCTGTCGCTTACATCGGTCCAAAGATTCTCCGAGCGCAGGTGCTGGATGACCGAGTCTTGTAAAACCTGTTCGCGAATCTGAAGCTGCTTAGCCACGGGACTACCGTCTATTTGGAGGGTGGCCAATGAGGCGAGTTGTATTTTCTGACAACGGTAGTCCTGCGGACGCAGTTTCATCGGCAAATAGGGCGTCAGCCCGCGAAACGTCGAGTCAAAAATGCGGTGTGTTATGGGGCAGACCCAACCCTCTTCTAGTAGCGAAAAGCTTAGGGTTTCTAGTTTTAGGCGATGACCGGGGTCGGCAGACTCGAGGATGTGTGTATACGTAAGGGCAGACCACGCAGCCTCTAGCCAGGCGTTGATTTTGTCTGCATCCGTATTGATTGTCCGATTCAATCCGGTTGCCTGCTCAAGCAGCTTTATAAGTCGATGAGGATTTCCGGATTTAATTTGAGGCCATTTTTTAATCGTTGTACTTTCTTCCAATTCGTTTTTTGGAGAGAACAGCGACTTGGGAGTAAACCTGCTACCCATCCAGGACTGCATGTCACGATCCATGTTTATAAACGTGTTTTCGCGCACATAAAAGTCAAGCGCAACCTTAAGGAAGTCCTGCCAATCTTCCAGGGTCAAATAAGTTTTACTACCCGAAAACGGTCCAACCGCAGGTACCCCTCTAGTGGTAGTCCACAGAGGGGGGGTAGAGGTAATTTCTTTTAGACCTTGATAGGTAACTTTGACCAGACCGAGAGTTTCTGTGCTGTTTTGATTTTTTGGGCGTCGAGCAAATTCTCGGGCTAAGAGCAAACGAGCCATGGTTGCACCGCCTTGGCTTCCGTCAAAGAGAACGGGGTTGGCGTAGCGGTTATAACGCAGGATTGACTGTTCAATATCTTTAGATGCAGCCAGCTCCTGAACCATGTCCCCCCAGTTGACACTGGCAACTCGCTTTTGTGGGACGCCGCCAGAGCGCATTGCATTCGCTTGTCTGCGGAGCTCTGCGGCCATTACACCCATCCCCAACTTCTCCAAATCTTCCGCCCGAACCATCAGCTCCTCGAAATTGCCGGTGGGAGCATCCTTAGGTTCGGCATCAGCCTTGGCCTGGGCATTTCGCAACGTCTCAAACACCAAGCCACGCAATCGCGAACGCTCGGCTTCTTGCTGCATTCGTACCGCCATGCGGGCAGTGCCTTGACGGCTGTCGGTAAAGGTAATTAGCTTGCGGCCGCGGCCGGGGAGCTCTTCTGGGGAGCGTCCGTTGCTATCATCTTTGTCCGCATCCGGGCAGAACTCCAATACTGTCGGTACCGCGTTCGCGACGTAGAAAGGTGCGCCCAAATAGGCTTTTTTCAGAAAGCTTTTGTTGTTCGGAAAATAGTGGTCGCAGTGACTACAGCAGGCCTCTTTGTCTTCAGCTATCAAAATGTTGATAGAGCGTTTTGCATTAGTGGCACAAATACCGTTTGTGTCGAGATCGAGACTAACGGTAATGAAAGGGTCTTGTGTCATCTGCAAACCAGAAATGACAAGGCGTTTCACTGGTGTCCTATTGGAGGGGCCGGTAACGTCACCTCCAGGCGATGTCTCTTCTTCACCGTTCTCATAGCTAAGGGAGAACTCATCACCTGCGTATGGACTAAGCTGATGAAGTACGCCGCTTCTATCCTCTGCAATCAAATGCGGCGTTTTACAATCATCGCAAAATCCAAGCTCGTAAACGGGAGCCTTGCATTCGCAGACTGCACGCTGATTCACGTAAACATTACCGAATGGCCAATCTTTCAGGTGCACCGATTTGGCGCTGCAGTTCACGTCAATACAGGACCAAAGGCCATGAAGCATCCTCTGGAAGAGGTGCGCGCGTAGTTTCAGGAAGGGAGGATCATTTTTCTTGCGCCGTGTGCCAGTTAACACGTCAAGCCAATCTAATACCTCTTGTTGCTGTTTTAATCTGTTTCCAGATTTTAGCTTAGATCCAAGCGCAACGAGCAAGTCGTCTAGGTCGAGAGGCTTAGCTGAGCTAACAATGGCATGCCTTAATGATCTAGCAATTGAACTTTGACCAAGGGTGTCGAATCGAGTAGATGACACCTCATGTTGGGGTTCGATGGATTGAATCTCTTCGAGCGGGATGTCTTGTTCTTGAGACGTAAACGGGAGGTCGGGCCAAACACGGGATCCGCCGATTACTTCGACCTGCTCAAGTCTCACTCCTGCCAGATCCGCGAGATATCTTCTCAACTTATTTTCGGCATCCACATCAGCAATGGTGGCTGATGTTGCGACAAAGCGAATTTGTTCTGGGGTTTTATCGAATGCCTGAACAACTCGACGTAGTAGCAGGGACATTTCTGCGGCTTGGGAGCCAACATAGGTGTGTGCTTCATCAAGGACTATCCAACGCAGGGACTGTTGCTGCTTTGAAATTTCCAGAATCGGATTGTCTACTTGCCGGACCAGCATGTACTCAAGCATTGTTGCGTTGGTCATCAGTATGGGGGCAGGTTCTTTGCGCAAGAGTTCCCGTGACAAAACTTGATTCTGTCTCAGTGCTTGAGTTTTGCGAACTACAGATTCGTGCTCTTCAGTTTTACCGTTGTATAAGCAAAATCGAATGTCTTTGCCGTACGCGCGCGTCCATGCGTCCAATCGCTCCTGTTGAGAGTTGATTAGGGCATTGAGGGGGTAGAGGAACAACGCTCTCACTCCGATCAAGGGCGCCTCTTTCAGATCACGCTCACGGGTTAGATCCTCAAGGATGGGCACCATAAAACACTCAGTTTTACCCGAGCCGGTGCCGCTGGTGATGATGGCAGAGCGAGGCTCCTCGCTGAGTAAAGTACGCCACGCGTGAAGCTGGTGCGTGTATGGATGGGCGTCTCTTGGAAAAACATAGTCGTGTGCGTTCTGCAGCGTATTAAGCAGACTTTTGGAGAGCAATGAGCCCTCTAAGTCCTGGAGGCGTTCTTTTGACTCTTTCCAACCAAACGTGTGCTCGAAAACGGGAGGGGCTAGGAAGCAGCCGTCGGCCCCCAGCTCATCTACCATTTTCTCGCTTAAGTGACGGCGAAGCCCTGAGTCGTTGACGCCCAAGACCCCTAGAGTCGCTTCCCTCGTGCGGTTAAGACTTTGCTCGATCAAATCCCTGAAAAAACGCATTGAAACTCCTTATGCCCCATCTTCAGAGGCCAGCAAATAGGAGACCATCAGAGCATGAGTTGGCGCGAACCAACCCTGACGGTCGAAATCTGATACCAGACGAATTGCGAATTTCAGATACGCCATAGGCACAGGTAAATCGTTTAGCGTTGCCTTTCCTGCAGTCACGTAAGCCAAAAAAATTGGTAAATAGGAAACTGCCTTGGTGAAACCAACGGGTGTGATTTCTCTCAGAAAGGCTGGTACCGGAGTCTGAAAAACCCAACTAGTCAGCTCCATAGTGAGATCTGTAGGCCACTTAGTGTTGGACGCGTGTTGTTGACGTAATGCTTGGTTCCAACCCGGTACCACTAATTGAGGTGGAATTTTCGTGAGACTGTTTTTGTTACCGGTACGCAGATAGTCGCCCAGATAATCGAAGCCCGAAACTACCAGGCGCAATACCGCGGCGCGATTGGTCTCCAGGCTCGTGATGAGACTTTCTGGGAAACCAGTGGCCACCAAGCCTTCCAGAAACTGCGCATGAACCTCTGCCCATACAGGCAGAGGAATCGCCTCCCAGATAACGGCCAATTCGTCGCGAATTCGGCCGCAAAATACCTCATCCATTTCAAGCCGCAAGACAGCGAAAGCTAAAGCGTCCGGATTTCTTGACAGCGCTCTCCAGCTCTCAAAAGAAGATAAGGGTAGGTGTGCGTAGTGTTGCTTCAAATCCGCCAGGTATTGCCAACCGCTGTGACCAAATTCTTTCGCCATAGCGGCAATTTGCTGGCTAATGGCGGTGGGGTTGGTTTTCGGGTGAAAGACTTGCGTGGCCCTATGCAGCGAGAGAACCTCAGCCGCCCTGTCGGTGATGGTGGCGTCAGAAAGGAAAAGGGCGGGGCGGAACTGAATTTTGCATTCCTTGGCCGGGTAGATCAGCCAAGGGCCTTTGCGGTGCATAGCATTCGGTATGTCGAACTGCCCTGTGCCCACGTTTTGGCTTTTACGTTCATCAAGCTGGATTGGCGATTGCTTCGGATCAGAAAGAAGCATCGCTTCGACTAGGACGCCGTCTAAAATTGTTTCTGCGTCCATCTCGCAGATCGTAAGTGTGTCTTGATTCTCCCATTGAAGGCGCCCGTTGTAGCGTCGAATACTTAGGCTAAGAAGGCGTTGTTCTGTTTCCAGTGTGAGCTTAATGAATGCGTCCTGCTCATCAACGGCACCTAGCATTTGCAACATGTCGTTTTGGTAGCTGAATAAATTCAGCAACGTTGGCGTAGAGCCGACCTTGATTTCGTAGTGTCGCTTGGGGTGCGGCGTGGCCTCGCAAACCAATTCCATTTGCATATGAAAGCTTTGGCCCTGAATTAGCCCTGAGGTTAGCGTAATGCGGTGTCCGATTAACTGGTTTAGCGTGAGTTCACGTACCCGGGAAGGGGTGTCGTCGGGTGCTATTAGTCGCGCCCCTTGGTAGGGATAAGGCAATCGAATTTGCAGGGGGTGGCTGCCACCTATCCGACCGATCTCCAGCGTAAAACTGGCAGGAGGTACTTCAGCTAGATGGTGAAGGCTGAATGTGGCGCATTGCTCTGAGTCCAATCGCTTGCTCGTCAAGAGATTACTGCCAACCTTTAAATCGAACTGTAGGGCGCCTTTGATCTGCAACCGGGCTGGCTTTTCATTGGCCTCCGGGAAGAGTGAGAGACTAAATTCTTTAGGCAATACCGCGAAACGACGTTGTAAAAGCGTTTTCCCAGAGCGACTCTTGAGGGTATAGCGCACTACCCCTGTAGGTCCTATACGACGAAGACTATCCAGTGGCTGTCCATTGGCAAACTCTTGAATCTCGTCGGCCCCAAATGCATAGTCGTCGGGCAATATAAGCCTTGGCCAACCCAGATATGTGACACTTGGATTGCTGTCGTAGATCCCCTGAGTACCAGCAAGTGTCGGTCCGTTTTGATCGCTCCGTGCTTGATTAAGCTCAATCCGATAATGATCTGTGCCATTCAGTAGAGACAAATCGGCTGAGGTATCTAGCCACTGGCCGCCCTCGCTATCTTTAGCCAGTAACTGGGGAGTTGCACCTTCGGATGAGATTTTAAAACCAATTGGTAGACGAAGCCGGGCTAGGTTTCCTGCCATGCAGCAAGAGGATGTCCCGACTAATTGCCATCGCTCCGATCGCTGCTCAAAAACCAGTGGTGTTTCCTGGAGATCTAAAGCACTGCCGTCAAAATGGAAGCACTGGATCATGCGTCCATTGTCGAGCAAGCGCAGTGTCACTTGTTCGTCCAATCGGCGTCGTTCCAGCGTGACCTGTGGACTTGAGAAACGAACCGTCAGTTTGTCTTCAGTTAACTGGCCATACACGGCCGCGCCGCGAGCGAGTATGTGTTCACCCTCGTAATAGGCCAACTCCAGTCGAGTACTAGTTAACTGCTCGGTGTCGATGGTGAAGGTTTTCTCAACTGGTAGAGTCAACACCGTTCGAATCTTCCATTCTGGAAGCACTCCTTGCAGGAAATGTTCACAGGTGAAAGCCTTAGCGTGTTCGAGAACTTCCTTCCTTCCTAAACGAACTTGCTCCGCGTCACGCAGCCAATCGTTAATCAGACCTCTAGCGTTAGTTTCGTCGAGAGGAATTGGAAAAGCCTCTGTCCACTCAGGGGCTACTTTATCCAGGTAGGCGGCGGGATCTTTATGGTTCTTGAGAGGATATTGCTCGGCCAGATACATCAACTGCTGAACGATGCCTGCTAGTAGTTGACGGGTCTCTAGGTTACGAAACGAGGAGGGCAACTCGTCTTCATAGTCAGCTATGAGGTCGGCAGTGGTGCGGCGATTACCTTCGGTGCTAAAGAAGTTTTTAATTCCGCGCCTTACGGCTTTACCGAATCCGTGCGAATCTTTTTGAACCAAGGGCCAAGGCAAGCCTCCTTCAGCAAAGAGGGAGCCCAGCCAGTCTCGACCGTTTTCACGATAGCGAATGGGACGCTTCCAGTACTCCAGGCCCTTGCTGGTTAGCTCTGAATGTTGTGCTTGCGAAAGCGACACAGAAAGTTCGGTTTCGGCACCGGCCCATGACCACGAACTGTTGTAGTTCCTACGGTATTGCTCACTAACAAACAGACAGAAGCAGCCCCCCAAATGAAGAGCGTGGACCGGATTGCTTGCTCGACTGAGGTGCTGGCGAAGTAAATTTCGTAGCGATCCATATTCATATTCTGAAAGCTGGTAGCTGTAAAGAGGCTTCCCGTTAGGCCCTTTGAATAGGTCGCGATTGAGCAAAAACTCGCTCAGCCAGGCCTTCCATGGATTCGTAATCGTGTTGCACGCGGTCATAACGCAAATCCTTTCGCTTGCCGTTTCGGAGCTCTTCGGAAGGCAAAGATTTGCTTCTCTTTAGCTCTGGCTCTTTGCCATCCTCTTCGCGCGAAATGCACAAGTCAAGACACGTTGAGTGGTACCGCGCTGAATCGCTTGGATAAAAATGTACGTATAGGAACGAATAGGCCCAACCTCGCAATATGAGGTTCTGGAGTTTGGACGTTTCGATAATTGAAGGTGACTTTTCCACAGGCATTAAAAAGCCGGCTTATGGCCGGCTTCTCGTTGACTAACTCAGTTCGTTTTTGACAAACCTCACCAGCCTTCAAAACGTACATCCGGCTCTTGCGACCGGCTGTGGGACTTGGTCAGAAAGTGATCTGCCTTGTCGGTGCGAGTCGTGGGCTCGCAAATGTGGGGCGGAGGATACGCGGGTTTTTGGCAGAATCCCAGTGGTAAGTGGTGTGGAATCATTGGGTTAGGGTGATTCGGGTAAAAGCAGTGGGGCTGCTGTACAGCCCAGCGGGAGCAAGCTCCCTCGCCACAAAAGCTCCTCACTACAAAGCTCCTCGGCACAAGGCGCTTTGCCTGTCTGCCCGTTCGAGTGGGTTAGTCGCACACCGGCGGTCTCTGTTTGTTGAGGGTGGACCACCAGAACACCCAGCCGATCACCCGTATGTTCTGCGCGTCGATCTGTTCGGCGCTGAAGACTTCGTCCGGGTAGGCCGCGCTGTTGTGGCTGCGCAGGCGCAGTCGGTTGCCGGGGATGCGGTGCAGGTATTTGATGCGGAGCATGCCGTCGTGTTCGAGGGCG